>OOAE01002184.1_pt1 | contig 11411 bp, 7 predicted proteins | sample 1671271 | NCBI WGS metagenome assembly OOAE01 (sample SAMN06348139, study PRJEB24527) | human gut metagenome | biome: human gut; feature: ankylosing spondylitis patient; material: feces | host: Homo sapiens | place: China | collected 2015-10 | reverse complement strand
GCAGGTTCACGTTCAAGGCGTTGGGTTCCATCGATGGTGTTACCGGCAACCTGATTGACGACGTGCAGTTCAAGCTCGCCTACCCGCTCTCCTACGACAAGAACGCGCAGGACGCGACCGGCAGCGTGCCATCCAGTCAATACGGCAAGGAGAACACCGTCCAGCCCGCCAAAGCCAGGACCACGGGCAGTGTCAGACTCGCGGCTGATAAAACCGCTTCCGGCCTGACTGTGCATGACCTCGAAACGGATGATGTCCCCGGCGACTACCGCCAGTTCGTGCTCAACACCACCGACACGAGGCTCTCGCAGGTCGAGTTCGAGAACGGCGCGTGGTACAAGTCCACTGACCCCTCGTCCCAAGGCATGTGGCCGTTGAGAATCGGCGCCTCATTGACCATCCCGTCCGTGGGCGACTGGACCGACCCGTCCGGCAAGACCCACCAGATCAGCATGACCATGCGGTTGAAGGACTGGAACGGCGGCAGCGTCAGCGAACTGTACCGGTTCGACGGGCACGGGAACATCGTCGGCGACGGAAGATTCTGGATCAACACGGCCTACGGTTCCGGCTATTCCAGCCTGCCCGCCAAGGTCAAGGCGGCCATGGGCGGAGTCGACACGTCGAAACGAGCGGGATGCTCGTGGACGGTCGAGTTCACGTACGCGGACACCGGCGAGAAGGTCCCGGACACATTCAAGGGCGTGACCGGGTTCAACGACCTCGACGGATGGGACGCGCAATCCGACCTGAAGTTCGAGGGCGTGCAGCTGCTTTCCGGTTTCAACGGCGCGTACAAGCGTTCCGACGCGGAACTCGGCACGTACGGTACGAACGGTTTCGCGGGCATCGGACATGATGCGGGCGACGAGGCTCATCTGAACGCGCCGCAGCAGTCCCGTCACCGCCTCGCGGCCACATGGACGGGAAGCACGTTCACGTTCTCCTATGATCTGAGCAATCCCGCCGGCCGCACCGACGGTTCGCGCATGACGTTCGGCGCGCCTGTCACCCGCACCGCGGTGCTCACCTATGACAAGAACGCGGCGGATGCTTCCGGCCAAGTCCCGTCGAACACGACGCCGGACACGACGCAGACGGCGTCCTCCAAGTCAACCGGCAAGGTGTCCGACCTCGTGCAGCGGATCACCACCCACGAGGACGGCAGCGTGACCGTGAGGACCATCGACCAGAGCACGGACGTGGTGTCCGGCTGCCAGGTCTACTATCCGGCCGGCCAGAAGATCACGTTGGCGACCATGGCGAAGGACGACGACTGCTGGGATTCCAGCATGCTGTCGCGTCCGGGCCACACCCAGCTGGGTTGGAACCAGGACCGGAACGCGACCCAGGCGCAGGCCCAGGTCACGATGGTCGAGGGCGGCATGACCGTGTACGCGGTGTGGGTCGGCAACCCGGTCCTCACCTACGACACGAACAAGCCGAGTACGTGGACCGGCGAGATGCCGTCCACCCCGGCGTCCGTGAGCGTGCCGTACAACACGGCCGCGGCGGATGGTTCCGGCTGGCAGGCGGGCGACGTGTCGAAGCTCCGCGGATACAAATTCCTCGGCTGGTACACGGGACCGCAGGATAACGCGGGCCTGTACGACTGGAACACCCTGTTGACGGGCAGCGTGACCGTGTACGCGCACTGGCAGCGGTTGCAGGCCAACGTGATCTACAACGCGAACGGCGGCACCGGTTCGCATGCGAACACGACCGGTTGGCAGTATTCGGACGTGACCATTCCCGGCGACACGTCGAAATCGTTCACGCGAGACGGATACGTCTTCAAGGGATGGTCCCTCAAAGCAGGCAAGGCCGATGTCGTCTATAAGGATGGTTCACAGATCCCGTTGCAGGACAAGGACATCACCCTGTACGCGCAATGGCAGGGGATCCATGAGAACTTCACCGAGACGGGCGGCATTAGCCTGCCGCTGCTTATCGCGGGAGGTATCGGTCTGCTCGTGATGGGTGTCGGGTCCACGGTCATGCTCACGAGACGTATGAACGGCCACGGCATGCCGGACGGCGAGTGACCGGGAACAGATGACGGGAGGGCCGGCGGCCGGCCATCCACCACTCCGACCGGATGCGGCGTGATGGCCTGGACACCGGCTTTCCCTGTTCTTCCCGATATTCGTGGAATGGATCGTGGCGAAGGCATGGACGTTATGGACTGGGATTGGATCATCGAGGGCGAACGCGCCACGGAGGGCCGGCGCGGACGGCGTGTGCGCCGTCTGCATGCCCGTCGCGCGCGTCGCGTGTTCCGTGCTCTCGTCGCGGTCACCGTCGCCTGCTGCCTGTTGGGCGTGGGCGTTTTCGCGTGGCTTGGCGTGGAACAGGCCGGCACGGCCCGCCGTGCCGCCGAATCCTCCGCGTTGGCGGTGAAGGACGACCATTCGGCCGAACGGTACGCGCGCATGGTCGCCAAAGCCCGCGCATACAACCGGCGTCTCGCGGCCACACCGCAGGTCATCGGCGAACTGTCCGGCGAGGACGGCGCCGTCAAGGGCGATTTCGGGTTCAAATCCGACAGGGAGTACCAGAGCCTGTTGGATTTCGGCGACGGGATCATGGCGACAATCGAGATCCCGTCGATCGGCGTGGACCTGCCCGTCCGGCATGGGGCCGACGCGTACGCGCTGGACAACGGGCTCGGCCACCTGCACGGCACGTCCCTGCCAGTCGGCGGGACCAGCACGCACAGCGTCATCACCGGACATACGGGAGTGGCCGACAAGGCCCTGTTCACCCGGTTGACCGAACTGCGGAAGGGCGACGTGTTCTATGTTAAGGTCGCGGCCCAGACCCTCGCCTACAAGGTCACGCGCATCAGGACGGTCGACCCGGACGATCTGAGGAGCGTGCGCGTCGAACCCGGCCGCGACCTGGTCACGCTGGTCACGTGCACGCCGATCTTCCTGAACACGTACCGTCTGCTCGTCACGGGCGAACGCGCGAGCATGCCGGGCGACGCGCCCTATCCCGAGGACGCGCCAAAGACCAGCAGGCGGGACATGCGCCCCTATCTCGTGTCCGGCGTGACACTGCTCGCGGGACTGCCCGCGGCGGTCGTCGCGTCCAGGAGGAAAACCCGCCCGTACGGGAGACACGGACGGAAGGACTGACCTTGGACGGCGTCACGTGGGGTAGTCTGTAAGGGTGTGACGCCACGCCACCGCCGACAGGCCGACACGCCGATGACGCCGATATCGGATTGGGGGCACGTGGAATGTTTGACGGAAACGTCGCAGGGATGTTTCCACTGGAGCCGGATCCCATGGAGGGAACGGCATTGGAGGGTAGACAGATATGAACAAGAAGGCTTTCAGCGTCGCGGTCGCATCCGTGGCGGTCGCGGGCACCATCGCCGCACCGGCCATGGCGGACGAGACCGCGGTCACGCCGGTCGAACAGGCCCAGCAGGCCGTCGTCCAGGCGCAGGAAGCGGTCGACCAGGCCGCGGCCCAGCAGGGCGCGCAGCAGGATCAGGTGTCCGCCGCCCAGCAGCAGGTCGCCAATGCCAAGGACAGCCTCGACCAGGCCAACACCGGCGTGCAGGACGCGCAGCAGGACGTGCAGCAGGCCCAGCAGCAGGTCGACCAAGTCCAGCAGGACGTGCAGCAGGCCCAGCAGAACGTCGAGGACACCATCAACCAGGACCGGAACGTGCAGCAGGCCACCACCGGCGTCCAGCAGGCGCAGGACAGCCTCGGCCAGGCGCGGGACAATCTCAAGCAGGCGCAGGAGAAGGCCGACCAGACCGCGAAGAACGCCAGCAAACTCGAGAAGGCCATGAACGACAGCCAAGCCATCCGCGACGCCGCCGCCAAGGCCAAGGAGCAGGCCGACCGGAAGGCCAAGCAGGCTCAGGCAAAGGTCGACGCGACCGACAAGGCGAAGCTCGACCAGGACACCGCCGCCAAGAAGACCGACGCCGCCAAGGCTCAGGCGAAGGCCAACGAGGCCCAACAGGCCGCGGACAAGGCGCAGGCGAAGAGCGACGAGGCGAAGGCGAAGCTCGACGAGGCCACCCGCCTGGCGGGCGACGCGAACGATCCCGCCAAGGTCAAGGAGGCGCAGGACGCCGCCCAAAAGGCTGGCGAGGCCGTCAAGGACGCGAAGCAGGCGCAGGCCGAGGCCACCGTCGCCGCCGCGACCGCGAAATCCACGGCCGACAAGACCCAGTCGAAGGCCGACGACGCGCGGAAGAAGCTCGACAAGGCGAACGACGCCGCCGACCAGGCGAAGGCGCAGGCCGACAAGACACAGGCCGCGCTCGACAAGGCCCAGGCGGACAAGACCACGTCCGACAAGGCGCTCGACAAGGCCCAGGCCGCGAACGACAAGGCCCAAAGCGAGTTCGCCAAGGCCGACCAGAAGGCCGCTGACGCGAAGACCGCCGCCGAGAAGGCCGCCCGGCAGGCGGATGCGGCGCAGGCCGCGTACGACGCGGCCGTGAAGGCCGCGCAGGATGCGAAGAAGGCCGCGGACGAGGCCGCCGAGAAGGAGGCGCAGGGCGCGGCCGGCTGGTTCCAGTCCGACAACGCGGAGCAGGCGTACAAGTATCTGACCGATTCCAGCGTCTCCCAGTACCTCGAATACACGCATATCGGCGCGAAGGACGATGCGACCAGCCTCGACAACCTGCTCAAGGCCCTGGACATGATCGACGAGTGCAACAAGCTGCGCGCGGAGAACGGGTTGGAGCCGTTGAAGGTGTCGGAGACCGCGTTGGCCATGGCCATGGTCCAGGCCAACTACGCGGCCAACGGCCACTACGAGCACAACTACCAGTACGACAACGTCGGCGAGAATCTCAACTGGGGCTTCGCCGATGACGATCCGTACGATGGTTGGTACACGATGGAGAAGGAGACCTACGACGCGGCCGTGAAGTCCGGCGACTATCCCGACCTCGCCAGCCTGTCCGCGTACGACGTGTTCCGGAAGTATCCGGACCTGTATTACAAGGTCGGCCACTACCTCAACATCGTCAATCCGGACTACATCGCCACCGGCATGGCCTACAGCGGCTACGGCGAAACCAACTATGACCACGCGTTCACGCAGGAGTACTTCAACGACTGGAACTCCTACAATACGCACGACACCGTGTACGACGCGGCCGTCTACCGCACCATGGTCGAGAACTACGTCAACCAGGTCCGTTCCGCCCAGTCCACGTACGACGAGGCGTTGAAGAAGGTCGACGAGGCCAAGAAGGCGCTCGACAAGGCCAACCAGGCGAAGGCCGACACCACGGCCGCGCAGGCCGCCGCCGAACAGGCCCAGCAGGCCGCGAAGGCCGAGGCCGCCGAAACCGCGAAGGTCCTCATCGCCGCGACCGCCAAGAGCCAGCAGACCCAGTCCGCGTACGAGCAGGCGAAGAGCGCGAACGACAAGGCCCAGGCCGACCTCAAGGCGGCCGAGACCGCCGTCGGCCAGGCGCAGACGGCTCTGGACAAGGCGCAGGCCGACAAGACCCAGGCGGACGAGCGTGTCAGCATCCTGACCGACGCGGAGAACGCGTTGGCCCAGGCCCAGTCCGCCTACGACGAGGCCAAGAGCGAGGCCGACCAGGCCCGGCAGGCGTTGGAGGCCGCCAAGGCGGATCTCGACGCGAAGCAGGACGCGTACGCGCAGGCGAAGGCCAAGAGCGACGAGGCCGCACGGCAGGTCAAGGATCTCGAGGCCGCGTTGGCCGACCTCGACGCCAAAACCCAGGCGTTGACCGCCGCGCAGAAGGACCTCGACGCGAAGACCCAGGCCTACGAGCAGGCTTCCACGGCCCGCGACGACGCCGCCAAGCAGGTCGAGGCCGCCAAGACCGCGGTGAAGGACGCCGAACAGGCGCTGTCTGACGCGCAGGCCAAGCTCGAGCAGGCCAAGCGGGACGCGCAGGCCACCGACGCGGTCAAGGCCGCGCAGGCCACCGTGGACAAGGCCCAGGCCGACCTCGACGCCGCGAAGCGGGCGTTGACCGCCGCTCAGGCCAAGCTCAAGGCGGCGAAGGCCGCGCAGGCGCAGGCCAAGGCCGCCGTGGACAAGGCCCAGGCCGCATTGGCCGCCGCGATCAAGGCCGCGGCCGACAAGAACGGCTCCAAGACCGACAACAACAACACCGGCAACGGTTCCGCCACGGTGTCCGGCGCGCAGACCGGACAGACGGGCCTGAAAGCCAGCGAGACGGCCGCGCAGGCCGCCGCCGCGAAGGCCGACAAGGTCATGGCATCCACCGGCGCGAACACGAACGGCATGCTCCTCGCGGCCGTCGCCCTCACCGGCATCGGCTGGACCATGCTCGACATGAAGCGCCGCCGCATGGGCGTGACCGCACGCCACAGCACACGCTGACCCAAATCCCCCTCCAATCCAGAACAAGCGGCCGGAACAGGACCCATGGAAACCCGTACGACGGTTTCCGGAACTCCCGTTCCGGCCGTTTTCCTTTCTGGTGCGTCAGAACTTGTAGACATGGTGCACCGCAGGGCGCCGCACCCCGGGACAGTATGGGAGCGTCGAGAAAACGAAAAACCGAACGAAAGGCCCACGGAATGGCGCAAACTACCCGGCAGCAGATTCAAACCATGTTCGATTTGATCGAGACCTTGAAGGAACGCAAATACCTTCCAGGGGAATCGAAGATCTCCGATGACCGCATCACCGACGCGCTGCGCACCATGGTCGAGCCGAACGGACTCATGGACGCGACCATCGCGAAGGTCCTTCGCCCCGACATGTCCGGAGAGGAGTTCGAAGCGGTCGCCATGTTGGACGAGGAGGCGTCGTACGGACTGTTCGACACGTATCGCGCCATCATGATGCCGTCCGATTACGACGTCTCGCACGCCATAGCCTGCGCGTTCAAGCAGGACATACCGCGCCTGTTCTCCGATTTCGCGCTGCAGATCCATCCGACGTCCGACCGCGCCGGCGCGTACCGCATCGCGGCTACCGTCAGCTATATGGAAGGGGATCCTGCGGCCAGATGCAAGCATTTCGCCGACCAGCTGTACCGGGTCAAACCCGAGGACGAGATGCTGAGGAACCTGTCGGTCGCACTGATCCATGGCATCGAGCCGGCGCGGACGGCCGGCGCGGACGGCATCGCGGCCGAACGCGAACGCATCCAGGCCCAAAGGGAACAGACGGACGCCGGCGAAGGACTCGCCGCGGAAGCCATGAACCGCGTCGCAGCGCGCTGACAGGGAAAGGACTCTCTCAGGATGGACGAGATCGACGAATGGACCGTCGGTCCGATTCCCATAAGGCCGGCGCCCGGACCGGCCGCGCCAAGGCCGTCTCCCGATGATGCGGGCGCCCGCCCCGTTCCGTCGCCGGAACCCCGGATCCCGGACTCATCCGAGAACCGTCCCGCCGCTTCGGACAAGCCTCCGGTCCAAAGACCCAGGCTCAAGGGGCTGTCGCATGCCCGTACGCCCGAGATTCCGGACATGCCTCCGTTGCCGTCGAGGGCGCCGTCCCGGGACAGCATGCCGTCCGTAGCTCCCGCGCCCGCGCCGATCCGTCCGGAACCATCATCCTTCGTGGCCGCGAGTCCGGAAAGCGTGCGCGACGGACTCGAGGCCGTCGCCGACATCCCTCCCGAGACCCACGGCATCCCCCGTGCCGCCGTCATCGTCTGCTGTTCGGTCGTGGGAGCCATGCTCGTCTCGGCCATCGCCGGAGGCTGCGTCGTCGCGGCCGGCCGCGTCCGGGAAGCCAAGGCCACGGAACAGTCCCGCGACCGATGCGAATCGTCCCTGGGCAGGCTCTCGTCCGCCCGACGCGAACTGGACAAGGCCATGGAAGAGGCGGAACGGACGTCGAAGACGGATCCGAAGACCGTGAAGGATCCGAAGACCATCGACAGGCTGAACCGCGCGGCATCCGTGAAGACGCCCGGCATGGTCTCCTGCGACGCGTCCGACGTGGACGGCCTGGACACGGCCGCCGTGAAGGCGGACAGGAGCGCGAAGACCGCGAAGACCTCCGTGAAGGCGATACGGACGGCCGTGAAGGCGGTCGAGGCGTCGAAGCTCGACAAGACCGTCGACGACGCGTCACGGCTGCTCAAGGATTCGGAAGGCAAGGTCCAGGACGCCAGGACCCGGGAGACGTTGTCGAAGGCCATCAAAGCCCGCGATGCCGTCGCGATCGCCAAGGCCGTCAAGACCGTGAACGACTCGAAGGCCGCGAAGGCGAAGGCCGACGCGGAAGCCAAGGCGAAGGCCGAGCAGGAGGCCGCGAAGCGGAAAGCCGAAGAGGAGTCCGCCGCCGAACCACAGCAGTCCCAGAACGTCCAACGGCAGACCGCCGGAACCGGACAGGGCCGCGCCCAACGGCAGGAGAGCGTCCAAACGCCGTCCACGACGCAGAGGCAGCAGCAGCCCTCGACGCCATCCGCCCCATCGTGGAGCGTCCCGTCGGAAAACGACGACGGAGGAATGCCGGACACCGATCCAGGACTGTGAGAAGGAAGGAACGAATGAACGTCCAGAACCAACCGCCTTTGCCCCGGGCACCGCATCCCCGGCCGGCGCTGACCCAACTGGTCCCTCCGTTCGCGGCCCGTCCGACCGCCGACCGCGTATGGCTGGTGGCGGCGCATGGGGGAGCGGGGTGCACCACAATCCGCATGAGCGCGAGGGACCGGTACGCGGACGCGGGACGCGGCCTGCCGGTCAGCGCCGACCCGCGTCTCCCGAGCCGGGTCGTGCTGTGCGCCATGTGCACGGGACGCGGCCTCGAAGCGCTCCGCGCGCTGCTCGCCGACTGGAACGCGGGACTGTTCGGCCGGACCGTCCTCATGGGCGTCGCCGTCACCATGCCGTTGCCGAAGACGCCGCGGGAGCTGCGCAAGGGCGCGCTCCTGGTCGGCTCCGCCGCGCCCGCGCTGTGGAGGCTGCCCTTCATCCGCGGACTCGACCTCGACGGCTTTCCCGAAACGTATCCGCGCGCGTACGCCAGGATGCTCGCTGACCTCGAAGCGGGCGGGAAGGCATGAGGGAACTTGTAGACGCCGTGCACCGCCGCGGCGTCGGGGATGTGCGACCGTGGAAGGCGCACCAGCAACGAACATCAAAGGAGAAATGATGCTTGAACACATCGCATCCGCCGCCGCATACGGCATGGTCCTCGCCGACCTCGCGAACCCGAAGGCATGCCTTCCGCCTGGATTCTCCAGCCCGGTGAGCACCGCGCTCGGATGGGTCAAGGCCCTCGGCCTCGTCGTCGCGATTGTCGCGCTGATCCGCATCGGCGTGCACGTGCTCCGCCAGCAGGGCGACGGCGTCCCGGACAGGGACGACACGTTCGACAAGCTCATCAACTGGGTCGTCGGCATCTTCATCGTCGCCGGCGCCCTGGCGTTCATGAGCGCGCTCGGCCTGTCCATCGCGGAAAGCTGCTGAGCGGATGGCGCGCCGGCGCAAGGGCCGCCTCGTCGCGATGCTTCTCGCGCTGGCGGCCGTCCTGTCACTCGCGGCCTGCGGAGGACCGAACTTCGACGCTTTGAAGGACGACCTCAAATTCGGCGACGAGGAGATCTCCGACGTGATGACCACGTATTCGATGAAGATCCCCCAGAACAAGCCCGGAAAACTCATCCGCAGCCCGCAGTACGCCTGGGCCAACAAGAACCAAGGGAACGCGATTGCCGCCGCCGGATCCGCGAAGGTCTACTTCGTCGCGAACCCTTCCGCGCAGTGCGACGCGCTCAACGCGACCAACTCGCAGATCTCCGACGACGACGCGTCGGAGGGCGCGGGAACCTGGACATACGTCTCGTCCACGAGATCATGCGACAAGCAGCGCAAGCTCAGCTGGCTCGAGAAGACCATGTGGACGATGTACGAGCAGCAGTCGGGCGACACGATCGACTGGCTCAGCACCAGCCGCAACACGCTCGTCGCCTCGTCGGGAACCGTCTCCACCCTCCAGAACTCCGTGCTGCCCATGTACGACGCGTGGGACACGAACGTCAACAAATACCTCAACATCGCCCAGGGCGTGCTCATCGTCGCGGCCGCGATCAGCCTCATGGTCCTCGCGGCGCGCATCGTCTGGCAGATCGGCAACGGCTCGGCCGGCATGGACGGACACCTGCTGGGCAAGATCGGATGGATCTTCCTGGGCGTGTTCATGGGCTCGTCCGCCGCGAGCATCGCCCTCACGTTCTTCAAACAGGCCCACATGACGAAAACCGTCGTCAACGGCGTGCCCACGGCCACGGCCGGACGCTCCACTCCGGCCCTCGCGTCATGGACGCCCGGATCGGGAGCCTCGTTCTTCGTGTCCGACTGGGTGAGGCTCCAGGTCGACCCGTTCCTCATCATCGCGGCCGTGTGCGGCGTCGTCGCGGCCGGCTTCAAGCTCATCACCACGCAGGAGGGACGCGAACTCGTCCCGTTGGGCAAGGCCTTCATGTGGGCCATGCTCACCAGCGTATGCCTCGCCGGATTCGTCAACCTGTTCCAGGACACCGTGGACACCTGGACCGCGGGCGTGCTCAAAAGCGCGTCCAACATGATGCGCGACTCGTGGCAGCACAACACGCTCGCGGCGACGGAATTCTTCAACCTCGACTGGCCTATCGCCCTGGTCCTCACCATCGTGGTGTGGTTCTGCAACCTCATCAGCAAGGTGTTCTGCTACCTGCGCGCCGGCCTGCTGCCCATCATGGTGGGCGTTGCCCCCGTCTGGGCGGCGATGAGCTGGATGGAGACCGGACGCCAGGCGTTCGGCAAGGTCATGGGATGGCTGTTCGCTTTCCTTTTGTACAAACCCGTCGCCGCGCTCGTCATGGCGACCGGAAGCGCGATCATGGTCACCGCGACGGACGGCGACGACAGCCAGGCCATCACGCTGATGCTCACCCTGAGCGTCATCATCCTCCTTCCCGCCATGATCCGCGTGATCGTGCCCGCCGTGCAATCCTCGGTCGGCGGTGGCGGCGGCGGAATCCTGCCCTCCATACTCGGCATGGGAGTCGCCGTGGCCGGCGGCGGCCTGCGCAAGGCCATGGGCGGCAAGGGCGGCAGGAAAGGCGGCGACAGCGGTGGCGGCACTAATCCTCCCGGAGGCGGAGGTAACGGAGGATGCGATTCATGTCCCGCAAGAAGCGTATTCAATGTACCGGAACAATAAATATTATCAAAGCCGGTAGGCGCAGTCAGTATAGCCAAAGAAGGGCGCAGAAAATTCTGCGCCCTTCTTTTTATTTATCCATCCGGACAACCTATAGCTTCTCCACCCGGCGGAAATTGGGTGCAAGCCATTGCATAACACCCCAACTGATGATATAAGCCGTGGCGCAAATGATGAACATGATTCCGTAACCCACGGTGATATCGCCGAGCGCTTTGTAATGGTCGAACAACCCGCCTGCCAGCTTC
>OOAE01002181.1_pt1 | contig 11419 bp, 7 predicted proteins | sample 1671271 | NCBI WGS metagenome assembly OOAE01 (sample SAMN06348139, study PRJEB24527) | human gut metagenome | biome: human gut; feature: ankylosing spondylitis patient; material: feces | host: Homo sapiens | place: China | collected 2015-10 | reverse complement strand
TCTTCTCCTCTGACATCAATAAATTGTGTAAATCGCATCTCTCTATGATTTTCCCAATCACACACATATCCATCCATGATTCCAAAGTCACGGCGATTCTCCTGACAAGCATAGGACTAGAGGTTCCATATAACATAACCTCTGCCACAAGCCTGTCCTCTGTCCATGTAATGATTACTGTATGTCTCCAGACGCCAAAACCTTTTGCATTTCCTAAACTTTCCAACACTTCCGTGTGCTTTTTATCTCTCTCTTGAAAGGCGTCCCCATTCTGATATATCCAAGACTATACATACCATTTTCATTCGATTTCATCACAGAGACAATCTTACTGGCTCCTCCGCGTCTCTTGGGGTTATGGCTTCCACGTTTTCCCGGACCTATAAACATACGAGGAAGTGTAATTGGTGAATTTCTCGCTAGCTTCAGTTCTAATGTCGAAAACAAAGTATTCACTTCATCTGAGACATATCCTTTCGGCAATTTTTGCATACCACCAATGCATGCCGGAATAATGTGCTCCTGATTTCTAAAATGTGCTTCTGTATCATTTTCTTTTGTATAAATGCATAAATTTTCTTCTTGTGTCATATAACTTCTCCTCTCACTGGAACCATAACATCCCCATAGCTCCATCTCAGTTCCTCAATCGTTGGACAAGCTTCTGGCAAATATTTTTCAATCATATCACGTATTTCCAACATCTCTGCCTGCTCACTTTCCACAAAGTTGCCAAGTCCGAATGTTCCTTTCTGCACCAGCGGAACTCTCAATCTTCCTTGTTCACTTTTCTTACTGGCAAATCTGGAGAGACCATTTTCCAACGGATGTTGATTGTTTATGAAGAAAGTTCTATCTGTTTCAGCATCTTCTGCAATATTATTATATGCAATATCTATTTCCAAGCCCAAATCTGAAAACACAAACCAGACATGCGCTTCCGTGCTTCCATCCCGTGCATTTTTCCACATTAACCACTTTAACCGAACGATATCAGTAAAACCAAGGAGCATGCCTAAAATAACATATTCTTTTTCTGCTGGTCCGGACATAAAATTCTGGATGCTCTTTCGGATGGATGCATTTTTTCTCTGGAACTCACTTGTTGACGGAATTGCCTTGATTGCATCAATGACATACAACACACGTACCACGAAACTGACAACCATATAATATGTATGGAGTCCTGGAGCATATTGCTCAATCGACACCAGATGCTTTGTCCGGCGATATTCTTCATAATACTTTTTGCATTTTTCATAATCATCCATACGATACGCATAGTAACTCATGCGTAAGGCAATCTCATTGATAACTGGATGTTCCTGAAGAATTGGCAGGATTTGTTCTACCTCTTCCATGAGATGTTTCATCCTGTCTTTGTATATGGGTCTTCCGTATGCATCCACATTAAGGGCAATGCACGCCTCATCTATCAAGTTAAGATTACACATGAGTTCTTCAAGTTCCAATCCATTTTCTTTATACAGATTACTTGCGTTCTCAAGCTCTTCTAACACATTCTCCCACCGGTAGGTCTGCGGGTGGTTTTTCTGCAATCTGGCTTCTTCTTCGAAACAGAAACACCGCTCATATACAGCCTCAGATGGAAGCAACTTACGAAATTTTTCCAAATCATCCAATGACTGATGCTTCATATATTCCGCTGCATCTTCCCGCAAATCTGCATATTTTTTAACGATACCTCCGTGCAGATCTTCGAAAAATGACTGAATGTTCTTATAGCAATGGTATCTTGCTGGCATAGGCAACTGCCTTATGAGTTCTTTGTCTTTATTCAGTGCCTGCAAAACATGAACAGGATCCAGTCTTGAAGACCATACGACATGTGCCACTGAAGCTTCAAACATACAACGATTCCTGTCCGGCATTTTTCTTTGTCCAATACACGTCAGCATATCCTGCACATTTTTCTCCAGTCTGGAACGTTCCGCACCTGTCTGGCGTAACATTTCCAACTCTACATAGCGATAAGCAATATAATCCTGTGGGTTTTTCATGTCAAGATGTTCTTTTAATATTTCCAGTTCTGTTTTCCATTCTTCATATGATATATGCTGATGCAACCGTGTCTTATTAAATACATAATTATAGTACAAAATCGTCCACAATTCTGACTTTTGTAAATCGTTCTCCTCGCAAAAGAGTATCGCTTTCTCAAAAGCATCCTCTGCATCCTTATAGGCTTTGGTCAATACATAGGCCACTCCACGGTTAATCAGAATCTGGCTTCGTATCGTGATATCCGTTTCTTCATTGCATAATGCCTCTGCCTTCCGTATTTGTTCATTTGCCTGTTCTATATGTCCGGTTCTCTGATATTGGATAAAGTAAAGCAGGTGGTTGAACGCTGTATCTTTTTCCCTGCTTCTGCCCGTCTTCTCATTTCCAGTTCATTTGCATGAAAACTCCCCATCTGCGTCCGCAAAAACATTTTATACCGCTCATAAGTTTCCTTTTGTTTTTTCGTCATCTTTGATGGCAGCAATTTTTCCAGACGCTTCCATGCCTCTATTAAGTTATAGTCATAATTCTCCGGTTGCGCATACAAGCAGCTTACTTTCAATTCCCTGCGCATGATCCAATAGATATGTATGCAACGACACGCCAGTACAATCATAATTCCAAGAATCAGACAACAAATTCCATACAGACTCTTCAAAAATTCTTTTGCTTCCGGCTTTGGGTCACTATATAATACCCGCATTTCAAATCCAAGCACGGAAAAGAAATATACTCCTGCTATCTCACTTATAACTGTTCCAAGCATATATCTTGGCATCTGTAACCAATTCTTGTTTGTGAAGCAGATAATTCCAATTGCTAACATCATTAAAATTGTCGGAATATACAAATTTGTTCCACCAAAAGTCTGATCCACCAATGCAAGCAATAAATCAATCATTTACCTTCTCCTCCCTGTACTTCTTTTAAAACGATACACTTTATTATACCATTTACGAATAGAGCATGCAGTAAAATTAAAGAGAGCAGCCGCTCCGACTGCTCCCCATTCTACTTCTAATTATTTGCTTTTTTCCACCTGATACGAAGGCACTAACCGTTTCACAACCAGCTTCATCTGTGGATCATCTTCATATGCCGTCTTCTTCAGATCCTTCAAATGTTCAAAAAACTCTTCCCTGTCAAATTCAATCGGTTTTCCGATAAAAATCAGATCATTCTCCGTTTTCTGAAGTCCTTCCTCTTCTTTCAGACACTCTTCAAACATCTTTTCCCCCGGTCGAAGCCCTGTGTACACAATCGGGATATCCACATCCGGTTCAAATCCGGATAACTTGATCAGATTTCTTGCCATATCATCGATCTTTACCGGCTCTCCCATATCCAGCACAAAGATTTCTCCGCCCTTTGCGTAAGCACCTGCCTGTAAGACAAGTGATACTGCTTCCGGAATCGTCATAAAATAACGAATAATATTTTTGTCGGTAACGGTAACCGGTCCGCCCTCTGCGATCTGCTTTTTGAAAAGAGGAATCACACTTCCGTTACTTCCCAGTACATTTCCGAAGCGAACCGCTACATAATTGGTTTTCGGAAAACGATGCTGTATTCCCTGAATAATCATCTCACAGATACGTTTGGACGCTCCCATGATATTGGTCGGATTTACGGCTTTATCCGTAGAAATCAATACCATGCGCTCCGTTCCGTTTCTTCCTGCTGCCATAGCCACATTATAAGTACCGAATACATTGTTTTTAATTGCCTCATTCGGACTGTCCTCCATGAGTGGCACATGCTTATGTGCAGCTGCATGAAAAACAATCGCCGGTTTATAATCCGAAAATACGGTATCCACACGATGGGTATTTCTCACAGATCCAATCAGCACAACCAGATTCAGATTCGGAAATTTCTTTCTTAACTCCTGTTGAAGGTCATACGTGGTATTTTCATAAATATCAAATATCACCAGCTGCGAAGGATGATGCGCCGCGATCTGGCGGCAGAGTTCACTTCCGATGGAACCACCGCCACCGGTTACGAGTACAGCCTTTCCCGCAATGTATCCCATAACCTCATCCAGATTTGTTTTCACCGGTTCCCGTCCCAGTAAATCTTCGATTTCCACCTCACGGAAATTTGAGACGCTTACTTCGTCATTCACAATCTGTGCCATACTAGGCAGAATCTTAATTTTGCATCCTGTGTTTTTACACAATTCCAGGATCTTTTTCTTTCGATCTCCCGGCAGATTTGGGATGGCAATAAAGATTTCCTGCACCTCGTATTTTTCTGCTGCCCAGGGAATTTTGCTGTCATTTCCCACAATCGGAGCTCCCAGAATGGTGCTTCCTATCTTATTCTTGTCTGCATCAATCACGCATACCACACGATTGCGGATCAGCGGACTGTTCTCCATATTTTTTATCAGGAAATTCGCACTGTCTCCTGCTCCAATCACCATGGTAGCGATGGCATGTCTGGATGCGTCTCCCAGATAACTGTGTCGTATGATACGCAGTCCCCGGTATACAAAGCGACTTCCGGACACCAGAGCCAGCAAAAAGAAAAAATACAAAATATAATAAGAACGCGGCATGTTCCATTGGAACATATGCATCCCCAAGCTCTGTATTGCCGCACTGAGCAGACACGCAATCACTACATTTAACAGCTCCTGTACACTCGCATATTCCCACAGACTATTATACAGATGCATAATAAAAAATATCACGATGGTTACAATCATATTTACCCAGAAATATTGCAATGCTGTCTCCAGATAAGGAATTCCCTGCTCACTCTTTAAACTGAAATCAAAACGTGTCCAGATAGAAAGAATTTCCGCCAGAAAGATTGCCAATATATCGTAAATTACCAACAATACGATTCGTATATATTTTGCCGTTTCCCCCCGAAACCGGTTTTTCATTTGTTGCATGCCAAACTTACTCCCTATAATGTGCTCATTTTCATGACTTGTTTAATTTTCTCTGTTTTCTTGACTGTTTCTTTCCGGACTGCTTCTTTGCAGAAGTTTCTGTTGTCACTGCTTTTTCCGTTTTAAGGTCGTTCTGTTCCACGACAACATCATTTTTCTCAGAAATCGGTTCCTTTGCGAAAAGATTTTCTTTCTTAACCAGCATCCGGTTCACTGCAAGTCCCAGGCCAAGCATGCCCCAGAATACCGGAGCGGTACATACATTGGAATCATTTGCAATCCCTGCAAACATATATACCAGCACTGCTGCAAATAATCCAAATCCAACCCAGCTGATACTCTTGTGTAAATTCACTCTGCGATAGATGCGTGCCGACTGTACCAGGTACCAGAACAGAAATACCAGGAGTGCCAGGGTACCGATCAGTCCGGTTTCCACCCATTGCTGCAGATACCAATTATGTGCTTTCACATCATAGCTGTTTGCACCGTAAACATAGTTCTGGCTGATATAATCTTCCTGTGGCACTTCAAACATATAGGTATTTGCCCCACTCCCCATAAAAGCATGCTTTCCAAGAAGCGGAATCGTTTTATTCCAGATATGTCCACGGTAACTCATCGCATCATCCAAAAATACGTTTGAAACCTTCGGATTCTCAAACTTCACTAATTTTCCTGCTGGATTCAGATACTCATATCCATTCTCATCGGTATTTATGAAGTTCCACTGCACACCATCAATCGTTGCACAAATTCCGGGCAAGCTATCTCCAAAAGATACCGGTTGCAGCTGTACCCCAGAAAAACGGCTGTCATCCATCGTTGTCACCTGGTTATCTGCATCCACTATCGTCTGACTCAACTCATTTCCATCCGAATCTTTGCAACTGATCTGTGTTGTTCCATCCTCTCCCACGGTATAAGAAACACTCAGTTTATTCCCGTGAATGTCAAGCACAACATCATCCGTATTGGTTTCTACTCCATTCAGAGCCCATCTGTCACTCATCCGGTATGTACCAACAATTGTATTTTTTATATTTTCACCTGCTGAGGTGGTATTTCCAAGTACGATTGCTGCTATAATCCCAATTACCACTACAACAGCACCCACAACAAACAGTTTTTTCTTCCGGCTCAAAAGCACAAGTATAAGTACCACTGCTGCCAATGCAAGAGCCATCCATCCACTCGCACTGCCACTTCCTTTCAAGCAGATGGCACAGCATACTACCGCTACTGCCAGCACTATCCGATGCCATATCTTTTTTGACGCAATAAACAAGCATACCGCCAACACAATGAGCATACCAAAATAAAACGATAAAAAGTTCGGATTGTATAATGTCGTATAAGAAGTTTTCGGTACAAAATTAAACGTCAGCTCTTTTAAATTCTTCCACCATCCAGGATTTGTGATCAAATGTTTTCCAAAATTTGACTGAAAGAAGTCCAGTCCAAAATACTGAAATACGCCGATCACTGTAACAATAGCCATGCCAATGCCCGAAATTTTCAAAATGCATTCCACATGTTTTTCTTCATTCACAAAATTATATACATAATAACACAGCAGCATATACGCAAAAACTACCCACACAGACTCAAAAAGTTCATAAGTTCCACCGGATACCCAATGCTTATACTTTGAAAAAAGTGCTGACATCAGAACAAAAAGTCCATATACCATCAGAAAATAAAAAGAATTTTCAAACTGCAGGGTCTCTTTCTTCACATAATGCCGATACAACAGAATTGCAGCCATCAACACTCCAATGATTACAATCGCAATCATCTTCCATGCAAAAAAGAAATCTGTCTGTGTATCTGAATTGGCCGGAAACCATTCAAACTGCGACAGATTTGAATTATAGGAATACATATGTACAAGCAATGGCACAAACCCCATCATCAAAATGACGGGAATCATCAGCTTATTCGTCTTTTTTAAATTTCGATATCCATTCTCACTCAAAGTTTTCTCTCCTTAGTAAACAATTTTTCTAGAATATAATACCTCTAAACCTTCGTTTTTTCAACACGTAAAATATATATAATAGGTAAAAACACTTTTTTGTTACTTGTGTGATACTTAAAAATTTTACAAATAAATGTGTATGATTGACACGATAATATAAATTTTTACACACGAAAGGAAGAAAAATGAGATTACCAAACGGATACGGCGGAGTCGTAAAACTCTCCGGCAACAGAAGAAGACCCTACGCAGCACGCATCACTACGGGCTGGCACATCAATGACATCACGGGAAAGCGCATCCAGCACTACCAGATTCTGGGGTACGCTCCTACCCGGTCGGAAGCTCTGCAGATTCTGGCACGTTACAATAATTATCCCATCGATGGGGAAACGCTGAAATTAACCTTCCGGGAAATTTATCTCCGATGGTCCGAAGAAAAGTTTCCTACCATTTCCCACTCCAACATCAAAGGCTATCGGGCGGCCTTTGCCACTTGTGAAAACATTGCTGATATGCCATTTCACAATTTGAGACTCAATGATTTACAGCAGGTGATTGATCACTGTGGCAAGAACTATCCTACCCTGAAAAAAATCCGTGTTCTCTTTAACCAGCTCTATTCTTATGCCATGAAACACGAAATTGTCTCAAAAGATTATTCTGCCTATGTAAATATCTCGAAATACAAAGACCGGAATCCTAATAAAAACATACGAAGCTGTTTTTCCACTTCTGAGATTACTCTCCTGTGGAAACACAAAAACGATCCCTATTGCCAGACAGTCCTCATGCTGATATACAATGGGGTCCGTGTCTCAGAGCTTTTGGATCTGAAGAAAGAAAATGTTCATCTGTCCGAACAATATTTTGATGTCATTGACAGCAAAACCGAAAACGGCATTCGAAAAGTTCCGATTGCTGACAAAGTACTCCCCTTTTACCAGCGCTGGCTTCATGACTGTTCCGATTGTGAATATCTCATCCATACTCTGGACAGCCAGCATTTTACCTATTATATGTATTACCACAATGTTTTCCAACCCCTAATGTTTCGTCTGCACATCGATCATACACCTCACTGCTGCCGGCACACCACGATTTCACTGCTCGCCGAAGCACATGTCGATCAGACGACCATCAAAAAAATCGTCGGGCATTCCGGCGCTATGTCCCTGACGGAACGGATTTACACACATCTGGATGTACCTGCGCTGGTCGAAGCCATTAATCAGATTTAATCGCTTCTTGTATGTTGCTTGCGTGTTACTTGTAGTGCTGATATTGCTTCCATTCATTTTCACAAACCTGGTATTTCCAGTACTTACGCCAAAAATACCATCCATATTTCCGGTTAAGGTAACTTATAAGACTTCTACAAAGAAGAGTGCTAAGGCAAAGACAAAGAAACTTACTTACACAATGAAAGTTGCTAAGGTAGGCGTTGCTTTATCTGGAGATTCAGTAGTAGCTATTGGAAACACAACTAAGTTAACAAATACTAAGAAAAATTCTTCAAGAGCTAAGATTACTTACACATCAAGCGATGATTCTATCGCAACAGTAGCAGCTGACGGTACAGTAACTGGTGTTAAGGCTGGTAAGGCAACAATCACAGCTAAGATTACCGTTGGTAAGGATTCAGCTGAAACTACTAAGGATGTAGAAGTAAAGAATGTTATTTTAAAGTCCGCTGCTCAGAAGAAGGCTTCACAGATTGTAGCAACATTCGCTGGTGATACTTCTAAACTTGATAAGAAGGATATCACTATTACAAATACAGCTAACAATGTTGTATATCCTGTAAAGGCAATCAGCGTTGCTGCTGACAAGAAGACTGTAACTATTGACACTTTCTCTGAAATGAATGATGCCAAGGAATATTCTGTAAAGTATGACGGAACAGAAGTTAAATTTACTGCTACAGATGGCGTTGTTGCTGATGTAGCCCTTGATAAAATAACAATTGTTAAGGGATCTGCTGGTTCTGTTGTTAAGGCTCAGTTCTTAGACAAAAACAATATTGTTGTTAAAGAATTTACTCTTTCAGATGCTAAGAGTGAGGGAAGTGTTGATTACAGCTTTACTGAAAACAAAGGTTATACAGACGGTGATAAGCTTGTGTTATTAAATACTGGCGATACTGCTACTGCGGAAGTAACATATCACACATTGAAGTATGATCAGACAACAGGTGCTGAAACTGGTAAGATCACAAAGAAAATTACAGTTACAGCAGTTGAAGACGATGCAACATTATCTGACTTCAATTATACCATTAACGACAAAGCTACACTTGTTAACTGGAACAATGAAGTTAAGACAAACAATAAACTTGCATATGGTGATACTGCATACGCGTTCATTTACATCAAGAATTCTAATGGAGATGATGTAACTTCTCAGTATAAGGTTGAATCAAGCGATAACAGTGTATTACTTCTTGCAAAACAGGATCTTCAGTCATCTGGCGATTTCAAGGGATCTACTGGTGTAGAAGTTACTGGCGTGAAGGCAGGAAGCGCTTACATCAATGTATTAAATGCAGATGGAAAAGTTATTAAATCTTTACCAGTTGTTGTTCAGGATATCAGAAAACTTACAACTGTTAAGTGTGATGACATCACTGTAACAAATACAAGAGGCGTTAATAATGTAGATTCTGCAAAGTTTGAAGCATATGATCAGTACGAAAAGAAAACCGATATTTCTTCTATTGATACAACAATCGTAAGTGCTCCAAGCAAGGATACAACAAATACAAAGGGTAAGTCAGCAAATGGATTTGTAACTCTTGATGGAACTGATAAGTATAAGGTAGATGCTTCTGGCTTAGTGGAAGGAACATATTCTGTTAAGATCGAAGCTTCCACAACAGATTCTAATTGCGATAAGAATGTTAAAGTTTCACGTATCGTAAATATCAAAGTTGTTTCTGTAGACACAGCTAAAGATGCTGCTTCATACAAGCTTAATGTTTCAACTGCTAAGACAGATCTTGCTGTTGCATACGGAACATCTGAATCTGATATTCTTGGTAAGCAGGTAACTGCTACTGTTGATAAGTATATTAAGGGTGCTAAGGTTGAGGCTGATATTCAGGATGAGATTACAATTAAGAATCCAGACGGTACAACCGTAAGTACTAATGGTGCGATTAACTTCTATACAGCAACAAGTGGCAGTGCAATCACACTTGCAGATAATATCAAGACAGGAACTTATAAAGTTGAGGCTACTATCATCAACAATAACGGCAAGGATGTAACTTTCAGTACTACATTTGTTGTTGAGAATACTCAGAGTAAAGCTATTGCCAAGATTGATAAGAAGAATCAGTCTGGCAGCACCGCTAAAGATATTCTTACATCTGTATTAGAATACAGCTATGAGGGTGTTAAGCAGAATCTTGATATTGTAAGTGTTGATTCCAAGGAAAATGGTAATGTTATTTATATCAAGTCCGCAAAAGTTAATGTAAAGATTAATAATGTTGGCACATTACTTACTGTTGATTGTGATATTAACACAGCATTTACAAAATAATTTATTTGTCCTTAACAAGTAAATTTCACGCAAGACCGGGACTTATGTTCCGGTCTTGTTTTTTAAGGAGTAGAATACTATGAGTAAAAAAAACTATGAAAAATCTGCAGGCATAGCCCTTGCTTTTGTCCTTGGAGTTATATTAATTTTTACAATAATATTTCCAATTAATGTATCTGCAAAAACACTGGTTCATGAACAATCCATCACGGCAAACGCTTTTGATGCACATAAATATAAATTTAAAATTAATACAACTTCTGATCTTGAAATTAATCTTTATGTTCCATCACCGGTTGGGGTTACCTTCACTGTAAAAAACAACTCCGGAAAAGTAGTTGGAAACCCTATGGTATTAACAAATTATGACGACTCATGGATATTAGATGGACGTGGATGGTATACATACAAGTACGTCGTTAATCAATTAAAAAAAGGAAGTTACTCTGTTGAGTATGTATTTGATCAGGAAACTAAATTTGATGCCAAAATTGTACAACTTTCGAATAATGTCAGTTTAAGCAGCAATAAATTATCCATCACTAAAGGATTTGTTAAAACACTTAAAGTAAACAATGGAGTTGCTACCTCCTGGACTTCAAGCAATTCTTCAGTTGCTTCTGTAAATAGGAAAGGAAAAATTACTGGTAAAAAAATTGGAACAACAACGGTTACTGCACACTTAAGTGACGGAAAATCCTTAAAATGTAAAGTCACAATCAAAGCAAATGAGTATTCAGGTAAGAAAATTACCATAGAGGATTCCGGAATCAATGAATATACAATTCGTGCATATCATGCAGCTTATCAAGCAAATGGAAATATGGTTATAAAATTTAGAATTGCCAACGGTACGAATAAAAAAATCACCGCTATTCCGAAATTTCATGTTTCTGTAATCAATCAAAAAAATAAAGGAATAGCTTCTTATTCCAATAATTCTTTTAAAGTAAATGTTCCAA
>OOAE01002174.1_pt1 | contig 11470 bp, 9 predicted proteins | sample 1671271 | NCBI WGS metagenome assembly OOAE01 (sample SAMN06348139, study PRJEB24527) | human gut metagenome | biome: human gut; feature: ankylosing spondylitis patient; material: feces | host: Homo sapiens | place: China | collected 2015-10 | reverse complement strand
GGCGACCACCGAGATCTACACTCTTTCCCTACACGACGCTCTTCCGATCTGGGATCATGACGGTGTAGTCACAGTGGGCAATCGTGGTGCGGGCCAGGCCGTCGCCCTCTGTGCCCAGCACGATGGCAAGGCGCGGCTCGGCGCGCAGCGCGGGGTCATCGATGCTGACGGCGCGGCTGTCCAGCGCCATGGCGGCAGTTTTAAAGCCGAGCGCGTGCAGGCGGGCCATCCCGGCCTCGGGCCAGTCGGCAGGGCTGTCACCCAGCGTTGCCCACGGCACTTGGAACACCGTGCCCATGGACACGCGTGCCGCGCGCCGGTACAACGGGTCGCCACAGGACGGAGTGACGAGCACCGCATCCACGTCGAGCGCCGCAGCCGAACGCATGAGAGCGCCCACATTCGTGTGGTCGACGATATTCTCCATGACCGCGACCCGGCGAGCGCCACGGCAGACCTCTTCGACGCTGGGCAGGGACCAGCGTTTCATCGCGGCAAGGGCTCCGCGATGCAGCCGGTAGCCGGTTAGACGTTTGAGCTGCTCAGGCGAAGCGACATACACGGGAATGCCATCGCCCCAACGTTTCTCGATGACATCGAACATGCCGCTCATGCCTCCGATCCACGGTTCTTCGACAAGCAGGGAAATCGGTTCCCGGTCGGCGGTCAGCGCGCGATCGATGACTTTCGGCGATTCCGCGATGAACAGGCCCTTGCTGGGTTCAAGCTTGTTGCGAAGCTGGATTTCCGTGAGATTCACATAAGCCGCCACACGCTCGTCGTCGATGGAGTCAAGATGAATGAACCGCATTGCCCGTATTCCGCCAATCTTTCGTCAGATACAAGAAAACCCCTTGTCTCCAAGGGGTTTATTCCGGTGTCCGGAGCGGGACTTGAACCCGCACGCCTGTATAAAATAGGCACTAGCACCTCAAGCTAGCGCGTCTACCATTCCGCCACCCGGACAGGTGCGTTGCTCAGCGGCAACGAATGAAAACTATAGCAGTTGAAATCCATGATGCAAATCCTGGCGTGTCGCGATAGGTCCGATATGGGTTATGTGGGGTTCCTGATAGGCTCGGAAGCTATGACTGATGCCCTTTTTCTGCTTGATACGGACCATGACGACGTACCGGTGAACAGCGACGAGCTCAACGCCGGATGGAGGCTGACGCTTCCCTCATCCGTACGCAGGCACGCCATCCAGGCCATGCGATTGAAGGACGGCGACGAACTGCAGCTTTCCGACGGCAGGGGATTGCGCATCCACGCCGTACTGCGCGACGCGCAGCAGGGAATCGCGGAAGTGCTGCGATTCGGCAAGGAGCCGCAGCCGGTCACCAGGCTCGCACTGGTGCAGGCTCTCGCCAAAACCGGCCATGACGAGCAGGCGATCGATATGGCCACGCAGATCGGCGTCGATCAGGTGATTCCCTGGCAGGCCGACCGTTCCATCGCCAAATGGAAGGCAGGACGTACTGACAAAAAGTGGAGGCAGGTGCTGGAATCCGCCACCGAACAGTCGCGCAGATCGTGGACGCCCCAGCTGGACGATTGCGTGACCAGCAAGCAGGTGGTCGCCATCTGCAAGCGCGCATGCGTGCATGGCGACATGGTGATCGTGCTGCATCAAGATGCCACGAAGACCTGGGAACAACTGGAAACCGGTATCGCCAAACTGTCCGATACGTGTCTGAAGGACGGACGTCCGCGCACCATATATGTGCTCGTCGGTCCGGAAGGCGGCATCAGCGACGCCGAAGTCGAGGCGTTCACGAAAGCCGGCGCCGAAGTGTGCGTGCTGGGAAGCAACATCCTACGTGCGTCCACCGCCGGTCCGGTCGCGCTGTCATTGCTCGCGCGAGCATTGGGACGTTTCGTCTGATCCCGGCTCCATTGCGTGAAATTGCCGGAATCGCCCCGTTTCCTGCTGGTGTAGCATGGTAGCGAAGGTTTTTCCAATACCGATAAGGAGCGTTATGAGCGACAAGGATTGCCTGTTCTGCAAGATTATCGCAGGTGAGATTCCCAGCGAGAAGGTGTACGAGGACGATGCCACCTACGCCTTCAAGGACATCAATCCGAAAGCCAAGGTGCACGTACTGATCGTGCCGCGCAAGCACTACGCGAACGTCGCCGAACTCGCCAAAGAGGATCCGGCACAGCTCGCCCACATGGCCGAAGTGGCGCAGAAAATCGCCGACCAGGAGTTCCATGGCGCCTTCCGTCTGATCTTCAACACCGGAATCGACGCCGGACAGACCGTGTTCCACGTGCACGCCCACGTGCTTACCGGCGAAAAGCTCGACGAATAGTCCACATACTGCCTACCGCCAATACCGACATCGGAAGAGGTTCTGTGCCCACCACTACACGCACCATCGCGATACCCCAACAGCTTGATCCGGTGACCGTGCTCGGCCCTGTGGACGAGGTGCTTCGGGAAGTCGAACGTGCGTTCCCCGACCTGACCATCATCGTACGGGGCAACCGCATCGCCATCATGTCGCATTCCAGCAAATCCGAATCCCAAGCCGCCCAAGCCGAACAGGTGGTTGCCGATATCATCCAAGCCGCCTATACCGCGCCGATGGACGCCGATACCGTCCGTCGCATGCTCGACCAGAACGTGCTCAAGAACCACGTGCGCCTCGAACATCCCGGTCACGGCCCGGTGCGTGACAAACTGGCGCAATCGACCTCAAACGAACGCGCCCATGCACGTTCTGCCGGCTCCCACGACCCGACGTACCGCAAGCCCACGGTTCCCGGCGTCATCACCTTTGCTGCCGGCGTGCCGGTCCGTGCGAAAACCGCCGGACAAGTGGCCTACGTGAACGCCATCGAATCGCACACCATCACCTTCGCCATCGGACCGGCAGGCACCGGCAAAACCTATCTTGCCGTAGCCAAAGCGGTACGTGCTTTCCAAGACAGGCAGGTCCGGCGCATCATACTGACCCGTCCCGCCGTCGAAGCAGGGGAGAACCTCGGCTTCCTGCCGGGCACGCTCAACGAAAAGGTCGACCCGTACCTGCGACCGCTGTACGACGCGCTGTCCGACATGCTCGGAGCGGACCAGCTCAAGCGATACATGGACGACGGCACCATCGAAGTGGCGCCGCTCGCCTACATGCGCGGCCGCACGCTCAACGACGCGTTCGTGATCCTCGACGAGGCCCAGAACACCACCGAACAGCAGATGAAGATGTTCCTGACCCGACTGGGATTCAACACCAAAATGGTCATCACCGGCGACGTGACCCAAGTGGATCTGACCGTGCCGAAATCAGGTCTGGCCACCATCGAACGCATCCTCGACGGCATCGACGACATCGCCTTCGCCCACCTGAAGCCCGAAGACGTGGTCCGCCACGCGCTCGTGGGCAAAATCGTCGCCGCCTACGACAGGCACACGGCCATAGCGGGAGACCACAGCAGAAGCGCGCGTGCCGCATCATCGCAACCATTCGACGACAAGAACAAGGAAAACGCATAAATGAGCGTTGAAGTGACGAACGAAACCGCCTGGCAGATCGACGGCAAAATCTTTTCCGACCTCGGCGTATGGGTCATGAGCCAGATGAGGGTCAGCACACAATCCGACCTGACCATCATGTTCGTGGACCCGGATCCCATCGCCCAACTGCACATGCGTTGGATGAACCTCGAAGGCCCCACCGACGTCATGAGCTTCCCAATGGACGAACTGCGCCCCGGAGACGGCGGAACCGAAATGGAAGGCGTGCTGGGCGACATCGTGCTATGCCCGTGGGTGGCCGCCCAGCAGGCGCTCGCGGCCGGCCACAGCACCATGGAGGAAATGATGCTGCTGACCATCCACGGCATCCTCCACCTGCTCGGATACGACCATGTCACACCCGAACAGGAACGGCAGATGTTCGGCTTGCAACGCCAGCTGCTATTGACGTTCTTCGCGCTTCGACAGGGAGCCGGCGCGCGGGCGACGCTTCCCGCCGGCACGCCGGATGCGCTCGCCGAATGGGACCGCGAACACGGGGCCGGCGGCAAAACGGCCAAATGACGGCATGATGCATCATCCGACGGTTTCGAAAGTGGGGGTTGACGAACCATGGAAACAACGACTATCACGATGATTGCGATTCTCGTCGTCATCGCATTGCTGCTGGTCTGGCTGTCGCTGTCGATGGCCGCGACGGAAGGCGCGGTGGGACGTGTCACGAGGGCAAGTCTGAACAACCTCATTCTTGAGATTCAGACGGATACGGAGGCGTCGCAATTCATACGCGACAAGAAGATCAAACGCATCCACAAGGTGCAGCGGCTGATCGCCGACCGCTACGCGACCGCCGGTTCATGCGCGTTCTTCCGCATCACCTGCAATGTGCTTGACGGTGTGTTGGTCGCCGCGATCGCGTCGTTGTGCGATGCGCCGTTATGGGCGGGACTGCTTGTCGGCTTCGTGTTCGCGCTGGTGGTCGCGGTGATTTCGCTGCTGGTCCGTCCACGTAGCGCGGGCGCCTCCAAACCGGTCGATCTGATGCTGAAGCATGCCGATGCGGCGTCGGTCGCGGTGGCTTTGACGCCATTCGCTAAAATCGGCGGACAGAAGGATGCGAAACGTCATTCGAATGATCTGTCGGACGATGAGGAGCTTGAAAAAATCCAACTCGAACAAGGGCGCGCCACCATAGATCGTCTGGTCGAGGCGAATGATTTCGACCCTGAGGTTTCCGAAATGCTGCGCAACGTATTGACGTTGTCCGAAACGTTGACGCGTGAGATCATGGTGCCGCGCACTGATATGATTTGCATCGAACGCGGGGAGACGCTGGAGAACATGCTGAAATTGTGCTCCCGTTCCGGATTCTCCCGTATACCGGTCATCGGCGATGATGTGGATGATCTGGTCGGCGTGGCATACCTGAAGGATGCCGTGCGCGCCACGGCGTTCAATCCCGCGGCGATATCCCGCGATGTCGAATCCATCGTCCGTGACCCGATGCTGGTGCCCGAATCCAAGCCGGTCGACGACCTGTTCCACCAGATGCAGCGCACCCGCCAGCATGTGGCTATCGTCGTGGATGAATACGGCGGCATCGCCGGCCTGGTCACCATCGAAGACACCATCGAACAGATCGTCGGCGAACTGGAGGACGAGCACGACCGTACCCAGCATGCCGATCCGGAACAAATCGGCGAGAACAAATGGAGCATGCCGGCACGCACGCCCATCGCCGACTTGGAGGAGATCTTCGAAATCGACATCGACGAGGACGACGTCGACACGGTATACGGTCTGCTCACCAAGCTGCTTGGCCGCGTGCCGATCGTCGGTTCGACGGCCGTCACCAGGGGCCTGCGCCTGACCGCGGTCGACTCCGCGGGACGCCGCAAGAAAGTGTCCACCATCGTGGTGGAACCGGCCCACGTCGAGGGCGTGGACGAAACTGAACAACACGAAGACCATACGAACGGTGCCGAAGAGGCATCCCATGACGACAAGGATTCCAAGGACAAGCATGACTGACGCAGATGTGACCGAACCGGCTTCCCAGCATTCCGACGCCGAAGCCCCCGTTCCATATCGTTCCGGCTTCGTCGCGGTGGTCGGACGTCCGAACGTCGGCAAATCGACGCTGATCAACGCGCTTATCGGCACGCAGATCGCCATCGCCTCATCCCGTCCGGAGACTACACGTAAGGCCATCCGCGGCATTCTGACCACAGACAACGCGCAGATCGTGCTGGTCGATACCCCCGGTATCCACCGTCCGCGTACGCTGCTCGGACAGCGGCTGAACGATGTCGTCGACGAATCGCTATCCGATGTCGACGCGATCGCCTTCCTGCTGCCCGCCGACCAGGAAATCGGCCCCGGCGACAAACGCATTCTGAGCAGGCTGCGTTCTGATTTCGCCGTCAAACGCGACGACGGCACATTCAAATGGAAGGTGCCGCTGATCGCCATCGTCACCAAAATCGACGAATTGGACCGAAGCGCTTTGATCGACAAGCTCATCGAAATCAACGAGTTCGCCGACTTCACCGACATTGTGCCGGTGAGCGCCCTCGAGCACGACAATCTCGCCGAAGTACGCAACGTGCTGGTGGAGAACATGCCCGAAGGACCGCAGATGTATCCGGCCGAGCAAATCACCGAAGAACGTCCGGAAGACACCATCGCCGAACTGATTCGAGGCGCGTTCCTGGAGGAATTGGATGACGAGCTGCCGCATTCGCTCGCCGTGGTGGTGGATTCCATCGAATATCCGGAAGACAACGACAGCGGCGAATCCTACGCGGGCAAGGCGCAGGTGATTGTGTCGATCTACGTGGAACGTGATTCGCAGAAGCCGATCATCATCGGACATAACGCGGAGCATCTGGTACGCGTCAAGAAGAAGCTGCGCACCGCGGTCAACCGCATCGTCGGGCAGAAGGCCAAGCTCGACCTGCATGTCAAGGTGGCCAAGGGATGGCAGTCGGATCCTAAGCAGCTTGAGAAGCTGGGCTTCTAAGCCGCTTAGGATCCGCTTCGCGGCGAAGCTGCTCACTTCGCCTACGGTCAGCCCACTGGGCTGCCCGTTTGACGGCTCAGCCAAGCAGCTTGAGAAGCTGGGCTTCTGATTTTTTCCGGGTGGGAACAATAAAGCCTGCCGCTGTTTATGCGGCAGGCTTTCTTATGCTCTAAGCTTGTTGGTGCTGGATGGTCACTTCTTCTTGGTGTACATTTGCGTGTTCAGCAGGGTGGCGTAACGCTTGATCACCTTCGGACGGATGACCTTCATGGAAGCGGTCATCAAACCGTTCTCCTGTGTGAACTCCTCCGGCAGGATGATGAACTTACGCACGGATTCGGCACGGGACACGCCCTCATTGGCCTGATCGACCCACTTCTGGACTTCGGCGCGGACGGCCGCGTTGCTGGAGGCCTCCTCCATCGACATATCTCGGTTGAGACCCTTGCTTTCCAGCCATGGACGCAACGCTTCCTCGTCAAGCGTGATCAGCGCGGAGATGAACGGACGCTTGTCGCCAAGCACCAACGCCTGAGAGACGAATTCGCAACGCTTGATGACATCCTCGATCGGGCCAGGGGAGACGTTCTTGCCGCCGGCGGTGATGATGAGATCCTTCTTGCGTCCGATGATGTACAGGAAGCCATCGTCGTCAATGCGGCCCAAGTCGCCGGTCTTGTACCAGCCATCCTCGGTAAAGGAATCCTCGGTGGCCTCGCCGTTCTTATGGTACTTCGGGAACACCGAAGCGCCCTTGACCTGAATCTCCCCATCCTCGGCGATACGCAGCTCGAAACCAGGGAACGCGATGCCGACGGAACCCTGATGATACGGCACGCCAAGCACGTTGAACGCGCACGGCGCGGTGGTTTCGGTCAATCCGTAGCCTTCGTAGACCGGCACGCCGGCACCACGGAAGAACGCCAACAACTCCGGATCAAGCGGCGCACCGCCCGCGACGATCCACTTGGCGCGTCCGCCGAGCACCTCACGCAGCGAGGCATAGACCACCGGATCGAACGCCGCGCGACGTGCCTTGGTAAGCGTTCCGGTCTTCCCCTTGGTGCTGACTTCCTTCATATAATTCTGCGCGGCGACCACGGCTGCGGCGAAAGCAACGCCCTTGGCGCCATGACCGGCCTTCTGGGAAGCAGCGTTGTACACCTTCTCCAGCACACGCGGAACAACGATCATGATGGTCGGCTTGGCCACCTGCAAATCGGCGGTCAATGTCTTGATGCCCTGCGCGATATAAATATGCAGATTGCTTGCTACGCAGATGTAGTTGATGGCACGGGCGAAGGAATGCGCCTGAGGTAGGAACAGCAGGACGGTGTTCTTCTTGTCATGCAGCAGTTCCGGCATATAATCGGGCAGATTGAACGCGGTGGCGCAATAATGCTCATGCGTCATCTCCACGCCCTTCGGCGCGGCGGTCGAACCGGACGTGTACACAATGGAGCACAGATCGGTCTTCTGCACGGAATCGATTCGCGCATCGAGCGCCTCATCGCTCACACCGGAGCCATACGCCTTGATCTCGTCAAGACCACCGGTCTCGAAGCAGACGATGTGCTCCAAAGTCGGGCATTCGGTTTCGGCCCCGTCCGCCTTCGCCTTCATATCAGTGGTTTCCACGACCAGCAGACGCGCATCGGAATTGTTGACGATATTGCGGATCTGCTCGGCGGAATCGGTATCGTAAATCGTGGCGAGCACGCCGCCGCAGGCCATGACGGCCGCGTCGAACACATCCCAATCGTAGGAGGTGCGGCACATGAAAGCCACGCCATCGCCCTTCTTCAAACCATAATGCAGCAAGCCCTTCGCGACGGCGCGGATGTCGGCGAGCGTCTCATTTGCGGTCTTGGTGTGCCAATCGCCATCTTGCTTGAACGTGTACAATGGTTCGTCGCCCATACGAGCGGCGCGGTCGGCGTAGATATCGTAGATGGAGGTGCCTTCGTCTAGCGGCGGATTGCCCTCTGTCTTCGTGGTCAACAGTCCGGTTTCAGGGTCAAGGAACGTGGTGGACGGGTATCCCGGTCCCCATTCAGCGGTGTGCGGCAGCTCGATATGGCCATCGGGGGAGAGGATGCTGTTCGGGTCGTTGTAATCCGGTGTATTGCCGGAATCGTCGCTGACCGGGTGCACGAAATCGTTGCCCAAGCGCAACGCCTTCCTTGCGAGATTAGTGGCCTGCTTGTTCAACGAGGTGATGATGGACACGTGACTCTCCTACGTATATAAACGGTATCTAAAGAAGGAATGATAGCCCGTCGCGCGCGACACGTCACCTTACGGTAGCGTAAGGTGACAGGCCATCAGGGAAACGGGCGGCGCATGCCGGATACAGCCCGTGATTCGAAAGATGAACGATTGCGGCCGCGATGTTGCCGTGTACGTTACACTTGGGCGCTGTATCTGTTCATTAGATTTCTTTAACGAGGAAGAAAGGGCACCTATGGCTGAAAAAGCTGAAGCCACCGTGGTCTTCGGAGTTCTCAACGAGACTTCCGAACACGAGTCCCGTGTTGCTCTGACACCGGATATCGTAACGAGGTTGCGTAAATCAGGTGTTACATGTCTGATTGAGTCCGGTGCGGGCGTCGCATCGCACTACGTTGATGAAGATTATACGAAGGCGGGCGCGCAGGTCGTCTCCGCCGACGATGTGATCGCACGCGCCGACGCGCTGGGTTTTGTGGATCGTCCAAGCAATGAGCTGCTCGCCCGCGTCAAGCAGGGCACATGGATCATTGGCATGTTGGGATCGTTCACCGATGCCGATTACGTCGCCGCGATCGAGAAGGCCGGTCTGGTCGGCGTCGCCATGGAAAAGCTGCCGCGTCAGCTGAGCTCCGCGCAGTCCATGGACGAAATGACGTCGCAGAACTCCGTGATGGGCTACAAGGCCGCCATCGTGGCAGCCAACGCGTACGGTTCCTTCCTGCCGATGATGACCACCGCCGCTGGCACCATCCGCCCGGCCAAGGTGCTTATTCTGGGCGCCGGTATCGCCGGCCTGCAGGCCATCGGCACCGCCAAGCGTCTCGGCGCCGTCGTCACCGCGTACGACGTGCGTCCGGCATCCAAGGGCGAAGTCGAATCCTTGGGCGCCAAGTTCCTCGACCTTGGTCTTGACTTCTCCAAGGGCCAGGGCGAAGGCGGCTACGCACGCGCGCTGAGCGCCGAAGAGCAGGCCCAGCAACAGGCCGCGGTCGATCAGAAGGCCGCCGGCTTCGACATCGTCATCACCACCGCCAAAGTGCCGGGACGCAAGCCTCCGGTCCTTCTGACCAAGGCCGGTGTGGCCGGTCTGCATCGTGGCGCCGTCATCGTCGATTGCGCGGCAAGCGACCTTGGCGGCAACGTCGAAGGCTCCTCCGTCGGCACCCAGGTCACCGACAACGGCGTGACCATCATCGGCGCCCCGTATCTGGCCAGCGGCGTGTCCACCACCGCATCCAACCTGCTGAGCCGCAACGTGGCCGACGTGCTGGCGCATTTCGTGCGTGACGGCAAGCTCGCCATCGACCTGAACGAAGAGCTCGACAACGCCATGGTCGTGGCCGGCCGCGGCGAGGAAGCCAAGAAGGAAGAGGAGTAAAGCAATGGATATCGTCGTTGCGATCACACTGTTCGTCCTCGCGCTGCTCATCGGCGTCGAGGTCATCGGCAAGGTGCCCGCCACCCTGCACACCCCGCTGATGTCGGGCGCCAACTCCATCCACGGCATCGTCATCGCGGGCGTCGTCATCGTCGCCGCGCACGCCACCAGTCCGCTCGCCTGGGTGTTCATCTTCCTGGCCGCCGTGCTGGGCACGATGAACGTCGTCGGCGGCTACGTCGTCACCGACCGCATGCTGGAGATGTTCAAGTCCGACAAGGGCAAGAAGAAGGAAGAGGAGGCCAAGTAAATGGGTACCCTGGCCGAAATGCTGAGCACGCCGCTCGGCGTCATCGAATGGTTCGTCTATCTGCTGGCCGCAGTGATGTTCGTCATCGGCCTGCACCTGATGAACTCCCCGAAGACCGCCCGCAAGGGCAACATGGTCTCCGCCATCGGCATGGTGTTCGCCGTGGCCATGGCCTTCATCGTGCTGTTCGCAGGTGAGGCCTCCAACGGTTTCAAGCATGGCGTCGCAGTCATCGTGCTGATTGTCGGCATCGTCATCGGCGCCGTGGCGGGCGTGGTCTCCGCCAAGAAGGTCAAGATGACCGACATGCCGCAGCTGGTCTCCGTGTTCAACACCGTGGGCGGTGGCGCCGCCGCGCTCGTGGCATTGAACGACATCCTGACCTCCGCCGAAACCCCATCCATCGTGGTGCTCATCACCGCGGGTCTGGGCATCATGATCGGCTCCGTCACCTTCTCCGGCTCGCTGATCGCAGCCGGCAAGCTGCAGGGCATCAAGTGGGTCAAGAAGCTGAGCCTGCCGGGCAAGGGTTTCTGGAACATCCTGTTCGTCGTGCTCACCATCGTGTCCTTCGTGATGTTGTGCGTGCAGCCGAACCAGCGTCTGCTCTGGTCGATCCTGACCACCGTGTTCGCCCTGTGCTACGGCCTCGTGTTCGTCATCCCGATCGGCGGCGCTGATATGCCGGTCGTCATCTCCGTGTTGAACGCCTGCACCGGCACCGCAGTGGCCATGTCCGGTCTGGCCATCAACAACATCGCCCTGATCGTGGCCGGCGCGCTCGTCGGTGCGGCGGGCGTGACCCTGTCCATCGCCATGTCCAAGGCTATGAACCGTCCGCTGCTGTCCGTCTTGGCTGGTGGCTTCGGCGGCTCCAATTCTGCGGCGGGCGCCGGAGAGGGGCTGGACTACCGGGCGGAGAGGCTGGTCAGCGACGGCAAGAGCCATATGACCTGTGAAGTAAAAACACCCCACAACTCTTTTCCGGTGGAGATCCCCGCCCTGGGCGAGACCTTCGATCCCAATCTCCACAATGCGGTCATGCAT
>OOAE01002162.1_pt1 | contig 11520 bp, 7 predicted proteins | sample 1671271 | NCBI WGS metagenome assembly OOAE01 (sample SAMN06348139, study PRJEB24527) | human gut metagenome | biome: human gut; feature: ankylosing spondylitis patient; material: feces | host: Homo sapiens | place: China | collected 2015-10 | reverse complement strand
GCTGCTGCACCCCGGCGGGCGTCATCTCCCGGATACGGCGTATGTTGCTGCCGATCACCGTGTTGTCGCAGCCGCAGAGGATGTTTTCGATCGTCACGTCGGCGATGCCGAACGGCCCGTCGAGAATACGCATCATCTCGCCCGTCATCATGTTGCGCACCAGCGACAGCTCCTCCTCGGCGACGGGTTCCGTGCGCAGCCGTTCGATTTCGCGGTAGATCTCTGCGAGCGCCTGCTCGGTCGCGTCGCGCGCTACCTGCGTCGCGACGGCCAGGTAGCCTTCGCGTTCGAGGTTGACCATCGCTGCGACCACGCCGTAGGTGAACCCGTTCGCTTCGCGCAGGTTCTGCATCAGGCGCGACCCGAAATAACCGCCCAGCAGCATCGCCACCACCTGCATCCCGACGTAATCGGGGTGGTTGCGGCCGAAGAGCAGCCGGCCGATGCGGATCGACGACTGCACGGCCCCTGCGTGGGGCACTGCGGCATGGGGCGTCGTGACAGCCGGCGGGAACGGTTCTGCGGCGCGGTCGGCGCCTGCGGGCAGCTGTCCGGCCACCTCGGCCACTGCGTCGACGACGGCCGCGTCGGCTGCGCCGCTGCACACCACGAAACAGTTGCGGGCGGTATAGTGGCGTGCGTAGAAATCGAGCAGGTCGTCGCGCGTGAGGTCGTCGTAGGCTGTTTCGGGCCATGTTATTCCGTAGGGGTGCGCAGGGCCGAAAAGCGCGCGGGCGAAGGCTTCGCGGGCCTCGGTCTCGACCTTCATGCGCTCGATGCGCAGCCGCTGCTTGCGCTTTTCGCGGTAGGAGGCGACCTCCTCTTCGGGAAAGAGGGGGTGAAGCAGGATCTGTTCGGCGACGGCGAGCGTCTGCCGGAAATATTTCGACAGGGAACAGAAGCTGATGTAGACGTAGTCGCGGTCGACGTTCACGTCGAAATAGGAGCCGTAGAAGTCGAATTGTTCGGCGATCTGCTGCGAGGTCATGTCGCGCGTCCCCTCGCTCAGCAGGTTGGCAGTCGACGTGGCGACGAACGCTTTGCGCTGCTGCGCCGAGCCGGCGCGGAAGACGAAGCTGACGCGTACGACCTCGAATTCCGCGGCGCAGAGCGTGTGGATCGTCACGCCGTTGGGGAGCGTGCGGCGGAGGGGTTCGTGGAGCGATATGTCCGACGGAGTGGTGAGTTGCGGTTGTTTCATCGTGTCGCGCGGTAGATAAGGGTGGAACGGCGTGCGGCGCGGAAGGTGCGGCGCGCGAAGTCGGTCAGTTCGGCCGCCGTGACGGAGCGGTAGAGCTCCACCTCGCGGTTGACGAGGCCGGGATCGCCGAGCATTTCGTAGTAACCCAGGTTCATCGCCTTGTTCATCACGTTCAACTCGCCGAACAGGGCGTTCGCTTCGAACTTGTTCTTCACCTTTTCGATCTCGTAGTCGCTCGCGGGGAGGGTTTGCATCTCCTCGATTTCGCGGGCGAAGGCCGCTTCGGCCTCCTCGACGGTGCGTCCCGGCAGCAGGTGCCCCGTGAGGACGAAAAGCCCCGGATCGACGTCGCCCGTGATGTAGGCGTTGACGCTCGAAAAGAGCCGGTCGCGCTTGACGAGCCGTTCGTAGAGCCGTGCCGAATCGCCGCCCGACAGGATGTCGGAGGCCATGTCGCCCAGATAGAAATCCCGCGAAAGGCGGTCGCCCATGGGGTAGGCGACCGTCACCGCCGTGGCCGGTACGTCGCGCTCGACTTCGAGCCTGCGTTCGGCCGTCTGTTCGGGTTCGGCGGGCAGCGGGCCGGCTGCGGAGGGCGTGTCGGCGATCGGGGCGAAGTAGCGTTCAGCCAGTTCGAAGACCCGCTCTTCGTCGATGTCGGCCGAGACCGACAGAATGGCGTTCGAGGGGTGGTACCAGCGGCGGTAGAAGGTGCGCACCTCGTCGATCGTCGCGCGGGCCACATGGTCGGGCGTAAGCCCGATCGTAGCCCAGCGGTAAGGGTGGAGGGTATAGGCCAGCGAACGCAGCAGCATTCCCTGATCGCCGTAGGGCTGATTGAGATAACGCTGCTTGTACTCCTCGATGACGACCCGTTTTTCGGTTTCGAGCGCTTCGGGCGAGATGTCGAGTCCGGTCATGCGGTCGGCTTCCAGCCAGAGGGCCGTCTCGATATTGTCCTTCGGCAAGGTAATATAGAAGTCCGTATAATCGTTATTGGTGAAGGCGTTGTTGTCGCCGCAGGCCATCTGCACCGGCAGGTCGAAATCGGGCACGTCGCGCGTGCCGCGGAACATGAGGTGTTCGAACAGGTGCGCGAAGCCCGTGCGGGCGGGATCTTCGTTGCGCGCCCCGACCTTGTAGAGGATGTTTACGGCCGCGAGTTTCGACTGGCGGTCGCGGTTGACGGCCACCGTCAGCCCGTTGGAAAGGGTATGTCGTTTGTACGGTATCATCGTGTGGGGTTTGAGGCGGAGATAGTGCAAGTCGCGTGCAGAATCCGATGCGTTTTTCTGCCGGAACGCCGCCTATCGGGCCGGAATTCTCCGAGTGCAAAGATAGAGGATTTCGGCGGAGAAAACAACCGGGCGGAGTGTGAAAAGAATAACATTCCGACTGTTAAAAAACTAACGCAAAAAATGCTGGGTACTCTTGGGGGAATTTTATACCTTTGCATCAGTCTTGCGCGCATGTATGTGTGTAAAATACTGAAAATTAACAATTTTCAAGTCTATTGATATGGCAGAGAAAAAATTTATCACCTGTGATGGAAATTATGCTGCGGCACACATCGCCTACCTGTTTTCGGAGGTGGCTGCAATCTATCCCATCACGCCGTCGTCGACCATGGCGGAATTGGTCGACGAGTGGGCGGCCCAGGGTCGCAAAAACATCTTCGGAGAGACGGTCAAGGTCGTCGAAATGCAGTCGGAGGCCGGTGCCGCGGGTGCCGTGCACGGTTCGTTGCAGAGCGGCGCGCTGACCTCGACGTTCACCGCATCGCAGGGTCTGCTGCTGATGATTCCCAATATGTACAAGATTTCGGGCGAGCTGTTGCCGGGCGTATTCCACGTCTCGGCGCGTGCGCTGGCCGCGCAGTCGCTGTCGATCTTCGGCGATCATCAGGACGTGATGGCCACGCGCCAGACCGGTTTCGCGATGCTGGCTACCTCGTCGGTGCAGGAGGTGATGGATCTGGCGGGCGTGGCGCACATCGTGGCGCTCAAATCGCGCGTGCCGTTCCTCCACTTCTTCGACGGATTCCGCACCTCGCACGAGATCCAGAAGATCGAGCTGATCGACGAGGCGCGCCTTACGGCGATGCTCGACCGCGACGCGCTGAAAGAGTTCCGTGCCCGTGCGCTCAACCCCGAGCACCCCGTGACGCGCGGTACGGCCCAGAATCCCGACATCTATTTCCAGACGCGCGAGGCCGCGAACAAGTTCTACGACGCCGTGCCCGACATGGTGGCCGAGGCGATGCGCGAGATCTCCGCGATCACGGGCCGCGACTACAAGCCTTTCGTCTATTACGGTGCGGAGGATGCCGAGCATGTCGTCGTGGCGATGGGTTCGGTGACCGAGACGCTCAAAGAGACGGTCGACTACCTGAACGCCCGCGGCGGGAAGGTGGGTGTGGTGACCGTACACCTCTACCGTCCCTTCTCGGTGAAATACCTCGGCGCCGTGCTGCCCGAGACTGTGAAGCGCATCTGCGTGCTGGATCGTACCAAGGAGCCGGGAGCCAACGGCGATCCGCTCTATCTGGACGTGGTCGAGGCGTTCGCCACGTGCAAGGAGATTCCCGCCGAGCGCAAACCTCTCATCATCGGCGGCCGTTACGGTCTCTCGTCGAAGGACACCACGCCGGCGCAGATGCTCGCCGTGTTCGAGAATCTGAAAGCCGGCGAACCGAAGAACCAGTTCACGGTGGGCATCGTCGACGACGTGACGAATCGTTCGCTGCCCGTGGGCGAGGAGATCTCGATGGCCAAGCCCGGTACGTTCGAGGCGCTCTTCTTCGGACTGGGCGCCGACGGCACGGTGGGTGCCAACAAAAACTCGATCAAGATCATCGGCGGCACGACCGACAAGTATTGCCAGGCCTATTTCTCCTACGATTCGAAGAAATCGGGCGGTTACACCTCGTCGCACCTGCGTTTCGGCGACCTGCCCATCACGTCGCCCTATCTGGTCACGACGCCCGACTTCGTGGCGTGCCACGTGCCGTCGTACGTCGATAAGTACGATGTGCTCAAAGGGTTGAAGGCGGGCGGTTCGTTCCTGCTCAACTCGGTGCACGACGCTGCGACGACCTGCCGCACGCTGCCCGATCATATGAAGGTCTATCTGGCCAAGAACAAGATCAATTTCTATATCATCAACGCCACGAAGATCGCCGCCGAGCTGGGATTGGGTTCGCGCACGAATACGATCATGCAGTCGGCGTTCTTCAAGATCGCCGGCGTGATTCCCTTCGACAAGGCCGTCGAGGAGATGAAGAAGGCCATTCTGAAATCCTACGGCAAGAAGGGCGAGGACATCGTCAACATGAACTATGCGGCCGTCGACGCCGGCGGCAAGCTGGTCGAGAAGGTCGAAGTGCCCGCCGAGTGGGCAGGGATCGAGGTGAAGGAGGCGTCGCACGGCGTGGACATGAAGCGTCCCGAGTTCGTGCGCAGCATCGTCGATCCGATCAACGCTCTCAAAGGCGACCTGCTGCCCGTTTCGGCCTTCAACGGCCGTGAGGACGGTACGTGGGACAACGGTACGGCGGCGTGGGAGAAACGCGGCATCGCCGTGAACGTGCCGGAGTGGCAGATCGACAACTGTATCCAGTGCAACCAGTGCGCCTACGTCTGCCCGCACGCCGTGATCCGTCCGTTCCTGGCTACCGACGAGGAGGCCGCCGCATCGGGCGTAGCATGGAAGCAGGGCCTGGGCGAGACGAAGGAGTACAAATTCCGCATCCAGATTTCGCCGCTCGACTGTACGGGTTGCAGCAATTGCGTGGACGTCTGCCCCGCCAAGCAGAAGGCGCTGGTGATGAAACCGCTCGAATCGCAGCTCGATCAGCAGAAGAACTGGGAGTACTGCAACGAGAAGGTGGGCTACAAGGGCGACGCGGTCGACAAGACCCGTTCGGTCAAGAATCTGCAATTCACGCAGCCGCTCTTCGAGTTTTCGGGAGCCTGCGCCGGCTGCGGCGAGACGCCCTACATCAAGGCCATTACGCAGCTCTTCGGCGACAAGATGATGGTGGCCAATGCTACGGGCTGTACGTCGATCTACTCGGGTTCGGCGCCTTCGACTCCCTACTGCACCAATGCGCAGGGACAGGGCCCGGCGTGGGCCAACTCGCTCTTCGAGGACAATGCCGAATTCGGTCTGGGTATGCACGTGGGCGTGGAGAAGCAGCGCGACAAGATACAGCACCTCATGGAGCGGGCGATCGCCGAATGCACGAAGTGCTCCGACGAGCTGAAAGGCGTGATGAAGGAGTGGATCGAAGCGCGCGGTTCGTCGGCGCGTTCGGCCGAGGTGTCGGCACGGCTCGTCCCGATGATGGAGGCCTGCGGCTGCGACACCTGCAAGGAGATTCTGGCGATGAAAGACCTGCTGGTCAAGAAGTCGCAGTGGATCATCGGCGGCGACGGCTGGGGCTACGACATCGGTTACGGCGGCGTGGATCATGTGCTGGCGTCGGGTATGGATGTCAATATCCTGATCGTCGACACGGAGGTCTACTCCAATACGGGCGGTCAGTCGTCCAAGGCGACGCCGGTGGGTGCCGTGGCGAAGTTCGCGTCGAGCGGCAAACGCATCCGCAAGAAGGACATCGGTGCGATGGCCATGACCTACGGCTACGTCTACGTGGCGCAGGTTTCGATCGGCGCATCGCAGATGCAGCTCTTCAACGTGCTCAAAGAGGCGGAGGCCTATCCCGGCCCGTCGCTCGTGATCGCCTATGCGCCGTGTATCAACCACGGCATCAAGGGCGGCATGACGCGCACGCAGACCGTCGGCAAGGAGGCCGTAGCCTGCGGTTACTGGCACCTGTGGCACTACAATCCCGAACTGGCCGAGCAGGGCAAGAATCCCTTCGTGCTCGATTCGAAGGAGCCCGACTGGTCGAAGTTCCGCGAGTTCCTGATGAAGGAGGTGCGCTACACTTCGCTGTTGAAGACCTTCCCGGCCGAGGCCGAGGAGTTGTTCGAGGCAGCCGAGGAGAATGCCAAGTGGCGTTACGCCGGTTATCAGCGGCTCTCGAAAATGGAATATTAGTCCCGCATGACGAATTTTGCCGGAAGGATGCAGGATTTGCCTTCTTCCGGCATTTTTATTGAAAACAGGATCGGAAACCGATCGAAACCAAAATGATTACGAAGATGAAACAGATTTTAGGAGCGGCTGCGGCGATGCTGATGCTGGCGGCCTGCGGAAGCCCGAAAACGAACCTCCCGCTGGAAGGGACGCAGTGGAAACTCACGGAGATGGACGGCAAGGCCGATCCCGCCTTCGCGGCCGGAGAGGATACGTTCAATTTCACGCTCGACCCGTCGCGGATGATGGTCTACGGCGTGGGTGCCTGCAACCGCCTGTTCGGCCCCTACGAACTCGAAGAGGGGAACGGACTCGACATCGAGCGGCTGGCCAGCACGATGATGGCCTGTCCGAACATGGATTTGGAGAGCCGTTTCGCGAAGCTGCTCGAAGAGGCCGACAAGTACGAGATCGACGGCGACGTGCTGACGCTTTTCGACGACGGGAAGAAGGCGCTCGTCTTCAAGGGAACGAAGGCCGAGCCGCTGCCTGCGGCCGAACCTGCGGCTGTCGGGGAGGCTCCCGCAACCGATTCGGTGAAGACCGTCGTCCCGGCCGAGAAACTGACGCCCGCCGAGAAGAAATAGGGCGGCGATATATTGTGCAAATCCCCGGAACGGACTGAAATCCGTTTCGGGGATTTTTCGTGTGGGGCGGTTACTCCGCGAATCTGCGTACTGCTGCTCCGAAGAAGGCGGAGACTGTTTCGACAGGAATCTGCTTGGAGAGAAAGAGCAAGGCGTCGATTTGTCCGTCGGGTCCGAGTGTGAAGAGGTAGGGTATCATCGCCTCGTCGGCAGGAAGCGCTTCTCGGGGAGGCATGCCATTGCCGGCCGCACGATCTCTCCATTCGAGATCGCGGAGCGTTTGCCGGAATGTCGCATCGTAATGGCTCCGGCGGCTTGTAGCGAAATGTCAAATTGCTCCTCCAGTTTGTAGAGTTCCCGTATCGTCGGAGCATAACAGTTGAAACACATATCGTCGTGCAGGCGCAGAAAAATCGTGTTTCGGCCGGTTTCGGCCAGTTTCGGGTCAAGGAAAAGCGTGGCGTAGAGCAGGCGTTGCCGTTCGGCCTGTTTGCGCAGCATCTCGTTTTGTTCGATGATCGTCGACTCTATCCGATAGATGACGCTCCGGTTGCGACGTTGCAATACGAACATGGCAGTGACGGCAAGAATCACGCATAGGATCGAGGCGAGAATCAGAATATTATGGCGTCGGTTCATGGTCGGTTATCGGCAGTCGGTTTGAATCGGAATTCGACCAATACGGGATTGTCGTCGTCCCGTATGCGGTCGAGGATATGTTCGCGCATCCAGCGGTAGTGCTGCGTGCCGTCGTCGCCGTGTCGGCGGATCGCTTCACGCAGTTCGGCCGGTCGCAGGTAGGTGAGGAACCCGTCGGGCGAAGAACCCAGACTGATGTATTGCAGAAATTTATCAATCCCGATATATGAAAGGTTATCCGTCGTCTCGGTAGATAACGAATGGGCCACGCATCGGTTTTTCATATCGAGGATGTGGAGACCGACCTCTTTTGTTTCGGGATTGCCGACTGCGCAATAGTACTGGATGGGAGATGCCGCCATGTCGAGAATCATCTTTTCGCTCGGAGAAGCATTTTCCTTCAGCATCCGATCTTCCTGCTTCGAGGTGAGCAGGTCGGGATCGGGAAGCAGGGCGATTTCGGAGATCTCGGTCGGGGCATCGGCCGAATAATAGCTGAAGATGTTGGAGTGCCCCTGCTGAATCAGAACACCCCGATCGAAAGGGAGAAAGCAATTTTTACGCCCGAGACGCATGTTCTGCTGCATGTCGACTTGCAGGGAGCCAGTCTTGCCTGAACGGATGTCGATGGTCCGTAAAAAGGACTCCTTGTTGGAGCGTAACAGGTAGTTGTCGCCGACGACCTTTATGTTTAACCCGTTGAAATCGAATGGCGTGCTGCTTACATGGGCGCCGTCCAATGTATAGACGACGATCTTGTGATGGGAGAGTACGATGATCCGGTCGTCGGCGATATCGAAATCTGCCAAATCCGCATATTCCTGCGGTCCGCGTCCCAAACGGTCGATCCGGTGCGAGAAGGAACCGTCGGTATTGAAAACGAGAATCCGCTTGTTGTCGGTTGCAATATAGAATTTATCCTTATATTTCAGTATTTTAGATATATGGCCGACCAGCGATTTATCCGAAGCGGTTTCCAGTGGAATGAATTTGCAGGTGTCGATTATATCCGATAGAACCTCGGTGACTACCGGTCGTGTCGTCGTCTCTTGGATGACCGTAGGAATGGTCTGATCCGATCGGCAGGAGGTCAGTAGAACAGGGAGGAAAATGCCGATGGTAATGAGGTAATTATTTTTCATAAGTTGAAAAAAATCGCATGAGAGCCCCCATGCGAATTATAATTGATTAGCACTCTCTTGATATATCTCCGCAAGTGCAGAAGCCTCCATCGCCACTATAAACACATACTTCGATATCGCCGGTAAACCATCCGGGACAATCCATCTCTTGCCATTGGCATTCGCCGTCTATTTCATTCCGAGAGAGTGCTTCGACTCCGCTTGAAATTAGACTTATTAGCGTTTGTGTGTCCTGCACAGCGCAGTACCCGACGTACATGGCTGCCGCGCAAACGAATGTCCCCGCAGTCCAAATAAACTTTTTCATAAATTTAAATAATTAGGTTGGTAAATGTTTTATCTCTTGATGAGATATACAAATATAATAAGTATATTTTAAAGATACAAGAAAAAATATGATTTGTTTTGATTATATTAATACTCCAGTTTGCCGATCGGCGGTGTTGCTTCGATATTGGATACAAAAAAACGGTCAGCTGCAAAAGCCGGCCGTTTTATCGAATCTCCGAAATGGGACTGTTATCCGAACAGTTCGTTGAGCACGTGCGCCAGCCGGTAGCCGGCGTAGAGAATCTGCCGTTCGGCGATGGGAAGTGCGGGATTGAGGAAATCCTCCCATACGTCGGGACTTTTGAACTGCTGGTCGGGCTGTGCCAGCACGTAGATTTGCCGGCAGTAGACGGCGCAGTCGTGGAACCAGTCGCGCACCGATCCGGCGGTGATGGCCTTGATCTCCCGCTTGGTGCAGCGGTCGAGGATGTGCTGGAACTCCATGCCGCTCCATCGCACGTTGCAGTCGAGCACGTAGCTGTCCCAGACGCCGTGGTAGTTGAGCTTGCGGCCGTCGACGTAGATGTTGAAGCCCTTGATACCTGGGTATTTGACATGCGTCGGGCAGTGCATGTCGCCCACCAGATGCACCAGATACTTGATGCTGACCACGACCGTCGAGTCGTCCAGCGACTTGTAGTCGCGCAGCAGCTCCATCGTATCCTCGATTCCCTTGATCGCATTGCCGTCGGGCTTGCGCGTGGGGTCGTACTCGTCGTTGTCGTCGACCCAGGCGGTATGCCACAGCGAGGTGTGGGCGTACTGCGGCTCGAAACGGTAGGCGTCCATCCACGAAGCGTAGTGTACGATGGAGGTGCCGATGTACTTTTCGATCGTTTTCTTCGCTTTGGGCGTAAGGTGGCATTCGGCGATGTAGGCGATGGCGTCGTGGCCCATTTTCCCCCAGCCGAAAGCGGAGTCGAAGCAGAGAATCAGCGCCGCGGAGAGCAGGAAGAGCGTCTTTTTCATTTTAGGTATTGCGGGATCGGTTAGTCGAACAGTTCGTTGAGCACGTGTGCCAGCCGGTAACCGGCGCGCAGGATTTGCCGCTCGGCGTATTCGTGCGTATGGTTGACGAAGGACTTGGTTTCGTTCTTGTCGAGTTTCTCATTGGGGCCGACCAGTTCGTAGATGTGGCGGCTGTCGCGGGCGTTTTCGTGGAACCAGTCGCGCAGCGTGCCGGCGGTGATCGTATTGATCTGCTGTTTGGTGCAGCGATCCAACTGATGCGCGTATTCGAGGTAGCCCCAGCGGTGCGAACGCGAGATGATCTGGTCGTCCCATACGTTGTGGTAACTGCACTTGTCGCCGTTGAGGTAGACGTTGTAGCTCTTCTGGCCGGCGTACTTCACGTGGACGGGGCAGTGCATGTCGCCTACGAAGTGGATGATGCAGCGCAGGCTCATCACGACGGTCGAGTCGTCCTGCTGTTTGTAGTCCTGCAATTTGGCGATCGCGTCTTCGAGTGCGAAGATCACGTCGCCTTTCGGACGCGGTGCATAGACGAGATTCTTGTCCACGGAGGCCGTGTGCCAGGCGCTGGTATGTTCGTAACCGGGCTCGGCACGCCATTCGTCCATCCAGGTGGCGTAGTAGACGATCGAGTGGCCGAGGATCTTTTCGATCGTTTTCTTCGCCTTGGGCGTGAGGTTGCATTCGGCGATGTAGGCGATGGCGTCATGGCCCATTTTTCCCCATCCGAAGGCGCTGTTCGAGAACAGTACGAGAGCGCCGCCGAGGAGCAGCAGACTTTTTTTCATAAGATTAGAAAGTTAGGTTAATAGTCGATTATCCCAACAAAAATAGAAAAAGAGCAGGAGAAATCAAAACTTCCGTGATGTTTTGTTTCCTATCCTTTCTTTTTCGGCAGAATTGTCGGCCACAACGAAAGAGACCGGAATTTACCGGTCTCTGTGAGTCGATGCGCGGACGCTGGAGGTTCAGACGATGGCGCAATTGTGCGCGCGGCAGATGAACCACGGATTTTGCAGGTCGCGCTTGTTGTAGCGGAAGGCGGCGCCGTCCGCCAGCGCTTCGAGCCGTCCGCCCGCTTCGGCGAGGATCAGTTCGCCGGCGGCCGTATCCCACTCGTAGGTATGGGTCGTGCGGACGTAGTAGTCGACCCGCCCTTCGGCCAGCAGGCAGAATTTGTAGGAACTGCCCTGCTCGATCACTTGGGCGTCGGGATAACGACGCCGGAGCGCCTCGACGTGGGCGAAGGTTTCGGGGGTGTTGTGCGAACGGGAGATGGCGATTAAGGGGTGCGCGTGCCGTTCGGCGACGAGCGGCAGCCGGCGGGCTCCCTGTTTGATTTCGTCGAAGGTGTAGGCGGCGTCGGCGCTGGGTTCGACCCCGTCGCGCACATAGGAGCCGAAGCCCCGGTCGGCGAAGTAGATCTTGTGCAGATAGGGGACGTAGATCACGGCCGCCGCACAGACGTTGTTCTCCATCAGGGCGATGTTGATCGTGAACTCGTTGTTGCCGGCGATGAATTCGCGCGTGCCGTCCAGCGGATCGA
>OOAE01002161.1_pt1 | contig 11521 bp, 7 predicted proteins | sample 1671271 | NCBI WGS metagenome assembly OOAE01 (sample SAMN06348139, study PRJEB24527) | human gut metagenome | biome: human gut; feature: ankylosing spondylitis patient; material: feces | host: Homo sapiens | place: China | collected 2015-10 | reverse complement strand
GTCATCGGCCGTGATCAGGAGATCCGCAACGTGATCCGCATCCTGTCCCGTAAGACCAAGAACAACCCCTGCCTGATCGGTGAGCCCGGCGTCGGCAAGACTGCCATCGCCGAGGGCCTTGCCCAGCGTATCGTGCGCGGTGACGTGCCCGAAAACCTGAAGGACCGCATCGTGTTCAGCCTGGACATGGGCGCTCTGGTGGCCGGTGCCAAGTACCGCGGCGAGTTCGAGGAACGCCTGAAGAGCGTGCTCAACGAGGTCAAGAAGAGCGAGGGCAAGATCATCCTCTTCATTGATGAGCTGCACACCATCGTGGGTGCCGGCAAGACCGACGGTGCCATGGATGCCGGCAACCTGCTCAAGCCCATGCTGGCCCGCGGCGAGCTGCACTGCATCGGTGCCACCACCCTGGACGAGTACCGCCAGTATATCGAGAAAGACCCCGCTCTGGAACGCCGGTTCCAGCCGGTGCAGGTGGATGAGCCCACCGTGGAGGACACCATTTCTATCCTGCGCGGCCTGAAGGAACGCTACGAGGTGTTCCACGGCGTGAAGATCAACGACAGCGCCCTGATTGCCGCTGCTACCCTGTCGGACCGCTACATCACCGACCGTTTCCTGCCGGATAAGGCCATCGACCTGGTGGATGAGGCCTGCGCCATGATCAAGACTGAAATGGACAGCATGCCCAGCGAGATGGATGATCTGGCCCACCGCATCACCCAGCTGCAGATCGAGCAGGTCAGCCTGAAAAAGGAGACCGACGCTTTGAGCCAGAGCCGCCTGAAGGATCTGGAAAAAGAGCTGGCCGAACTGCAGGACAAGTTCCGCAGCATGAAGGCCAAGTGGGAAAACGAGAAAAACGCCATCGGCAAGGTCCAGACTCTGCGGGAGCAGATCGAGCAGACCAACGCCGATATCGAAAAGGCACAGCGGGAATACGACCTGAACAAGGCCGCCGAGCTGAAATACGGCAAACTGCCCCAGCTGCAGAAACAGCTGGAAGAGGAAGAAAAGATCGCCGCAGCCAAGAAAGAGGACAGCCTGCTGCGTGACCGCGTGACCGACGAGGAGATCGCCCGCATCGTGGCCCGCTGGACCGGCATCCCTGTGGAGAAGCTGGTGGAGGGCGAACGGGAGAAGCTGCTGCATCTGGATGACGTGCTGCACAAGAGAGTCATCGGCCAGGACGAGGCCGTGACCAAGGTCAGCGAAGCCATCCTGCGCAGCCGCGCCGGCATTGCCAACCCCAACCGCCCCATCGGCAGCTTCCTGTTCCTGGGCCCCACCGGTGTCGGCAAGACCGAACTGGCCAAGGCGCTGGCACAGGCTCTGTTTGACGATGAGCGCAACATGGTGCGCATCGACATGACCGAATATATGGAGAAGTTCAGCGTCAGCCGTCTGATCGGTGCGCCTCCGGGATATGTCGGTTATGAAGAGGGCGGCCAGCTGACCGAGGCTGTGCGCCGCAAGCCCTACAGCGTGGTGCTGTTCGATGAGGTGGAAAAGGCCCACCCCGACGTGTTCAACATCCTGCTGCAGGTGCTGGACGACGGCCGCATCACCGACAGTCAGGGCCGCACCGTGGACTTCAAGAACACGGTGATCATCCTGACTTCCAACCTGGGCAGTGACATCATCCTGAACGATCTGGAGCAGCGCCGCGCACAGGGCTCCAATGAGCTGAGCGACGAGGCCCGCAAGCAGATCGACCTGCTGCTGAAGAGCAAGTTCCGCCCCGAGTTCCTGAACCGTCTGGACGAGATCGTGTACTACAAGAGCCTGACCAAGGATGAGATGCGCAAGATCGTGGATCTGCAGCTGAACGACCTGCGCAAGCGCATGGACGAAGGCAAGCACCTGAAGCTGGAGGTCACCACCGCCGCCAAGGACTTCATCATCGACTCTGCCTACGACAGCGTCTACGGTGCACGTCCCATCAAGCGGTTCATCCAGAGCCGTGTGGAGACCCTCATCGCCAAGGCCATCATTCAGGGCAGCTATGCCGAGGGCAACACCCTGACGGTGGACTGCGAAAACGGCACCCTGGTGCTCCGTTAAAGGGATTTTACCAGGTTTTAACCTGGTGTGCAGGCCGGATGCTTGCACCACCGTAAGGAATATGGTATTATAAGAAATAACATTGATGTGCTTTTCATCGCAGAATGGCAACGATGGAAAGCACATTTTTGTATTCTTTCGTCAGGGCCTTGGCTCCCCCTTTGGGGGAGCTGCTGAGCGTAAGCGAAGCTGAGAGGGCGAGGGTGTTAAAGCAAGGCGCACTCGCTTGCTCTCTCCGTCATTGCTGGCGCAAGGCCCCCTTCTGTCACCTGTGGTGACAGCCAAATCTAAAAATAACAGAAAGTTGAGTGTGATTTTCCTCTTTATGGACGATGGCAGTATGACGCTCATTGTAGCGCTGGTGATCCTGGTGGCCTTTTCCGCCTTTTTCTCCGCCTCCGAGACCGCTTTTTCTTCCCTGAATCAGATCCGCCTGAAAAGCCGTGCCGAGGACGGTGACGGCTCTGCCGCCCGGGTGCTGGCCTTGTCGGAAAAATACGACAAGCTGCTTTCCACCATCCTCATCGGCAACAACATCGTGAACATTGGCGCCGCCTCTATCGGCACCATCCTTTTTACCCATTGGCTGGGCCAGGAGCGTGGTGCCACCATGTCCACCCTGGTGCTGACAGTGGTGGTGCTGATCTTTGGCGAGGTGACCCCCAAGAGCCTGGCCAAGGAGATGCCGGAGACCGTGGCCACCGCCGTGTCCCCGGTGCTGAACCTGCTGATAGTGCTGTTCACCCCTTTGAACTGGCTGTTCACCCAGTGGAAAAAGCTGCTGGGCCATTTTGTCCACAGCAGTGAGGAGGACACCATCACCGAGGGCGAGCTGATGACCATGGTGAGTGAAGCCGAAAACGACGGTGAACTCACCGACCGGGAAAGCGAACTGATCCGCAGCGCCATCGAATTCGATGACGTGGAGGTGGAGGAGATCCTGACCCCCCGCGTGGACGTGGTGGCTGTGGAGGACAACACCTCGCTGGATGAGGTGGCACAGACCTTTGCCGAATCGGGCTATTCCCGCCTGCCGGTGTACCACGACACCATTGACAACATCATCGGTGTGGTGCACGAAAAGGACTTCTATCTGGCACGCCTGAAAAAGGAGACCTCGCTGGAAGAGCTGGTCAAGCCCACCCTGTACACCACCGGTTCCACCCAGATCTCCCAGCTGCTGCGCACCCTGCGGGAGCAGCACCATCATCTGGCCGTGGTGGTGGATGAGTACGGCGGTACCGAGGGCATCATCACGCTGGAGGATATTCTGGAAGAGCTGGTGGGCGAGATCTGGGACGAGCACGACGAGGAGACCGAGGACTTTCACAAGCAGTCTGACGGCAGCTGGATCGTGCTGGGCAGCGCCAGCGTGGACGACCTGTACGAGATGCTGGGCCTGCCGGAGGACGAGGACATCGACTCCAACACGGTCAACGGCCTGGTGCAGGAAAAGACCTGCCACCTGCCCAAGGTGGGCGACCGCTTTACACTGGGCGGCTACGACGGCGTGGTCACCCGCACGGCCAAGCGCCGCGTGACCGAAGTGCGCCTGACCCCGGCCGAAAAACCGGAACCGGAAAAGGACGACGACGAAAAGAGCCACTACGGCCGCATGACTTCTAAATAACCACAAGAGCCGCTGCACACAGGGTGCAGCGGCTCTTGTTATTTGCTGGGCCTGCAAGGCCCTTTGCTTTTATCTACAGGCGGTCACAGCAGGGGGATACCGGCCTTGGCACAGGTTTCGCGGGTGGCTTCATCCCACACGCTGGCCTGCACTTCACCGATGTGCACACTGCCCAGCAGCAGCATGCACAGGCGGCTCTGGCCGATGCCGCCGCCGATGGAGTAGGGCAGCTCGCCGTTCAGCACGGCCTTGTGGAAGGGCAGGGCGCGGCGGTCGTCACAGCCGGCCATGGTCAGCTGCTTGTCCATGCTTTCCGGGCTCACGCGGATGCCCATGCTGCTCAGCTCATAGCTGCACTGCAGCGGATCGTTCCAGAACAGCAGGTCGCCGTTCAGATCCCAGTCGTCGTAGTCCGGAGCGCGGCCGTCGTGGGGCTTGCCGCTCTTCAGCGGGGCACCAATCTTCATCAGGAAGGTGGTGCCGTTCTCCTTCACGAAGGCATTCTCGCGCTCCTTCGGGGTCAGGTCCGGGTACTTGTCCTCCAGCTCCTGGGTAGTAATGAAGATCACGTTGGGGGTGTGCAGGGGCAGGTCCTGCAGCTGCGGGAACATGGCGTGCAGGTTCATCTCAGTGGCGCAGACGGCCGACACGATGGAGCGCACCACGCTCTTCAGGTAGGCCTCATTGCGGTCCTCCTCCCGGATGACCTTTTCCCAGTCCCACTGGTCCACATACACGGAGTGGAGGTTGTCCAGTTCCTCATCACGGCGGATGGCGTTCATGTCGCAGTACAGACCCTTGCCCACACGGAAGCCGTAGTCCTTCAGGGCCTTGCGCTTCCACTTGGCCAGCGACTGCACCACCTGTGCTTCGGTGCCGCTGTCCTTGATGTCAAAGGTGACCTTGCGCTCCACGCCGTTCAGGTCGTCGTTCAGGCCGGTGGAGGCCTCCAGGAACAGCGGCGCAGACACGCGGTACAGGTTCAGCGTGGCACACAGGGTGTCGGCAAACAGCCGCTTCACCGTGCCGATGGCGCGCTGGGTGTCGTACAGGTTCAGCGCGGGCGTGTAGTTTTCCGGGATGATGATCTTGCTCATAGATAGTACCCCTCTTTGTGTTGTCAGCTCACCTGCTTTCCCAACAGGCGGCGGTTCCAGAAACCAAAAAACACTGGTTAAATTATCGCACATTCTTTTACGAAAGTAAAGTGCATGCCCAAAAAAACAGGAGCCGCTGCACCTTGTTTTGTGCAGCGGCTCCCGCATCGCGTCGTGTCTTGAAAAAGGCTCAGCCGCCCAGGTACGCGCTGCGCACCCGCTCGTTGGTCAGCAGCTCGGCACCGGTGCCCTCCATGACCACGCGGCCGGTCTCCAGAACATAGGCGCGGTCGGCCACGGAAAGGGCCATCTGTGCGTTCTGCTCCACCAGCAGGATGGTCATGCCCTCCTTGTGGATGTTGCGGATGATGTCAAAGATCTCCTGCACCAGCAGGGGCGACAGGCCCATGGAGGGCTCGTCCAGCATCAGCATGGAAGCGTTGCTCATGAGCGCACGGCCCATGGCCAGCATCTGCTGCTCGCCGCCGGACATGGTGCCTGCCAGCTGCTTGCGGCGTTCCTTCAGCCGGGGGAACAGCTCAAACACCTTTTCCTTGTTGGGGGCAATGGTGGAGGCAGGCTGGGTGTAAGCGCCCATATCCAGGTTCTCCTCCACGGTCATGTGCAGGAACACATGGCGGCCTTCCGGCACCTGTGCCAGACCGGCTTCCACGATCTTGTGGGCGCGCACGCCCTTGATGCTTTTGCCCTTGTAAAGCACATCGCCGCTGCGGGGCTTCAAAAGGCCGGAAACGGTTTTCAGGGTGGTGGACTTACCGGCACCGTTGGCACCGATCAGGGTCACGATCTCGCCCTCGTTCACCTCAAAGGAAACGCCCTTTACGGCGTGGATATTGCCGTAATACACGTTGATATTATCGACCTTCAGGATGGTATCTGCCATCGCTCAGCCCTCCTTCTTGCCCAGGTAGGCTTCGATGACCTGGGGGTTGTTGCGGATCTCGTCCGGGGTGCCCTTGGCAATGATGCGGCCGAAGTTCAGCACCGCGATGCCCTCGCAGATGCCCATGACCAGGCTCATGTCGTGCTCAATCAGCAGCACAGCAATGTTGAACTCGTCCCGGATGCGGCGGATGGTCTCGGTGAGCTCCGCAGTCTCCGAGGGGTTCATACCGGCGGCAGGCTCGTCCAGCAGCAGCAGTTTGGGACTGGTGGCCAGGGCACGCATGATCTCCAGACGGCGCTGTGCACCGTAGGGCAGGCTGCCTGCCGGCACCTGGGCCAGGTCTGCCATGTGGAAGATGTCCAGCAGCTCAAAGGCACGCTCGGTGCACTTTTTTTCCTCTTTCCAGTAGTTGGGCAGCCGCACCAGGGAGGAGGCCAAATTGTACTTCATGGACTCGTGCAGGCCCACCTTGATGTTGTCGATGACGCTCAATTCCTTGAACAGACGGATGTTCTGGAAGGTACGGGCCACACCCATGCGGTTGACCTGATAGGTCTTTTTGCCCGCCGTAGGCATGCCGTCGATCAGGATGGAGCCGCGGGTGGGCTGGTAAACGTTGGTGAGCAGGTTGAACACGGTGGTCTTACCGGCACCGTTGGGGCCGATCAGACCGGTGATCTCGTTGCGGCCGATCATCAGGTTGAAGCCGTCCACAGCGGTCAGGCCGCCGAAGTCGATGCCCAGCTCCCGCACGTCCAGAATGGGCTTTTTGTCCTTATCGCGGTCGGTCAGGAAGCCGCCGGAGGGCACACTGTTTAACTTGGTCTGGAACTCACTCATGGTCAGCACCCTCCTTTTCCTTGTTCTTCTTGAACAGTTCGCCGTTCATGATCTTTTCCACAACGCGGCTCAGGGAGAAGTCGTAGCTGCCCAGCAGTCCGCCCGGACGGAAGATCATCATCAGGATCAGCACCAGTGAGTAGATGACCATGCGGTAGCTGTCGAAGCTGCGGGTGGCCTCCGGCAGGATGGTCAGCACAGTCGCGGACAGGATGGAGCCCAGCATGGAGCCCATGCCGCCCAGGACCACCATGACCAGGATCTCGATGGACTTCATGAAGCCGAAGGTGGAGGGGTTCAGCACGCCGATGTAGCAGGCGTACAGACCGCCGGCCATGCCGGCAAAGGCTGCCGAGAAGGCAAAGGCCATGACCTTGTAGTAGGTGGTCTGGATGCCGCAGCTCTCGGCGGCGATCTCATTGTCGCGGATCGCCAGCACGGCGCGGCCGTGGCGGCTCTTCATCATGGCGTGGATGAGGAAGCAGGTGATGACCACGCACAGGAACACGTTGGTAAAGTTGGAGTATTTGGGAATGTTCTTCAGACCCTTGGAGCCGTAGAACAGCTTGAAGCCCAGCACATCATCAATGTTGTTCAGGGTGATGCGGATGATCTCGCCAAAGCCCAGCGTCAGGATAGCCAGATAGTCGCCGGTCAGACGCAGGGCGGGGATGCCGATAAGCACCCCGAACAGTCCGGCAACCACCCATGCCAGCACCAACCCGATGGCAAAGGCCACGCCCTTGGGAAGGCCGGAGGATTTGGTGAACAGGGCACAGGCGTAGGCGCCCACCGCCATAAAACCGGCGTGGCCCAGCGGCAGCTGCCCCAGATAGCCGGTGGCAACGTTCAGCGAAACAGCCAGAATGATGTTGATGCCTACGGTCAGCAGTACCTTGTTCTGGTAGGTGGAAAGCATACTGCCGGTCACATAGGAAAGCCCCACGAACAGCAGCCCCACCAGCACCAGATTCATCAGGTAGCGCACGGGCATTTTGATGGTCTTGCGGTTGGTTTTCATCGTTCTGCCCTCCTTACACCTTTTCCTGCACCTTGCGGCCGAGGAAGCCCGTGGGCTTGACCAGCAGCACGATGATCAAAATCGCAAACGTAACAGCGTCCTTCCAGGCCGAAAGACCGATGGCGGAAACAAAGCACTCGCACAGACCGATGGCAATGCCGCCGATCATGGCACCCGGGATGGAGCCGATGCCGCCCAGAACGGCGGCAACAAAGGCTTTCAGACCCAGCATGGAGCCCATGGTGGGGGTGGCCTGCGGGTAGGAGCAGCAGTACAGCACGCTGCCGATGCCGGCCAGCGCCGAGCCGACTGCAAAGGTGAAGGAGATGGTGCTGTTGACGTTGATGCCCATCAGGCGGGCAGCGTCCATATCCTCCGACACCGCCCGCATGGCCTTGCCCAGCTTGGTCTTTTGCACCAGAAAGGTGAGCGCCAGCATGGACAGCACCGTCACCGCCAGGGTGATGATGGAGGTAAGACCCAGGGGCACCTTGCCCAGCCGGAAGGTCTGGTTGGTGTAGTAGGCCGGGATGACCTTGGCACCGGAGCCCAGGATCAGCTCTGCGGTGTACTCCAAAAAGAAGGAGACGCCAATGGCGGTGATCAGCAGCGAGATCCGGGGGGCGTTCCGCAGCGGGGTGTAGGCGACCTTTTCGATCACGACGCCCAGCAGCGTACAGGTAAGGATGGTGGCGCACACAGCGGTGACCGGGCCCAGGCCCAGCTGGTTCATGACGAACCAGGACATATATGCGCCTACCATGATGACGTCGCCGTGGGCAAAGTTCAGCAGCAGGATAATGCCGTACACCATACTGTAGCCCAGAGCGATCAGTGCATAGATGCTGCCAAGGGACAAGCCGTTGATCAGCTGGCTGAAGAACACTGTCATGGTTGGATACTTCCTTTCTTTGCGGCGTTTACACTTTTTGATATAAAAAACGGAGAACGCCTGACCAGAAAAAAGCTGTTCCGGCGTTCTCCAAAAAAATCATGGGGTTTGCTCTGTGCGGGCGGCTCCATCACCGGTGGATGGAACAGCGCGGATCAGAACATTTCCTTCAGCTCGGGCTTGCCGTCCACATAGGTCAGGATGGCAGTGCTCTTGACGGGGTTGTGGTGCTCGTCGAAGGTAAAGGTGCCGGTGATGCCCTCAATGGTGCCGCCGGCAATGGCGTCGATGACAGCCTGCTTGTACTCGTCAGAGCCGGCCTCGAGGCCCTGCTCCTCGGCTGCCTTGATGCCGTACACCACGGTCATGGCGGCATCGTAACCCAGGGGGGCAAAGCCGTTGGGGTAAGCCTCGCCGTACTCAGCCTTATAGGCATCCTCAAATGCGGCGCTGGAGCCCTTGGCGTAGCAGGCGCAGAAGTAAGAATCCTTCAGCTGGTCGGCGGTGGCGTAGCCCTCCAGGCCATCCCAGCCGTCGCCGCCCAGGAAGGGAACAGTCAGGCCGACGCTCTCGGCCTGAGCCAGGATCTGGCCCACTTCCTGATAGTAGTTGGGGCAGAAGACCACTTCGGGGTTTTTGCCCAGGATGCTGGTCAGCTGGGTCTTGAAGTCCACATCGCCCTCAGAGTAGCTCTCCTGGTCCACGATGGTGCCGCCCTTTGCCTCAAACTCCTTGGCAAAGTTCTCAGCCAGACCCTCGTTGTAGTCCTTGCCCTTCAGGAAGATGACGGCGGCCTTTTTGTAGCCCAGCTTCTCGTAGGCGTAGTCTGCCATCTTCACGCCCTGGAAGGGGTCGGTAAAGCAGGCACGGAACACGTTCCCGTTCACGGTGTCGGTCTCAGCATCGTAGGTGACAGCCTCGGCGGTAGCGGAGGCGGTGACCATGGGCATATTGTAGTCGGCGCTCTCGGCGGCAACAGCCAGCGTGGGGGCGGTGGTCACATCGCCCACCAGAGCGGTGATGCCCTGATCCACCATCTTGGTAAAGCAGGTGACAGCCTGGGTCTCATCGCCCTGCTCGTCCATGGTGATGACCTCCAGCTGCTTGCCGTTGACACCGCCGTCTGCATTGACCTGCTTGATATACAGGCTGGCACCGTTGACAACAGCCTGACCGTAAACGGAAGCATCACCGGTCAGGGGGCCCATAACGCCCACCTTGATGGTGCTGCCGGAGGCAGCAGCGGAACCGGCTGCAGAACCTGCAGTGCTTGCGGAGGAACCGCCACAGGCGGTCAGGGCACCTGCTGCAACAGCAACACCGGCAGCGGCCAGGAACTGACGACGAGAAATGAGCTTTTTCATAACGATCTCCTCCTTCGGAGTATTTGATCTATTGGAATAGCATTCAGGATAAAAACGGAAGCAAGGCCCTTCCCCTCTAAAAGCGGCCTTGCTTCTGTTCTTGTCTGTTATTATAGCTATCCGTGTTCAAATCCGCAATTCACAAACCGTCCATACTTTTGGGGGCATTTTCTCGTCTTTATTGACAATCTGGCTAATTTTTATAATGCGTTTTTGTGCACTATTTCAAATCGTTCATTTTCTTTGTTTTTGAAGTGAATACAATTCACAAGTTTCAAAAAGGTTACAGGGTCTCCATTTCAGCCTGGGCTGCAAACTCTGCCTGAGCCACCGGCTCTTCCTCCAGGCCCTGGGCCTCTGCCTGAGCCACCGGCTCTGCCAGGGCCTTGCGGATGGCCGTGACGTAGAACACCAGGGACAGGACCGTGCCGATGCACCAGCCAATGGGCCAGGACAGCCAGATGCCGGTGCTGCCCAGCTCGGTGCCGCTGAGCACGATGGCCATGCCCACGCGCAGGATCAGGTCGGTGAAGGTGGCCACCATGAAGCGGCCCATCAGACCGCAGCCGCGCAGGATGCCGTCGGTGACCAGCTTGAGGGACACCACAAAGTAGAAGGGCGAAAGGATGTGCAGGAACAGCATGCCAGTGTCGATGGCCGGGCCCTGCGGGTCATTCATGAACAGCAGCAGCAGCGTGCGGCCGAAGAAGAAGTACAGGATGACGATGGGCACACAGATGAGCCACACCAGATTGCGGCCCGCACCAAAGCCCGCCTTGACGCGGTCCATCTTGCCGGCACCCATGTTCTGGGAGGTGTAGTTGGAAATGCCGTTGCCCAGGGTGGTAAAGGAGGTGATGACCATGTTGTTCAGCTTGACGGCGGCAGAGTAGCCTGCAATGACGCTGGCACCAAAGGTGTTGATGACGCTCTGCAGGATGATGTTGCCCACCGAGATGAAGCTCTGCTGCAGGATGCTGGGGATGGCCACCACGGCGATCTTGCCCAGCATATTCCAGGAGAACCACACCGTCTTGCGCTGTGCGGGGATGGCCTTCATGCGGCGGAACACCACCACCATGGCCAGGATGCAGCTCACACCCTGGCACAGGAAGGTCGCCCAGGCCACACCGGCCACACCCATGTGGAACCCAGCCACGAACAGGATGTCCACGCCGATGTTGGACAGAGACGAGACGGCCAGGAAGTAGAACGGCGTCTTGCTGTCACCCAGCGCCGAGAAGATGCCGGTGGCAATGTTGTAGAAGAACATGAAAGGCAGGCCCAGAACGTAGATGTCCAGATACAGGGCCGAGTCCGCCAGGATCTCCTCCGGGGTGTTGATGAGCTCCAGCAGGCTGCGGCAGCCCAGCAGGCCGAACACCATCAGCGCTGCACACAGCACTGCCGAGCCGATGAGGGCCGTGTACACCGAGGTTTTCATGTCATCGTATTCCTTGGCACCAAAGTAGCGCGACACGATGACCGAGCAGCCAATGTTGCAGCCGAATGCAAAGGCAATGAAGATCAGGGTGATCTCGTAGCTGTTGCCCACGGCAGCCAGGGCGTTTTCGCCGATGAACTTGCCTGCCACCAGGCTGTCGGCAATGTTGTACAGCTGCTGGAAGATAATGCTGCCAAACATGGGCAGGCAGAACTGCCACAGCACCTGTGACGGCTTGCCGACCGTCAGATCCTTATTCATA
>OOAE01002149.1_pt1 | contig 11579 bp, 12 predicted proteins | sample 1671271 | NCBI WGS metagenome assembly OOAE01 (sample SAMN06348139, study PRJEB24527) | human gut metagenome | biome: human gut; feature: ankylosing spondylitis patient; material: feces | host: Homo sapiens | place: China | collected 2015-10 | reverse complement strand
TATTTAATTTTTAACCGACTAGTGACCAAAAAATTTTTAGTGGACACTAGTGACTCCTGATATAGAATTACATATCAATGACAAATTCTGGGAAATCTATGACAGTGAATGTTGCAAAGGTGATTTTGGTTCATGCATGGTTGATAAAAACCATACTTCATTCTATCGCGAAGCAGTAAAAGCTAAAGCGGCATACATAACAGACAAGACCAGAATGGTTGTTGCAAGAGCCATACTTTTCACGGATGTTGCAGATCAGGAAGGAAAGAAATGGAGGCTCTTGGAGAGGCAATACTCCTCTGGTGGTGACGATATACTGAAACGTCTGTTGATAGACAAGCTTATTAAAGGGAATTACATAGACGGATATAAAATAGTGGGTGCATCTTGCCATGAGGCTAACGCGTTTGTTGATGTAAACGGTAATTCATTATCCGACAAGAAATTTGAGATTGACTGTAACCTGGGATTGGAAGACACACTTTCTTATCAGGATTCATTTAAGTGGTACAACTACGAACTGGGCAAAGCTTATAACTACGAGAACCCTAATTGTTCGTATAATCTCGGCACCACAGACTTAAATCTTTATGGTGATACTGATGATGATGAAGACGAGGGGGAATGGGATGATTATCACCAATACCATTGTTCCGAAACCAGACTCTGCTATCGAAACGGAATAGAAATATGGGTAGACTCAGAAAATCTGGATGATTTCGTATGGATAGAATCAATACAGGAATATCATCATGAGAACGATTGTACTTGCTGCGATGAATGTCAGACAGATGTATTGTCGGATGATGCGATGTACTCTGATATAACAGGAAAATACTACTGTAGCAAAGAATGTATGGAAAATGCCGAGAAGGAATACAAGCGGAAGAACTGGTGCTTTTCCGAGTATGATAATGAATGGTATGAGGACTATACTGACCTTACGTGGTTCCATTGTTGGAATGAGGCAAAAGGTGTCTATGAGGAGAAATCCATTGCTGTAGATTCCTTGAACAAACTGGTGATGAATGAAGAAGCATGGGAATTTGATAGCGAGGTGTTTGATAAGATTGACCCGGCGACAAACCTCCCATACGGTTATAAACTTAAAAAAGAAATGAATCATGAATATGCAATTATTGAAGAGACTGTATAACATCTACAGTCCGAGTGGAAAGGAAGAGAAGATGGTAAAATTCCTCTGTTCCTATATAAGACAGCTTCCCGGAAATATTTCTATGTCTAAAGATAAATTCGGGAACCTATATGTGGTGAAGGGAGAATCAGAAAGTTATCCTTGTTTAGTGAGTCATATTGATCAGGTCTCACACTGTAATCACTCAAAGGATTTCAAGGCGATAGAAACCAGAGATATTATATTCGGTTATTCGCCAAAGAACAGGAGATTTGAGAATTTGGGGGCCGATGATAAAAATGGAGTATTCATCTGCCTTGAATGCTTGAAGAAACATGATGCCATCAAGGTCGTGTTTTTCAGGGAGGAAGAAGTGGGATGTCGAGGAAGTTCAGAAGCGATGATGTCTTTCTTCGATGATATTAGGTTTGTTATTCAGCCTGACCGGAAAGGTAATTCTGATCTAATTACAAACATAAGCTATTCGGAACTATGCTCTGAGAAGTTCTTGGAGGAAGTGGAACCGGAGAAATGGGGTTACAGGGAAGAGAACGGATTGATGACGGATGTACTGACCTTGAAAGAAAATGGACTTGGTGTTTCCTGTATCAATGTCTCATGCGGATATTATAACCCACATACAGATGAAGAGGTTACGGTAAAGAAAGATCTGATGAAAAGCCTGAGTTTTATAGAACATATCATTGAGGATTGTACTGATGTCTATCCACATATCCTAGATTATGGCTATTGGGGGCGTTATGACTATGAACTTGAAGATGAGATTTACGAGATGCTGAATAGTGATCCGACTTTAACTCCCAAAGGTCTTTACGATATGTATTCCACCACCTATCCGTACTTGGGATTAGAGGATTATGAAAGGATATACAAGGATTTCCGGATGTTTGGAGGTGATGAAGAAAGTATTAACGAAAAAATGAACGATTATGAAGAAAGAAGAGGACTATGATGCAGGACTGGCCAAGTATATCTGGTCAATCCTAAAATCCAATCTCCCTGTGCTTATGTCTTGGGGAGTCGAGCTTGATACAGTAAAAGTAATCAAGTGTGGTATTGAATTCAAAGTAAACGGATTCAAGCATACTGGAATAGTGAGAATCGTCCTGAATGAAGGTGCGGATCTGTTTGAAGTATATCTTATCGGAGAGAATGAGGAAATCAAGGAAATGAGAGAAGGCATCTACCTTGATATGCTTGTTTCTGTCGTAGATGAACTTGTAGAGAAAACAGACGACTACGAGAAGAGGATTTCTGATACATATAATATTATAAGGTATTAGCGATTCTCTGAAAAACTGAGAAATGTAAGAACCGGCTTTCTGTGGGAGAGTAGAATTTATAAGAACTCGAAATCTCACGGAAAGCCTTTTTTATGGATTAATGTGAACGGTTCCATAAGTTAGACGTCCGTCTAAGCGGTGGAACTATTGTTAAAAAACGAATAACAATGAAGAATGAAAATCAATATGTGGCTTATCTTCGGGTGAGTACACAAAAACAAGGATATTCAGGACTGGGACTTGAGGCACAGAGGGAGATAATACAGAAATACCTTTGTGGCAAAAATCCGATTGCTGAATATGTTGAAATAGAATCGGGCCGGAAAAAAGATAGGCCCAAACTTAAAGAAGCGTTGACCCTATGTAGAAAAGACGGAGCTACGTTGATTGTTGCAAAATTAGATAGATTAGCGAGATCGGTTTCATTTCTGTCCAACCTTTTGGAGAGTGGCGTGGAAATTTTGTTCTGCGATTTTCCTCAAGCTAACAAAATGATGCTGCATATCTTATCCGCAATATCGCAGTATGAAGCGGAACTGATAGCAACAAGAACCAAATCAGCACTGAAAGCTAAGAAAGCAAGAGGGTACAAGCTGGGGAATCCTGAACATCTATTGGATAAGCATAAGCAAGCTATCCGGAACAGTATCAAGACTTGTAAGCGGAAAGCGGACAATAACCCTAATAATACGAGAGCTGTCGCAATGCTCCGTACATTAATCAAGGAGAACCATACACTAAAGGAGATAGCGGATATTCTGAACAGGGAGGGATTCGTTACTTCCCAAGGATGCTGCTTCTCCAAATCAACTGTATATAAACTGATTAAAAGGTATAACTTAAAAGAGGATTGAAATTATGGAACCCAAGTATGTATTGATTCTAGACTTTTTTGTCGGCTGTCTGAATATCATAAGGCTGACGGACGAAGAACTGAGAGAATCGGAGAACTATGAGAATTTTGAAGATTTTCTCTTAACCATCGAGGAGAAATACGGATTCAGACTTAATAGTTGCCAATGGATGGTTACAGAAAATCTGGACATCCATTGCTATCAGAACGGGGAAGAGACAGACCCCAATCTGTTATAGTCAAACCAAAAAGAGAAACTGAGGTAATACTTGGTTTCTTTTTTTATTTCTTCGGGTTGGTCGGAGATGATGGTAGCAGAAGAGAATATAATTAGGTTAAGTGTTTTTTTATCTGTCATTCACCATATTCTTAACCGGATGAATAATATCGGCATAGTTTTATATTTTTTGCCGACAATCATCTCATCCGATCTGCAAATGGTGGGATAAAAGAAAAACGATTAGAGATTTTTTATTATTCCGGTCTTTATAGTGCTGTCTGAATTTGGGTTGTGAGATTAAGGATATTTTGCTGACGGTTGATTGTTATTGTCAGTTGGTAATAGTTGTCAGGGGGTGGTTCGTATCTTTCTTATCCTTAAAAGTCAAAGAGATTATAATTTGGATGATTGGTTCTGTGATTAGATTACTTTTCTTTCCCTACCTCAAAAGGGGGGAAAAGGAGGGGAAAAGGGGGTGGAAAAGGCTGTTTTTTATAACTTTTTCAATTCTACTTATTCAGAAATTAGTAAAAAAAGAGGTTTTAGAGGTTCCGCTTTCCCCTTTCCCCCCTTCTCTCTCTTGAGGACGGGAAGAAGAAAGATTAAATGAAATAATAACAATTAAAATTTAGAAATTATGATTACAATAACAATTTTCAAACAGAAACCTTATAGTCAAGAATATACAAATCCTATGACCGGCGTAAAATCATTCAGAGTCATGGAATATCCTCCTAACCATGTCGATGTTGATCTGGTATTCGACATAATCAGACTGGAAAAACTGAAACCTGAGATTGATGCTATGAGATCCTTTTATGATACTGACCGTTCAAAGTATTCCGAACTTAAGGGAAAATTACCGATCTGTCTTTTCGCGGGAACATTCGGAAGGTTCTGTAATGATGCTCTTATTGCTCCTTCGGGCCTTGTAGTAGTTGATTTAGACAAGATTCCGGTCCAAAAGATGTCTGATGTATGGAATATGCTGGTTAATGATCCTTATACCTATGCAGCATTCCTTTCCCCTTCCGGTAGAGGATATAAGGTTATTGTCCGTGTTGCTGATAATATTGACAACACCACCCATAACGAATACCTTGACGCTTTGAAGGAATATTATAGCTCTCCGTTCTGGGATGACAGTTGCAAAGGAGTATCCAGGGCATGTTATCTAAGCAGTGACCCTGATCTTTATGTGAACCGGAACAGCAAGGTATGGACTCTTAGAAAAACCACTCCTCAACCAACTAATACAGGTAATCACAATCCTATAAGTTCTAAATACACAGTCTGTTCACCCGGTGAAGCAGCTAAAATCATAAATTTTCTGGAAGGTGGATTCTACAAATACCCGATGACACCAGGTCAAAGACATGATTCAGCCTTCAAGAGAGCAAGGGAACTGGCTGAATGGGGATTTTCAGAGAGTGCGGCTTATGTCAATCTGAGAAAGTTCATAGAACCGGATTTCCCGGAAGAGGAATTGAAACGTGAAATAAGAAATGCCTATAAGTGGGTTGATGGTAAAGGTAAAATTGGTAGTAAATACAGAAAAATTTAAGATTATGGATTACAAAAAATTATTAGGGGATATAATCAATGCCATTCCCCAACCAACCGCTTCAAACAACAAGAGGAGAACAAGTGCTGAGGTATGCTACAAGATACAGCAGATTGCAATCAAGGTCAGCCATCCTTTTCAAACTTTCAGGGACCAGCGTGTTTATTCCTACACCGGAAAGTATTGGGTCAGTATTGATGACTTCGACTTGAAGATATTTCTCAGGGAAGCTTTGGGGAGGATGACAAATAATATGGTGGAGGCATCACAAAGGGAAGTGGTGGAAGGATTGTTCAAACAGTTCCCATATACGGTGATGGGATTGGCGGTAGAACAGAACAAGGAGAAAATTAACTTTCTGAACGGTACGATTGACCTTAAAACCGAAAGACTGGAACAACATCTGTATTCAGATTATTTCAGATATGTTCTTCCTTACCCTTATAACCCAAGTGCTATGTGTCCTATGTTTATGAAGTACCTGGACAGAGTATTGCCGGACAAAGATACTCAGAAGGTTCTGGCTGAATATATAGGCTGGATCTTTACCCCATTGAAACTGGAGAAGTGTCTGTTCCTCTATGGCTCAGGGAAAAATGGGAAATCGGTGTTCGTTGATATTGTCGAGGCCCTTTTAGGCAAGGAGAATATTTCCCATGAATCTTTATCGGATATGTGTGGAGAAAACGGAGACAGAAGCAGGGCAAATTTATCCGGGAAACTGTTGAATACCTGCTCTGATGTAGCCCCGAATGCTTTCTCGGGGGATATTTTCAAACGTATCGCCAGTGGAGAGCCGATTAGCACCAGACAGTTATACAAGGATGTAGCCACTCTTACCGATTACGCCAAGATGATTTTCTGTCTGAACGAGCTACCAAAGACTAACGACAAATCGAACGGATATTTCAGGAGGTTTCTTATCGTTCCCTTCAAAGTCCAGATACCCAAATCAGAAGTGGATCCGAAACTGGCTGAGAAGATAATTTCTACAGAGTTACCCGGAATTATGAACTGGGTGCTTGAAGGTAGAGAACGGTTAATCACTCAATCCGGTTTTACTGAATCTTCATTATGCCAGAAACAATTGGAGGAATATCGTTATGGCAGTGGAGTACGGAAAAAGATAAAACTCATTCTGCCTGAAGGATTTAAGTTATAAAAAAAGAGGAGACTGAGCCTTTGTCCAGTCTCCTTATTCTATTTATAGTTAAAGAGGCCGTAATTTGAACTGTGTCAGCTAAGGAAATGAATAAAATATTAACTTTGCTAACACAGTTTATTTTATGAGTGAAGAATTTGATTTTGAAAGTATCAAGAACAAGGCTCTTGAACAGTTGAAGTCTGGTAAGCCCTTGTTAGGTAAGGACGGTGCTTTTGCTCCGTTGTTGGAGAGTATATTAAATGCTGCCCTTGAAGGTGAGATGGACGCTCATCTTTCTGAGGATGAACGCATGAGTGGCAACCGTCGTAATGGCAAGATGCAAAAACAAGTACAGACTTCGATGGGAGAAGTCACCGTATCTACCCCTCGTGACCGTAACTCCACCTTTGATCCCCAGTTCATAAAAAAGCGTGAAACCATTCTTGCGGAAGGTGTTGCAGACCGCATCATCGGACTTTATGCTTTGGGAAACAGCACACGTGAGATAAGTGACTGGATGGAGGAGAACTTGGGTAATCGTGTGTCTGCTGAGACGATTAGTGCCATCACCGATCGTGTACTTCCGGAAATAAAGGCATGGCGTTCCCGTAGCCTGGACAGCGTTTATCCGATAGTCTGGATGGATGCCATTCATTATAAGGTAATGGACGACAGAGGCTGTGCCGTAACCCGTGCGATTTACAATGTACTGGCTCTGGACAGCGAGGGACATAAGGATCTGTTAGGGATGTATATCTCTAAAAATGAGGGTGCGAACTTCTGGCTGAATGTATTGACAGACTTGCAGACCCGTGGTGTCTGTGACATACTCATAGCTTGTGTTGACGGATTGAAAGGCTTCCCGGATGCTATCCAAAGTGTGTTTCCTGATACTATTGTCCAGCTCTGTATTGTCCATCAGATACGTAACTCCGTCAAGTATGTCGGCAGCAAGCACCAGAAGGAGTTCATGAGAGATCTGAAACATGTCTATGGTGCGGTAAATAAGGAATCCGCTGAGACAGAGCTTCTTAATCTGGAAGAAAAATGGGGTGAGAAATACCCTATCGTTATCAAGTCTTGGCAGGATAACTGGGAAAGGCTTACTGAATACTTCCAGTTTACGCCGGATATACGACGTATGATTTATACCACGAATACAGTCGAGGGATATCATCGTCAAATACGTAAAGTCACAAAAAACAAGGGCGTGTTCCCTAACAACACCGCCCTTGAAAAGTTGGTTTATCTCGCTTATCGCAATATACGTAAGAAATGGACCATGCCATTAGCAAATTGGGCAGCCATCGCACAACAATTAGCGATAAAGTTTGGAGATAGGTTTAAATTGTTGTAACTTTACGCTCGTCGGGAGTGCTGGTGCACCCCCTTGGCGCTGGCCGATCCCCGACCGATGAGCTTGGAAAAAAACGCCGCATGACACAGTTTATTTTACGCCCCCTAGTTAAACAATAATGTCTCCAAAACGGTTTATTTTTTTTTGCTAGTATAATACGGCCCCATTATTGGAGAGATAAAAAATTATCCCCATATTACAAATTACAATGAACAGCTTAATTGGTAATAAGCTTCCTGAGGCAACCTACAATATACTCCACATCCTCATCTGTAACATATGGACCCGAAGGAAGACATAACCCCTTCCTGAACAAGTCTTCAGAGACACCATTCAAATATGCCAGACAATCTCTATATACCGGTTGTTTATGCATCGGCTTCCATAATGGGCGCGACTCTATTCCAAAAGTATCAAGACCTATACGCATAGCCTCAACATTGGAATTCGGTTCACAGTCTGTATGAAAGGATGGAGCACTATGAGTTACCCCTCCAGCGCCACCGACAACACCTTGAATAGCAGTCTTGTACGCTTCCTCCTCACCCTTGACACATACAGAAGGAGCTATCACAACAGTATTTAGCCAATAATTACTGTCATAACGTTCTGAAGGATTCTCATGCAGTACAATCCCCTCCACATCCTTCAATAATTCCCGGTATAAGGAATGGACATGCTTATGATGAACAATATGCTCATCTGCAACCGTCATCTGTCCCCTTCCAATCCCGGCACAGATATTGCTCATACGATAATTGTAACCAATCCTCTCATGCTGATAATAAGGATAGGATTCCCGTGCTTGTGTAGCATAGAACATTATTTCTTTCTTGGTCTCCATATCAGGGCAGATCAATGCGCCACCACCGCTGGTAGTTATCATCTTGTTGCCATTGAAGGAAAGCACGCCATATCTGCCAAAAGTTCCAAGGACTTGCCCATCAAACTTACTTCCAAAGCCTTCAGCGGCATCCTCTATGACCGGAATATCATATTTGTCTGCCACTTCCATAATACGATCTATCTTGTAAGGCATTCCATATAGAGCTACCGGAACGATTGCTTTGGGTTTCCGACCGGTCTTGTTGATACGATCCCTTATTGCTTGCTCCAAAAGTATCGGGTCCATATTCCATGTATCAATTTCAGAGTCCACAAATATCGGAGTGGCATCGAGGTAAGTCACCGGATGGGAAGAAGCACAAAAGGTAAAGCTCTGTACTATCACCTCGTCACCCGGACCCACTCCACAAGCAAGCAGAGCCAGATGTACCGCTGCTGTACCAGAACTGAGCGCTACCACTTTCTTATCCTCTCCGACAAATTGTTCCAAATCCTGCTCGAAGGCATTCACATTCGGACCTAGTGGAACCACCCAGTTGGTATCGAAAGCTTCCTGTATGAAGCCCATCTCCTTGCCGCTCATGTGAGCAAGGCAAAGATAAATTCGTTTGTCCATAAAATGTATATGATTTATATAACTATAGCAATAAAAAAAGCTCTATTTCACTTCATCAGATAGATGTTTTGATAATTCTAAAAGATGAGTTTATCCAATTTACGAAAGTTAACAACCTCATATTGAGGCTTCATATTATCAGAAACAGACAACTGTTTATGAATATTTCGCCCATCATCCAACAAGCATATTGTTGTCCAGCCCAGTTGATTGGGGGCTATAAAATCTTTCAAGACATTATCACCTATATAATAATAATCCGCATCCCCATATTTATGCTGAAAATACAAGAATGCTTCTGCGGAAGGTTTGGAGTAGCCAAAAGCTTCTGATATGATACTGTTTTCCCAAGATATATATCTGTCAACTTTCAATGCTTTTATTTTATTAGATTGGGTAACTCTCCTGCCATCTGTTATAATGCCCAGAACAATATTTGCATCATACATTTTCTTCAATGTATTTTTAACATTGTCAGACAAGAATATCATTGGAAAATGTTCTCTGTATTTCTTTAAATATATCTCCAATGGAATATCCAATTCATATTCATTGTTTACACATGAAAACACATTTAATTTTTGCTTATAGCAGGATAGCATATACTCATATACACCTATCTTTCCATATGATTCTTCAATCCACGATGCAATCTCCATATAGGCAGATTTTAAGAAATCTATTTCTTTATAAAGAGTATCGTCCAAATCAAATACGACTATTTTCTTGCTCATAAACAATTACCTCTGAGTCGTAACGCAACATCAAAGTATTATCTAACCATTTATCAGAATACCGGATTTCTTTATTCAGGAAATATTCTTGAATTAAATATTGAGGATAATCAGCTTTTGCATAATATGACAACGGATAGCCACCGCCAAAACGAGGATTGATTTCAATACCAACCACATCATTGTCAATTTCTCTATAAAATAATTGAATGCAGATACATCCGATAACTCCCGGTAAATAATTCATTCTCTCCCTTAAATAAGTGACCAAAAAATTCTTTCTGGTATACCCTTTATTGATTTCTCCTGCCCGTATTTCAAGTCTTTCCCTCGGAACAATAGACTTCACATAATGGTCTTGACCATAATACATATCTACTGTAAACTCTTTGTATTCAGTTTTATCAATATATTCCATGAATATCAATTTGGGATGATGCATTATCTCCGGAGTTAACTCATCGGGGCTCTTCACTACAAATAAGTCTTTGGATAACGAACCATCATAAGGCTTTGCAAATAAAGGAAAAACCGGATGAAGCTTATCAATTGGCCTAGGAACACGAATTCCCATTTTTTGCAAAAAGGCTCCGGTATTACGTTTATCCCTGCAAAGTTGAATAAAAGATATATCAGAAACTATAATAGAGATATTTCTATCACTAAATTTATCTTTATTCTTAGATAAGATAAACAATTCTGTATCAATAGTCGGTATTACCATCCCAATATGGTTATCAATACAGATAGACAATAAGGTATCCACATATTCCGGCACTGTCACCCTGGGAACTTTAAAGCACTTATCAGATATTATTCCAGCTGGTGCTAGAGCCGGATTCATATCTGTAGTATACACCATAGCTTTACTATTACAAGCCTTTAAAGCCTTTTTAAATAACTCTACAAGTACAACCCGCTTTCCTGCAGAGGTAATCAATATATTTTTCATTTATTCGTAAGCACTCAATTTAGGGCATCCCCCTTTGAAAGGGCACTTTTCAGTGCCCTAAACCGAGTTTTGTTAATTAATTAGTCTTGAATTTAACATTGGCTGGCAGCCAAAGTGATTTTGTCAGGAACCATGTTAACATAATCCCTGCACCCGTTAAAGATATTTTTGAAAAAAGTTCCGATGAAGTTCCAGATAGAACTGCCATGAAGCTTTACCGTTCCTATCACACTGTGATAAGTTGCTGCCATCTCTGCACCGGCATCACTACCATAATGAAGTGAATTATTACGTTGGGTAGTCAGCTTTCGAATGGTTCGCTCTGCCAGATTGTTGTCTATAGGTAATTCACCATCATCCAAGTAGGCAAAAATCTCTTTCCAGAACCGGTTCAGATAATTGAGAGCTTCCCTATAATACTGACTTCTAAATTCTGAATCCTTTGACAGTTCACTGTCCAACTGACTGCGCAATTCTATCAGGAGTTCCTTCGTTTCCAGACTTTGCCTTTCCCGAAACCTTTCTTTTGGAGTTAATCCGGCATCATCGTATTTACGCTCCCTCATAAAGAACTCCTTTAAAATTTCGGAAAAGCGTTCTGCAGTCGGTTCACCACCCTGATTGGAAGCCTTGACAAACTTGTTTTTGGCATGAGACATACAAACTTGGTGTACAGTATCTTTAAAACGGGCTGATTTCAGATCATTGCCGATAAACACATAAGCATTGTATCCGTCGGACATGATACTCTTCAATTCTGCATCACCCAAAAAGTCTGTAAGTACCTCACGACCGCGCGAGCCATTCTCATAGAAGAAAATGGCTGTTTTCTGAGCCTTGTTGACCAGAACCCA
>OOAE01002120.1_pt1 | contig 11723 bp, 9 predicted proteins | sample 1671271 | NCBI WGS metagenome assembly OOAE01 (sample SAMN06348139, study PRJEB24527) | human gut metagenome | biome: human gut; feature: ankylosing spondylitis patient; material: feces | host: Homo sapiens | place: China | collected 2015-10 | reverse complement strand
GCAACGCCAGGTTACCGAGCGCGCGACGGATGGGCAGCGGCACCATCTTTTTGTACTTGCGGACCGGAACCGTGTCCTCGTAGTAGGCGTAGCCGCCAAAGAGCTCGTCGGCGCCTTCGCCCGAAAGCACGACGGTGACGTCCTTGCGGGCCATCTCGGCCAAGAACCACAGCGGCACGGAAGACAGGTTGGACTGCGGCTCGTCCATGTGATACTGGATGTCCTCGAGCGCACCGAAGAACTCGTCGGCGGTAATCATCTTGCGGACATTCTCGACGCCGAGCTTATCGGAAAGTTCCTTGGCGTAGTTAGTCTCGTTGAAATTCTTGTAATCGAAGCCCACCGAGAAGGTCTTGTCGGGCATGAGGCAAGCGGCGATGTAGCTGGAGTCGACGCCGCCGGAGAGGAACGACGCGACCTTGACGTCAGCGATGCGATGGGCCTCGACGCTCTCGTGCACGACCTCATCCAGCTCGTCGACGTACTCCTCGAACGGCTTCTCGACGGCAGAGTAATCGCAATCCCAGTAGCGCTCGATGTTCATCTTGCCGGTCGGGATATCGACGGTAAAGTAATGCGCCGGCGGCAGCTTGTAGACACCCTCGAAGAAGGTCTCCTCGGTTGCCGAATACTGCAGCGTCATGTACGGACGCAGGGCCTTTTTGTTGACCGCCTTGTGGAAGTGCGGGTAGTCCAGGAAGCTCTTGATCTCGGAACCGAAGAGCACGCCCGGAGCGCCGTCGCCCGCATCGGCCATGGGATAGTAGTAGAGCGGCTTGATGCCAAAGATGTCGCGGGCGCCAAAAAGCTTGTTCTTCTTTTTGTCCCAGATGACGAAGGCGTACATACCGCGCAGGCGATCGAGGACGGCCTCGCCCCACTCCTCGTAGCCGTGTAGGAGGCTCTCGGTGTCGGCGCCACAGTGGAACTTGTAGCCCTTGGCCTCGAGCTCGGAACGGAGTTCTTGGAAGTTGTAGATCTCGCCGTTGAAGACAATGACGACGCTACCGTCCTCGTTGGCCATGGGCTGAGCGCCGGCCTCGGTCAGGTCGAGGATCGACAGGCGACGGAAGCCGAGGGCAACGCGGCCGTCGATAAACTGACCGCCCATGTCGGGACCGCGATGGACGATGCGGTCCATCATCTTGGTGAGCACCTCGGATTGGTTATCCGTCCCACCGACAAAACCGACAAAACCGCACATATACTATCCCCTCTGCTGTTGCTGGGTATCAAATCGAATCAGTAGCTTTTGAGTATACCCGAGGGCGCAAAGAGGGGCGGAATGTTCAGGCAATCTCAACTGAATCAGCTCCGCTGTGACACGCGCCGGTTACCTTTAATGGATATGAGGTGAATGGGGCGATTGTTTTGCTATACTCTCTCCGCACGGGCGATTGGCGCAACGGTTAGCGCAGGTGCTTTACACGCACAAGGCTGGGGGTTCGAATCCCTCATCGCCCACCACTGAATTGTTAGGCCTCCAGCGATGGAGGCCTTTCTTTTTTTCAGGCCCAGCGCATGGGATTCGAACCCGCCAGCACGTCTGTCACAAAGGCCGTGGCCAGAAAATGGCAAAAATGAGTACTGCTACCTTGCTTACAACATATCAAAAGATAGTATTTGCTTAAGTTACGCAACATATGTCCATTATAAGGACTAACAATTAGATCAAAATCGTGCATTCATCGCCATTTCGACTTGCCATCTGGTCTTATTAGTCCAAAATTGCTGCTACCAAATCGATAACAGTACTCATATTTGATGTTTTTTGACCAGCAGGTCTCCCCGCCTTAGCAAATCTAAGGCAAAACGGGCTCCAGACCGCTGAATCATGCCACATAGGGCACGTCCGCAGTCCGGAACCCGGTCAAAGTTAAGTTATTTCGCTGTGTTAGGCCAAAACGTCCGACAGGATCTCGATCAGACTGTCCACGTCGGATTCCTCGCAGACGAGCGGCGGCAGGAAACGCAGCGTATGGGCACCCGTAGCGTTAATCACGGCACCAGCCCCCAATGCACGGGCCACAACGTCGTGTGCATCACCCGCAGTATCGTCCAGATCGCAGCCGAGCATCAAGCCGCGGCCACGCACCTCGGTCACGTTCGGCAGCTTGGCGAGCTTTGCCTCCATATAGGCGCCTACCTTGGCAACATGGTCGGCATAATCGCCGTGCACGAGCGCGGAGAGCGTCGCGGCGCACGCCGCGATGGCCAAGCAGCTACCGCCAAAAGTCGAACCGTGGTCGCCCGGCTTAAACACGTCGGCAATCTCCTTCTTTGCTACGACGGCACCCATGGGCACGCCATCAGCAATGCCCTTGGCAAGGCTCATGATGTCGGGTTCCACGCCATAGGTTTGGAATGCAAACGGCTTGCCGGAGCGGAAGATGCCGCACTGGACCTCGTCGGCTATAAGCACGGCGCCCACTTCGTGTGCCAGGTCGCGCGCTGCCGCCATAAACTCCTCGGTCATGGGGTGCACGCCACTCTCACCCTGGATCGGCTCGAGCATCACGGCACATATTTCGCTCCCCAGCTGCTTAAAGATCGCACGCAGTTCATTGATATCGTTGGGCGTGCAGGCCACAAAGCCACCCGGCAGCGGGCGGAAACTATCCTGCAGCCAATCCTGCATAGTGGCGGCAATGGTCTCGAGCGTACGGCCGTGGAAGCCGCCGCGCATGCACACGATGGTGTTGCCGCCGTTACCGGCACGCTTGGCGTACAGGCGCGCGAGCTTCATCGAGCCCTCGTTGGCCTCGGCGCCGGAGTTGGCAAAGAAGGTCTCCCAAACCTGCTCATCCGCAGCCGGGGCACCAAGAGCAGCTGCCGTGGTCTCATCGACGGCGACAATGGCATCGGCAAGCACGCGCGCACCATCTACGTCGTCGTTAGCAAGCTTGGACAGCAGCGCCGCGACCTGTCCACGCTGCTCGATGTAGAAGTAATTGGAGACATGCATGAGCTTTTTGGTCTGTGCCTCGAGCGCCGAGAGCACAGCCGGGTCGCCATGACCTAGGCTGCACACGCCGATGCCGGCAAGATAGTCGAGGTACTCACGACCATCGTCGCCGGTGAGCTTCATGCCGTGACCCTCGACAAACTCGACCGGAGAGCGGCCAAAGGTATGCATAACGTAATGGGATTCAAGCGATTGCTGAGCTGCAAGTGACATGGGATGCCTTTCGTTGAACGCCGGACGGCGCAGGCCTATGGGTGCAGAAATGGGGCGGCTGAGGGTCAGTTAGACCGTCTGAAGCTTCTCGACCTCGTCGAGGTTCTCGGTCAGACGCGCAGCAAACGTCGAAAGCGGATGCGGATGCGTATCGAACTCGTAAGCCGTCTCGGTGGAATGGATCACGGTGCCGACGCCGGCATCGGTCAGCAGCTCCAGCAGCAGCGAATGCGGCGTGGTGCCGTTGATGATGTGAGCGCGAAATACGCCGCCGGCAAGCGCATCGACGGCCGCGTGCAGCTTGGGAATCATGCCCTTATCGACCTCGCCGCCGTAGAGCATTTCGTTAACCTCGTCGAGTGTTAGGTTGGAGATGAGTGAGTCTTTATCGCTAAAGTCCTTGTACAGGCCGTCGACGTCGGTCAAAAAGATCGCCTTGTGCGCGTGGAGCGCTGCCGCAACGGCACCGGCGGCGGTATCGGCGTTGATGTTGAAGAAACCGCCGTCCTCCCCCGCCGCGACGGTAGCGATGACGGGGATGTACTCGCTATCGAGTAAGCGCTCGATATAGTCGGTGTTAACGTGTGTCACTTTGCCCACTCGACCGAGCTCGGGGTCGAGAGGCTCGGCGATGAGCGTGCCGGCATCGCTGCCCGACACGCCCACGGCCAGGTTGCCGTGGTGGTTGATGGCAGCAACCAGCTCCTGGTTGACCTTGCCGCCCAGTACCTCGCGCACGATATCCATGGTCGCCGGCGTGGTCACGCGCTGGCCGTTCTTAAACTCGACGGGAATATCGTAATGGCTCAGCGCCTCGTTGATAGCCTTGCCGCCACCATGCACGATGACGGGACGCATACCGATGATCTTGAGCAGGACGATGTCGCTCATCACGTCGCGGCGCAGCTGCTCGTCGACCATGGCGGCTCCGCCATATTTGATAACAACCGTCTTGCCGGTCAGGTTCTTAATCCACGGCAGCGCTTCGAACAGCAGCTGCGCGGTTGCTTCGTTGGATTCGCTCGATCGACAATCGCGTGCGAATTTCATAATCTGCCTCGTCTTTCGTATCGTTATCGCGCCGTGCTCCGCTGTCCGCAATCGCGGCAAGATGCGCAGCGTGCCTGGAATCTAGGAACGGTAGTCGCCGTTGATGGAGATGTACTCATGCGTGAGGTCGCAGGTCCACACGGTCGTTGCCGCGTCGCCTGCGCCCAGGTCGGCCGAGATCACGATCTCGGGCGCCTCAAAACGTCGTAGAGCCTCGTCCTCGTCAAAGGGAACAGTCAGACCGTCGCGACAGACAGGCATGCCCATCATGTCGATGGAAACGTCTTCCTGATTAAACTTCACGCCGCACTTACCGAGCGCCATGGCAACGCGGCCCCAATTGCAGTCATGGCCGGCGATGCAGGTCTTAACGAGCGGCGAGTTGGCAACGGCGCGGGCGGCGATATCGGCCTCCTCGTCGTTCACGGCGCCGGTAACGTTGACCGTAACAAGCTTGGATGCGCCCTCACCATCGGCGGCGATATTGCGCGCCAGGCTCTCGCACACCTCGTGCACGGCAAATGCCAACTCGTCAAAGGCATCGGAGCCCTCGACGATAGGCTCGGCATCTGCGGCAGCGGCGCCGGAGGCAAGCATGATGCAGGTGTCGTTGGTCGAGGTGTCGGAATCGACCGTTACCTTGTTAAAGGTCTGCTTGACGGTCGAGAGCAGCAGGGCATGAAGTGCCGCAGGCTCGACGGGGGCATCGGTGGTGATAACTGCGATCATGGTGGCCATATTGGGCATGATCATGCCCGAGCCCTTGCACATTCCGCCTACCGTATAGACATTGCCCGCATGACCCGCAGCCTCACTGACGTAGGATACGGCGTACTCCTTGGAGTGCGTGTCGGTCGTCATGATGGCGCGAGCGGCATCGGCGCCACCGTGGGCGGAGAGCGCCTCGTAGGCAGCAGGAATGGCGGTCTCAAACGTGTCGATCGGCAGAATCTGGCCAATCACACCCGTGGAGGCAACCAGAATCTGCTGGGGCTCGCAGCCGATGACCTGCGATGCGATGCTGCACGTCTCGCGCGCGCAGGCAAGGCCGGTCTCACCCGTGGCGGCGTTGGCATTGCCAGAGTTGACCGAAACACCGGCGATGATACCGTAGCCCTTGTCGGCACCGCCCAGGTTGGCACGGCTCACCTGCACGGGCGCCGCGCAAAAGCGATTGGCGGTAAACACGCCGGCACCGGGACAGGGTTTATCGGGCACGACGAGCGCGTAATCCAGACGCTCGGGGTTCTTGCGGAACCCAGCGTGGATGCCTGCAGCTTTAAAACCAGCCGCAGCCGTAACGCCACCCTCGACGGCGCGAATCTTGATATCAAACAGCTCGGTATCCATCGTCTTTATGACTCCTTATGTCAAACAAAAAAACGGACATCGGTTGGTGCGCCATGCCAGTCGTGATCATGAAACCAGCTTAAGAGTGGCGCCCCACTCGATGCCCGACTACCAAATCGTTAACAATCGAATGTGCTACACCGGGCACGCCACTGTGGGCAAGCCTCGTCGCTCGTCAAAGCCAAAGACGATATTGGCGCACTGGACTGCTTGGCCCGCAGCGCCCTTGCACAGATTGTCGATGGCGCCCGTCGCCACCAGCACGCCCGCGCGCTTGTTGAGCGCGAGGCCAATCTGGGCAGCGTTGGTGCCGACGACCGAAGCCGTCTTGGGCTGCTGGCCGGCATCGAGCACGCGCACAAAGGTGCGACCGGCGTAGAACTGCTTGTAATGGTCGACAACGTCCTCAAGGGTCAAGGTATCGATAGCCTGCGGCGCGAGCGGCAGCGTCACCGTGGAGAGCAGACCGCGCTTGAGCGGTGCCAGGTGCGGGGTAAAGACGACGCGATCGGTCAGGCCAAGGATTTGCTCAATCTCGGGCGTGTGGCGATGCTTGCCCACGCCGTAGGACTCCAAGTTCTCGTCGGCGCTGCAAAAATGGGTGCGGGCGTTGCAGGACTTACCGGCGCCCGTCACGCCGCTAATGGCATCGACAATCACGGGACCGTTCTCGGCCACCCAGCCCGCGCGCACGGCGGGCGCGGCGGCAAGGCTCGTTGCGGTGGGATAGCAACCGGCGCAGGCGACCAGCACGGGTTTGCCGTCGGCATGGTCGGATGCGGCGGTCTCCAAGTCCTGGCAGAACAGCTCGGGCAGACCGAAGGCACGGGTCTTGAGCAGCTCGGGGCTCGTATGCTCGGCGGCATACCAAGCCTCAAAAACGGACGCGTCGTTCAGACGGTAGTCGGCCGAAAGATCAAAGCAGGAGACGCCCGATGCAAGCAGCGCGGGCACCTGTGCCATGGCAGCCGTGTGCGGCACGGCCAAAAAGACCGCGTCGCAGTTCTTGAGCTCAGGGGCATCATGCGTCGTAAAGACAAGATCGCTTACGCCGGTGAAGCTCGGGTGCACCGCAGACAACGGCTGGCCGGCATCGGCGTTGGACGTAATGGCAGCAAGTTCAAACTCGGGATGACCGAGGACGAGGCGAATGAGCTCGGCTCCGGCATATCCAGCCGCGCCGACGATTCCAACCTTCAAAGACATATCAGACTCCTTGTCTGCGATTTATGCACCGATGCGCATTTCGCAGCTGTCGTTATGAAGTGGGTTGAAACTTTAGCACCAAAAGATGCATTAATACGTAAATGGCTTGCATATTCATGCATTGAAACATTCCCGACACATTCGCTTGAAGGAATTGACAAATGGAGCGGGCCCCGTATTGACCGGCGCTCCTAACGGCGCCGAGCAATACGGGGCCCGCCCATGCGAAAACCAAGTTGTTAGGATGAGCCAGCTGGCTAGAGCTCGACCGGCACCCATTCGTCGTGATTGCAGATAAAAGCCTCGGGATCCTCGACGCTAAAGAAGACGAGCGTGGGGTCGTTAGGCCCCTCATAGTGCTCGCCCAGGCGCTCTAGATGCTTCCACCCAGCTTCGCGCATTTCGCCTAAAGCCCGGTCATCCAAGCCGGCACGCCCGCGCAAGATGAGCCAGCCATGGCCCGGCCACCAACTCGTGGCCTCAAAGCGCTGGTTTTGCAGCAGCTCTTGCCACACATCTTTGGTGCGCGCTGTTACAAACCACAGCTTGCCGTCCTGGATCTGCGCAAACGAAAACGGACGCACATGAGGCTGTCCGTCAACGCTCGTCGCCAAATACCATGCCGGCACCGACGTCAGATACTCCAACACCGTATTCAATCCGTCCATGTGTCCTCCTGGCGCTAGCTAATTCGAAACGGGTAGTTAATTTGAGACGCGCTAGAGCTCCAGGCGCTCCTCGCTGCCGTCGATATCACAGAAGCGCGCGGCAATGTTGCGGACCGAAAAGAAAGCAAGGCGGCCGTCGTTGGCACTCTCGTGTTCCTCGCCGATGCCCACCATGTGCTTAAAACCCGCTTGACGCACCTTGTCGCTCGCAACTGCGTCGTCCTCAAGTGCGGCTTCGCCGGTCAATACGATCCAGCATTCCCCCGGCTTCCAGCCCGAGAGCTCAAACTTGGGATTCGCACTCAGCTCCGCCCACACATCCTTGTCGCGCGACGTGCAAAACCACAGCTTACCTTCATCGACCATGGCAAACGAAAACGGCCTCACGCGAGGCTGATGCCCGTCGGCCACATCGGTCGTGGCCAGATACCACGCCGGAATGCGCCTGAGATACGAGCAGGCGCGCTCAAGCTGAGCTGTGCGGTCGTTGTCGGTCATAGGGACCCCTTTCTTGCGCTCGAATCGCGCCTAAACAAGTTGAAGGTTGACGACGATGACACACGCAAACAGCAGCATCGTCACCACCGCAGCCAGCGCATCCCCGCGGCGAAATGCAAGCGCATGCAGACGCGTGCGGCCCTGCTCGCCGTGATAGCAGCGTGCATCCATGGCGGCAGACAGCGTCTCGGCATGACGGAACACGCCCGTGAACAGTGGGATCGCCACACTGCCGAGCATACGCACGCCGCCGAGCGGGCCACCCGTTACGCGTGCACCGCGGCTTGCCTGCGCGTCCGCCGTCTGCTTCATCTCGGTGGCAAACTGCGGCATAAAGCGCAACGCGATGCCCATGATCATGCCGAGCTCATGCGCCGGAAGCCCCACGCGCGCAAACGGTGCGAGCAGACGCTCAAAGCCCGCGGTGAGGTCGAGCGTCGGTGTGGTGAGCGTAATAGCGCTCATACCGGCCATCATCAAGGTCAGACGGCAGGTCATAAAAGCGGCGGAATGCAGCGAGCCCTCGCTTATCCGCAGAAAGCCGAGCTGCCACAGGATGCGCCCACTCTGATCGGTAAACAAGTTGAGCACCGCGACCACGACGACGATTGCCAGCAGCGGCGCCATCGACGACAGAACGCGACGAACCGGCACCCGAGACACGGTATAGATCAGAACAACGAAGATTGCGACCGGGACCAGTCCGCGGAAGCTGCCAACCGTGAGCGTCGTGATCAGAAACACAAAGCCCAAGAGCAACTTAGTTCGCGGGTCCAGGCGGTGGATTGCACTATCGCCGGGATAGTAGCTGCCAAACGAAAACGCCTCCATTAGCAGCCCTCCTCTCGCGCGACCGTCTTGGATTTAGCAATGTCCGCGACGTTAGAAGGACCGTCCGAGCGACCGATTAGCAGGTCCACCAACTCGTCTGCCAGCGACTCAACCGTATAGAGCCCGCCGCAACGCAGCGGCACGCCCGCTTCCGCGAGCGCCAACGCCATGCGCTGGGCGGCGGGAACGCCCAAGCCGATCGACTTGAGCTCATCGGCATGCGCAAACACCTGCGCGGGGGTTCCCTCGGCAAACACCGCACCTTCGTTCATCACGACGATGCGGTCGCAGCAGTTGGCCAGGTCATCCATACTATGCGAAACCATGACAACGGTCAGGCCATCGCGGTGAAGTCGATCGATAAGCTCAAGGAAATCCCTGCGCGCAGCCGGATCGAGCCCCGCCATGGGTTCATCGAGCACCAGGACTTCGGGCTCCATGGCGAGCACACCGGCGAATGCCACGCGCCGTTGCTGACCGCCCGAAAGCTCGAAGGGACTCTTGTCGCCGACCGTGGAAAGGTCGAGGCCCACGCGCGAGAGCGACGACTCGACGCGACGGTCGACTTCATCTTGCGGCAAGCCAAGGTTGTGCGGGCCAAACGCCACGTCCTGCGTCACGGTTTCGGCAAACAGCTGACGCTCGGGATATTGAAACACCACGCCGACCTTGGCCTTAACCGCGGCGGCATCTTTCTTGTTTGCCAGGTCGAGCCCCAACGCGTAAACGGAACCCTCCTGGGGGCGAATCAAACCGTTGAGATGCTGGACCAGCGTCGACTTACCCGAACCGGTATGACCTGCTAAGCCCAGGAACTCGCCGCGACGCACCGTCAGCGATACATCGCGCAGCGCCCACGGGCTGCTGGGGTCGTTTCCCCAGAGAGCCTGTTTGCTCGATTTGCCCGCAACGGCCGAGCGCTTATGCCAGCGGCGGCGCTCGCGGGCGCTCAGCGAGTAACTATGCGAGAGGTGCGAAATCTCGATGACGGGCTCCGACGCGGCTGTCCCGTCGGTTGCAGAGGAGGCGTTGTCGAGCACACGAGAATCGGATGCAGAAGGCCGCCCTGCGGTGTCTTCCCCACTCCGGTCGGCATATGTCTGCGCAATCTCGGCGACCATATCCACCTCGCGCACCTGCGCATGAACGGGCACGCCCTTCGCACGAAGCGCCGTGCCCAAGCAGCACGACGCCGGCATATCCAAGTTGAACTGCGCAAGTTCGTCCGCCCGTGTCAAGATTTCCTCGGGCGTACCGAGCATGGCAACGCGACCCGCCCGAAAAACCGCGGCCTCTTCCATAAAGTGCGTAATCATCACGATGGTCATGCCACGATCATGCAACGCGCGGCAAGCCTTCATGAGGCCCTTGCGTCCACGCGGATCGAGCATCGAGGAAGCCTCATCCAAGATGAGCACGCGCGGTTCCATGGCAAGCACGCCAGCAAGCGCCACGCGTTGCTTTTGGCCACCCGAGAGCGCATGGGTCTCGTGGCGCTCAAAGCCCACCAGGCCCACGCCCTTCAGCGCCTCGCGTACGCGCTGCGCAATTTGCGCCGATGGAACGCCAAGGTTTTCGGGACCGAACGCAACGTCATCTTCGACAAGCGTTGCCACCAGCTGGTCGTCGGGATTCTGGAACACCATGCCTGCGGTCGAACGAATGTCGTAGACCAGCTCGGGATCGGACGCATCCATACCGTTGATACGTACCGTGCCCGCATCGGGCTGCAGCAGCGCATTCAGATGCTTGGCAAACGTCGACTTGCCCGACCCATTGCCACCGAGGATGCAGAAAAACTCCCCGTCCTCGATGTTCAGATCGACACCGTCGAGCGCCGACACGGCACCGTCATAGCTAAAGGAAACGCCCCGACACTCAATCATGCGCGGCCTTTGACCTGGTCCTTTTTAGGCGTGATGAGGTTGGAGACTGCTTTATACACCGCTAGCGTCAACACCGAGTTAAGCACGGTCTTGATAAGGTTGAACGGCAGCACGGCAGGAATCATAAGCGGGGCGATCACATCGACCGAGCCATACCAGAACCATACGCCAATGGTAAGGTTTGCGACCATAGACAACGCCGTAGCGGCAATGACGCCGAGCACCAGACCAATCACGGCACCCTTATAGGTATGCATCTTCTGGTACACGATAGCCGCGGGCAGAATGTAGCCCAGCGTAGCAACCAGGTTCATAAGTGCGCCGACCCAATCGCCCGTGGTAAGCGCATGGATAACAATCGCCATAGCGGCAACAGCAGTACCGGCGCCAGGACCATACGCAAAACCGCACACCATCGCCGGCACCAGCGACGGGTCATACGTCAAAAACGGCGCCGAAGGAAGGATGGGCAGCTGCACATACATAAAGAGCGCGCCCAGGGCACACATGAGCGCCATGGTAACGAGCTGTTTGGTGCTCCACCTATTCGTGTTCTCAAAATGGATATGCTGCGACTGTTCAGACATAAGATCACCTGCCTCTTTCATCCGGACTCTAACCGTTGGTACTGGGATCTCACCAGTTCAGCCGGCATGCGAACCAACGCACACACGGGTCGCGGACTCATCGGCTCGGTCGCAGGCACTTTACCTGCGCCACGGCGCCCCTTTGACACCGCCCGATTTACCGCCAGTGGGGAATTCCGCCCCGCCCTGAAACAGCAAGGAAAAGTGTAGCACGAGGGAAGACAGGTGCAAGTATGCCGAGGATAATTTATGACGGGGATCAGTTACCGCAACAACCACGTTCCCCACCCATCCCAAAGTAACGCGCCTTTCGCGCAAAGCGCGAAACAGCGACCGGGACACGTATTCCCAACAACCAAGTCCTCCGCCCACGCCGACCTCAAGGCCGTAAACGCAGGGAATCCGGGGGCGTGACGGGGGCTTCCCTCCGGAACATTCCGCAGGACGCAAAGAGGCTCCGCAGCGCGAA
>OOAE01002115.1_pt1 | contig 11754 bp, 5 predicted proteins | sample 1671271 | NCBI WGS metagenome assembly OOAE01 (sample SAMN06348139, study PRJEB24527) | human gut metagenome | biome: human gut; feature: ankylosing spondylitis patient; material: feces | host: Homo sapiens | place: China | collected 2015-10 | reverse complement strand
TGCCGCCGCTGAAGTAATACCGTGGCCCACGCGTTTCCCAACGCGCGGCGATCACGCGATTGACGATTCGTCCCACGTCGGAGCCTCTACCGACGTGGGACGAATCGTTTGCAAAACAGGCGATGAAATATTTACTCGGTTAAGTATTACAATTTGTGCAATCGTTCTCACCATTTGTGCATGTCGCGCGCGATTTTGGGCATGTTGCGAGTTACCATAATACGTACCGGTTCGAATACACCCATAACATACCTTGATAGAGAGGTTGAAGATGATTGAGACTGCACAGGCATTCGGCGTTGACATTGGTGGCTCCGGCATTAAGGCCGCCCCGGTTAACCTCGAGAAGGGCGAGTTCGCCGAACCGCGTCTGAAGATCCTCACCCCGGAGGTGTCCACTCCGAAGGCCGTCGGCGAAATCGTTCGCCAGCAGCTCGAGCATTTCGAGGTTCCGGAGTCCGCTCCGGTCGGCATCGCCTTCCCGGCTCCGATTCATGTGGGCGAGAAGCTTGGCTACATGGCCAACCTGGACCAGTCCTGGGTCGGCGTGGACGTCACCGAAGTGTTCTCCGAAGCTTGCGGTCGTCCGGTCACCGTGGTGAACGACGCTGACGCCGCCGGTCTTGCCGAGCAGCAGTTCGGCGCCGCGAAGGGCCAGGATGGCCTCGTCATCGCCACCACGCTGGGCACCGGCATCGGCACCGCGCTGATTTTCAACGGCGAGCTCATTCCGAACACCGAGCTCGGCCATCTGGAACTGCTCAAGGGCAAGGGCGACGCGGAGAAGTACGCCGCATCCTCCATCCGCGAGAAGCTCGACATGGGCTACAAGAAGTGGGCGAAGCGCCTGACCAAGTACTACTCCCTCATGGAGTTCTACTTCGACCCGCAGCTGTTCGTCGTCGGCGGTGGCGTGTCCCGCGTCTCCGAGAAGTTCCTGCCGTACATCGACATCAAGACCCCGATCGTCGCAGCCAAGCTGCACAACGAGGCCGGCATCATCGGCGCCGCATACTACGCGAGCACCAAGCAGAAGTGATGTGTTGACCGATTAGGTTGTCACAAGGCCGTCCGATTCGTCGGACGGCCTTTTTCGTTGTTCCATGTGCCGCAGATGGAAGACGGCAGTCCATGGAGTAGGGTGGAGAGCATGCGTTTTTCCTCAAGAGTCGACATCAGTGAGCCCAATCCCATCGCCAAGGCGGAAGCCACCGCCAAAACAGCCGGCAGACCGCTCGGCAAGCTCAACGACTCCAATCCGACACGGCACGCGCTGGCTCCGGATCTTGTGCCGGACATCTACTCCGCCGACCCGCGCGGCCAACGCTACGCGCGTGAGGCGCTGGCCGCGTTCCTTGACATGCAGGAAATCGGCCATTGCTCGCCGGACGACCTGTACATCCTCAGTTCAACTTCCGAAGCCTACTCGTGGCTTATCAAACTGCTGTGTGATGCCGGTGACGCCGTGCTCGCACCGAAACCCGGCTATCCGCTCATCGAATCGATCGCACGCCTCGAATGCGTCGACATGATCGAATACCAACAACGATTCGACGGCTCCTGGTACATCGACGTGGCCGAACTGAAAACCGCGCTGGAAGGCCCGGACGGCAATCGCATCCGCGCGCTGGTGCTCATCAACCCCAACAATCCGACCGGTTCGTACGTCAAACCGTCGGAACGCGAGGCGATCGTCCGCCTGTGCCGGGACCACGACGTGGCCATCATCGCCGACGAAGTGTTCTACGATTACGATTTGGAACCATTCGAAGGCAATGCACGACTCGCGGGGGAGCGTGGCGCGCTCACATTCGCGTTGGACGGTTTTTCGAAAATGCTCGCTGCACCGCATGCCAAAGTCGGCTGGATCCAAGTGTCCGGACCGGCAGAAGACGTGACGGAAGCCAAGCGTCGTCTCGACGTGATCGCCGACGACTATCTGCCCATGAGCGAGATCGTCGCAAAACAAATTCCCGCACTGCTTGAAGCGGCGCCATCGCAGACCGCGCGCGTGCAGGAACGTGTGCGCGGCAATCTCAAAGCACTGCATGCCATGCTCGACGCGGACGAGCAAGGTCTTGTCAGCGTATTGCGTGCCGAAGGCGGATGGAACGTACTGCTGCGCGTGCCCAGCGTGCTCGACGAGAACGAGCTGGTGCTGCACATGATCGAACGCCACGGCGTATCCGGACAGCCCGGCTACTTCTTCGACATGACCTCCAACGGCTATCTGGCCATCTCACTACTGCCCGAACCGGACGATTTCCGGCATAACGTGTACGTGGTGATCGACACCGTCAACGAACTGATCGGCTGAACGGACTGCCGAGTCCGAAATCTCTTCTACGCCCTGTCGCCCTTCGCCGCCTCATACTTCGAACGAACCAAATCCGTGTAAAAATCGACCGCCTCACGAGGCACGCCGTCGAACACCACACGATGGTCGTCGACAACGAGCACGCGGCCGATCGCATATTCCGGACGGACGATCAGATCCGTGTCATGCGTGGCGAACACCACCTGCTTGTCATAGCTGAACAGGGCCTTCGCCACGCGCGCCGACGCCACCTCGTCCAAGCCCTTGGTCGGCTCGTCGGCGACGATCGCAGCGGGGGAGAAGCTCAACGCGGCCGCGATCGCCAGCAGATGCCGCTTCTCGCTATCCAAAGCGGAGGCCGGCTCGCGGGCCACGGAAGCCAAGTCGAAATGCGCGAACAGATTGCCGATGATCGCCTGACGTTCGCTTTCCGGCACCTTGTGCTTCTTCAACGGCAGGTCGATCGCCTCACGAATCGAAGCCGCCTTGTAGTAGGCGTTCGGAATCTCTTCGCGCCGCACGCGGCCGACCAGATCCTCGACATGCTTCAGATCGCGTTTCACGGCGGGGTCGTATGCGGTACCGTCCGCTTCGATGCGGACCGTTCCGGACGTGGCGGCCAACGCGCCATCCAACAATTTGAGCAGCGTGGTCTTGCCGGCACCGTTCAAACCTATCACCGCCACACGCTTGCTGTCAGGTGTGATATCAAGCGTGGTGGCCTCCAAGCCGATATTGCCGTCCTCGTACATGTGGGCGGCCTGGTCGAGATGGAACGTGACGGACGAAGCCGGTGTGGAACGTTTACCGGCGAACAGCGAATCGAAGAAACCCATACCGCCGATTGTAACGAACCGCAGGCGCAACCGCGCGCAGGTTCACGGGCAGTTCATCCGAATCGTCCGTGCCCGCATGCGTGGCGGACGCCTTGTAATCGGCGAACAGGCTGCCGAAATCCAACAGTCGCGTCACACTGCTGGTTTCGGCATCGAGTTTGACGACCTGGTCCTGCACGGCGTTGTCGTCGCGGCCCAGTTCGGTGGTGAGCAGCACGATGTCGCCTTTGGCATCCAACGTGCGGCCCGAGGATGGTTGCGTGGCGGCGAAAGCGGTTTCATGGTTGGCGACCCCCGGAACATAACTCAAAGCAACAATGATGACAATCGTTATGATTGCCGATGAAACTCAGAGCAAACCGGAAAAACTGCTATATGAATCAGGAAAGAAACCTGAATTTTTACTGGATGTAGCTTATGTCGGACGTCAACCCAACATGAACCAGGACTGCACGTCGAGATAGAGGGCGGGATTGTTGCGCAACATCTCATCGTCACGCCCGGGCAGGAACAACGACATCAGCGCGACAACCAGCGTGAACAGCAGCAGCGCGAGGAATCCGGCACGACATACCCAACGCAGACGCGGCTTGACGCAATCAAGTACGATCAGCAACGAAGGCAACGCGGCCAAGGCAAACAGCCATCCGAAATCGGCGATGTACCGCCATCCCAAACCAGCCATGCGGGAGTCAATCACCACAAGCAGCAATCCCAATGCCAGGCTGGATGTCAACAACAGCCATGTGTTCGTGCGCCCGGCCTTGCGCATACGCCGGTAGAGGAACGGGCAGGCCAGCGCGGCCAACGTCAACGGAGCTATCGTGAATAAGCCGCCAGGCATTGCCTCGGTAAATCCCCAAGTGGGAAGAGGCGCCGGATTGACGGCGAGGAACGGAAACGCATCCGTGAACCGCAACGGCAGGAACAGGTAATATGCGACGGTCAGCGCAAGATTCGACAATGGCTGCCGATAACTGGTCATATCCGTGACCGTCATCTGATATGAGGTGCCGAAGTCGAGCGGTGATCCGAACCGGACCACGTTGTACGCCAGCAGAGGAACGATCACAATCAACGCGGGAAGCAATGCGGCCAACGGCGCGCGCATCAGACGCCAGACCGACATATGGGGAAGGGAGGAATCATTGGAGGCGTGACGGAAAATCGACTGAATCTGCGGCCAGAATATTACGAAAGCCAGCAACGCCACGAGAATGAACTGCGGACGGCACCCCAGATTGGCCGCAATGCACATCGAGCCTGCAGCCAGATGGGGCAACGACAACGACTGCGTGCCATCAACCTCACGAATCCGATCGCCTGACACCGGCACCCGCTTGGCGGCGCCCAACCACAGCCACAATCCCAACACGCTCAGAAACAGGGAGGCGGCGATCGGCACCGAATAGAAATTCGTCCGATACCACAGATACAAACCATTGGAAGCCAACAGCATGAACACGCACAGCATACTGACCGCAGCCAACGGCGCATTCGGACGAATTCGGGATATCACACGAATCACCAGCAGACATCCGAATACCAGAAAACCAAGCATCAGCAGCGGCACGGCCGCACCGCAGGGCATCATCAGCCCGCCATCGACGAACAACGATGTGACCGCCCGATACGGCAGGAACAACAACAACGCGGGAACCACACCGAAATACGAATACCAGTGCCCCTGATAGAACGCGTAATCCCAATACACTGGGCTTACGCCATCGGCAAGCAACCGCTGCCGGGTGGCCACATCATACGGATCCGCCGCGTCACGCAACGCATCCGGCACATCCAAATCCAACCACGCGTGACCATCAAGCAGCGCCCTTGCCACGTAATCGTACTGGTCGAAATCATACGTGTACGTGCCTTTCGTATGGAAGCTCAACGGAGCCGCCTCCACCAGCTGCCACACCACAACGGCACAAGTGACCACAACAGGCACCGCCAGCAGCGCCCCCAGCCACGCACGCTGCCTCACACTCGTCGTATCCAACGGCATCCGCCACAACCGCGAACCAGGCCTCCACACCAGTACCATCGCCAACACGGCCACCATCACGCTGATACGCAACGGATTCAACGCGAACGGTACACGCACATTCGCACGCACCGCATCAAACGGAATCAGCGAACCCTTCGGCTCGACAATCCGCACGCACACCGAACCACCTGCAGCCGCCGCATGCACATACAGCGAACGTGGCGAAGACACCGACACCGAACTGACCGTACCGGCCCTGCGATTGACATCAGGACGGACGCGAACCGTGCGCAACACCTGCTCCGATTGTCTGGCTGCCTTATCCAACGCCTTCGAAGACACCGGATCCATACGAACATATTCCGACGAGCCATCCGCATCGACCTGCATATATGCCTGCGTCGGATCGGTGACCTTCAACAACCCCTCGTCAGTACGTTCGAGCCCAGGGCCCAGCACGTTGTACGCGGCGGCGGAATCACCCGATGCGGCCAAGGAACGCCAAAACGGCATATTGCACAACACGCACTCGACCGCCACCATCACCGCGAAAGCGACTACAATGGCTGCGCACATACGACGACGTGCCTGAAAACGCTGCTTCGAAAAAGTCACGTCATTATTCTAATAGCTTCATGTCGCGTTGGATTGAAAGAATGGCACACATGTCTCACCGCACACCATCAGACCCGGCCAGCCAACCGGAACATAACCGGACCATGCTCGAACGCGTCAGGCAAAATGTGCGGCGACTCGTCAACCAGGCCACGCCGCGCCACATCCACGCCAACCCCTTCGGCAAGGCGCTTGACAAGCCCGACGACATCGTCGACGAACTGACCCGCAACGCCATCCGGCTTAATCCGCTCATCAAACGACACATCATCGACGGATTCGAAGGCGTGCCCGGAGGATTCCGCCTCGGATGGGCCCAACTGCCGCAGACCCACGGCCATGCCTTCTCCATCGGATTGTTCACCGACAGCGACCACTTCGCCCAAATCGCGCTCGCGGACGGCAAAGCGCGTGTCTTCGCCGGCACCGATCCGGACATGGACACGCAGGAACTCGAACCGCGGTTCGTCTTCGTCAAAGAGGAAACCCTTACGTTGGCGGACGGTCCAAGACTCGGCCATGCGGCCAGCCGCAATCCGAAAACGGTGCGCGCCACGCAAGGCGGCGTCGTGGGACGCATGCCGGGCGGTCGCATGATGTGGCTCGCCTCATGGCTCAAAACCGGCAGCCGTTACACGCTTGAGCAAATGCGCGCCAACCTGCCAGCGAATATGCGGTTCGACCTCGAATATCGGGACGCCATCACCATCGCGTTCTTCGCCGCCTACATGCTGCCACAGATGAACGGCCTGCTCGTCGGTTTCGGTTCCGGCAACATTTTCCGCAGGCTCAACCGCGAAGCGCCCATAGGCGCCATCCGACGGTCCATCAGAGACACCATGAGCGCCCGGTCGCATGGCATGCGCGCCTCCGGCCTGGAAGACTACTTCGCCGATCTGATGCGCGAAGCCCACGCGCTCGATACCGATCAAGGGCTCGAAGCTGTGCACGGAGCGGAACCGCTGCACCTGTACACATCCAGCTATTCCGGATGCTACTTCTTCGCATGGGATTCCTCCCTGCCGTTCTCGGCAGTGCTGTGCGCCCTCAACATCGAGGGCAACCTCAACCGCTTCGCCGCCGTCAGCTCATGGCTGGAACGTAACGCACGCATCGGCGCTCTCCCCACGGAGAACACGGTGACGCGTGCCGAAGCCGCGCAGATCGACTTCGCCCTGCTGGAGAATCCGGCGCTGATCGCGTTGAAACCGGACGACCGGTTCGGCGCGATCCTCGACCCGAACCGGGAAGACGGCATCCAGGCCGCCAGCCGACTGGCGGATATCGCGGCCGACTTCCGGCGTGAAGTCGCCGAATCAACCAAGGACAACGTGTTGGAAGGCGATTCCGGCGCCGACGGAGGTTCCGAATGGGTGTACCGGCAGACCATGTCCCGTCTGCTGCGCAGCCTGCGCCTGCCATACCGTTTCGACGTTGACTTCCGGTGCGACCTCAGCGACGGCGAAGTCGCAATCGGCTTCACTTCTGCTGGAGTGTCCATGATGCCGTTCACCCGATACGACGTATCGCGCCGCGCGTGGATCGACCTGACCGACGTCGAACGCACGCGTATGAGCGTCGATTACAATCTGCGCGTCGGACTCATGATGGCCGCGCTGAGCTTCGGAGCCGATCCGAATGTCAAACGCGTGTCGATGCACATCGATTCGATTGGTCTGGAAGAGGCCGTAGCCGAACAGGATTCCGCCATCAGCGAGTTGATGAGCGAGGCGTTAAGCGCCTTCGAACGCATCCGTACCGGAGACATGAGGCCATCCGGATCCAAAGCCGCTCCAAAGGACGGCGACTACCATGGCGATCCGGCTCGGCCCGTCACTCCGAGAACCACCGATATCTCATCCGAATCAATCGATTCCGACGATTCGGCTGGCTCGGATAGCGTTGGCACTGGAGACGATACGGTGGACGGCCAGTTCGAAGACCTGATGAAAAACATCGACTTCGACGAAATGGCGTTCGCGGTACCGGACGGACACGCCGACGATGACGACGCCTCCATGCGGGACGACGCCAGCGACAAAACGGAGTACGACACCTACCTCGATGATGATGACGACGATCCGATGGCGCAGCTGCGCAAAAACCCGACCGTACGCAACTTGGTGACCGTCACCTTCACCCGCGACGAGTTCCTGAAGCGGCTCGACACTGACGGATTGGCCCATCCAACCGCCACATACCGCATGTTCGACGCCGAAATGGACGTGGACGGCAAAGGCGCTCTCAAACCCATCGACGCGGCCTTCGACCTTCGTGACAGCCGATTCTCACCGGCGGGAAGCCAAGAAGAACCCGAACTGTCCGACATTTGTTTTGATGACGGCACGGCGCAGTTGTTCGGCTGTGAGAACATGATGGGCCTGTCCATCCAGCGTGTCGACCTGTTGCAGCGCGCCGTGGGGGAGTTCCATCGTCTTGCGCAAAGCGACGGACTCGAATCGGTGGCCAAAGCCAAACAGGCCATGGACATCATCAATTCCATATCCGATCCGGAATTGACCGAATTGGCGCCGCAGGTCACCAGCGCGCTGATCGACGGCGAAGACACGCCCGACTTCTCATTCGAACTGGCACAATCCCTCGATGACGAACGTCTGAAGGCACGAGACATGCTGTTCTCCGGAGACGTCGAGCGGGCCATCGAATCCGCCCAGTCCACACTCGAACGTATGGACCGGATCTTCGCTGAAAATCCGGGCGTGCCGCGGTACTTCAATTCATATGCGGAACGCGTTATCTACAACCGCATGTTCGCCACCGAAGGCGAAAGAACGGTGCTCATCCCCGACAACCTGTTCTACATGCATATGGAGCTTGCCGACCTGCTCGCCCAAGTCAAAGGCGTCGATGCCGCGCTGCCGCATCTGAACGCCATGGTGCGTTACGCCCCCGCATACCCGCTGTCGCATCTCAAGCTCGCCGTGCAGCTGGGGCGTGCCGAGGACTGGGATCCGGCACGTGCGGCATGCCTCAACGCGCTGAACGTCGCGCTTGACCGGGAAGACGCCTCATTCGCCTACTATCGCCTCGCCTATGCGGAATGGATGTGCGACCACTTCGACCTTGCCGCCGCCTCATACATCATGAGCGAGGAGATCGCCCCCGGACGTATCGCCATGCTCGAAAGCGAACTGCAGGAACTGATCGGAAGAGCGCAATCGCAGTGCATTCCGGTGCCGACCAACGTGCAGGAAGCCATCCACGTGCTCGCCGACGCCGGACTGCCGGTATGGCCGAACACGCCGGTCGCGCCCCTGATGCACCAAGCGGCCCGCGTCTGCGTGGACAAAGGCATGTTCGTGCCCGCACGCACCCTGTCGGTGGCCGCGATGCGCATGGATTACGAAGACCATGACGGTGCCGACGTGGTGCAGGTGCAGTTCCTGCGCTCTCTGAACAACTAACAAAAACAGTCGAACATTTGTGCGATAATCGGTGCTGGCGTGGACATCCGCGCGGCATGGCGGAAATGATGGGAAAGCGGTGACAATGACGAATCGTGATGATTCCGAACAGTTGGCATGGGATTTCGACGCGCCGGAGAGCGACGGTAGTTCCGCGGCCGTCGTGGCCGATGAGGGGCTGGCTTCGCTGACTCCGGGCAGCGAACGTTGGATTGCCGCGTTGCAGCCGACCGATGCCGACGCCATGCGCCTCGACAAGGTTGATGTGGCTTCGATGAGCGCCGAGGCCGCGGCCAGGCTGTGGGCGCGCGTGGCCGCATGGGTGGAATCAGACCAGATCGCATACTATATCGACGATGCCCCCGTCTCATCCGACGCGGCATATGACGCAAGATTGCGCTGCCTGCAATCGCTTGAGGCGCAGTTCCCATCACTTGACTCACCGCAGTCACCGACCCATCGCGTGGGCGGCACGTTCTCCAACGACTTCGCTTCCGTACGTCATCCATCGCGCATGATGAGCCTCGATGACGTGTTCTCCATCGAGGAGCTGCGCGAATGGTACGACGGCGTGCTCAGGGGATTGGATTGGCCCGAATCGAAGCCACTGCCCATGACCTGCGAGGTGAAAATCGACGGTCTTGCGCTTAACCTCATCTACCGTAACGGCGTGCTCGAGCAAGGTCTGACCAGAGGTGACGGCGTGATCGGCGAGGATATCACGCTCAATGTGCGCACCATCTCCACCATTCCGCAGAACCTTGCCGGACCGGAGGAAGACATTCCCGAATTCGTGGAGATTCGCGGCGAAGTGTTCATGCGATGGGACGATTTCAACAAGCTGAACGCCGAGAACGAGGACGCCGGTCGCGCGCCATTCGCCAATCCCCGCAACGCGGCCGCAGGTAGTCTGAGACAGAAGGATCCGCGTATCACCGCAACCCGTCGCCTGAGCTTCTACGCGCACGGCATCGGATCGCTGCGTTGGGGTGCGGGGCACGCCGGCAACGGCCATGATGTGGTCAACGACCAATCCGAAGCCTACGAATTGTATAAGAAATGGGGTGTGCCCGTCTCTCCGCACAACCGTGAGGTCACGTCGTTCAAGGAAATCCTCGACATGATCGACTATTACGGCGAACACCGAGGTGACATCGAACACGCGCTTGACGGCATCGTCGTGAAGGTCGACGATTTGGGATTGCAGCGTTCCCTTGGCGCTACATCGCGGGCGCCGCGCTGGGCCATCGCCTACAAATATCCACCGGAAGAGGTCAATACCGAGCTGCTTGACATCACTGTGCAGGTGGGGCGCACCGGACGTGTGACTCCGGTGGCGGTGTTGAAACCCGTGTACGTGGCCGGTTCCACAGTATCCCGTACTACGCTGCACAACCCCTTTGAAGTGGAACGCAAAGGCGTGCTCATCGGCGACACCGTGGTGGTGCGCAAGGCGGGAGACGTGATTCCCGAGCTCGTTGGTCCGGTGCTGGAGCGGCGCAAGGGACGTGAGGGCCAGCTCCGCCGGTTCGTGATGCCCACGCGTTGCCCGAGTTGCGGCGCGGAACTCGCTCCCGCCAAAGAGGGAGACAAAGATATACGCTGCCCGAACGTGGAATCCTGCCCGGCGCAGCTGACCGAGCGGATCATCAATCTGGCGTCCCGCAAGGCGTTCGATATCGAACATCTGGGCGACCAATCAGCCATTGCGCTGACGAATCCCGAAGAGGACAGGCCCGATTCCATCGACACGTATGCGCCGAACATCACCGAAATCGTGGTGAAACCCGGTGAGGAGCCTGAACCGTACGAGCCGGTGGCGGGACTGGAACTGCCGCCCATGCAGACACCTGTGCTGTCCAGCGAGGCCGGGCTGTTCTCGTTGACGTCCGCAGACCTCAAGGATGTGCGCGTCTGGCGCGAGGCCCCAATCATCGAAATCCACGAGACCGTCGGGTCAAACGGCAAGATCAAGAAAGTGCGCAAACGCGTGGGCGGATCCGGATTATGGCATCAGGTGCCCGCATTCTGGACCGCGCCTACCGCCGCCCGCAAACGCAAGGAAGCCGACATCGACGAGACCGCGGAATATCCGCAATACGTGGTGCCGGATGACGCCGTGGTGATCCGCGAGGAAATCAAGGTATCCCGTGGAGGCACGTCCAGCGTGCAGCCGGTGTACATTCGTCCGGCGGAAAACACCCGCAAGATGCTCGACGAAATGGACAAAGCCCGCCATGCCGACCTGTGGCGCGTTCTGGTGGCCCTGTCCATCCGCAGGCTCGGACCGCCCACCGCACGCACCATCGCCAGCGCGTTCGGTACGTTGGATGCCATCGAACATGCCAGCGTGGACGAATTGTCCCAAATCGACGGTATTGGTCCGGAAATTGCGGAATCCGTAGTCACATGGTTCACCGCGGCCCGTGAGCCGGGCAATTGGCGCGGTGCCGTGCTTGACGCATGGAAGGCCGCCGGCGTAGGAGTCGGACAAGCCCAAGCCAGCGGACTACCACAGACATTGGCAGGCAAAACGGTCGTGGTCACCGGCTCGTTGGAAGGATTCTCCCG
>OOAE01002106.1_pt1 | contig 11782 bp, 1 predicted proteins | sample 1671271 | NCBI WGS metagenome assembly OOAE01 (sample SAMN06348139, study PRJEB24527) | human gut metagenome | biome: human gut; feature: ankylosing spondylitis patient; material: feces | host: Homo sapiens | place: China | collected 2015-10 | reverse complement strand
CCTACACGACGCTCTTCCGATCTCATCCAGGTTAACATTCAGGCCGCTGACATAAACGTTGTTGCCTGCAACGATACCGCTGGATTTGTTAACGCTGTAATTCTTAATCTCATTAACCTCTGCGTCAGTAAGTCCAAGCTCGTCCTTATGCGCTATCAAAGCATTTTTATAATCCTGATAGCTGTTGATATTGCTCAGCCAATCAATCGTAGTCTTGCCAGCAATAGCCTGTTGGGAAACATAGCTTTGAATCTTTTTGGCTATAGCATTGCTGAACTGGTACTTGGTTACCGGGTCGCCGCCGATAAGCAGCAGGCCCTTGCTGTTCTGCGTTACCGAACCCTTGTCAGCCTTCAGCTCGATGTTACGCGCGCTGATATTGGCATTGCCGTCTATGTTGATATTGTAATTGCTGTTTTGGATTAAAACGTCACCGGCGCTGTTCTGCACAGTACCAAAGATACCTATATCAGGCTTAGTCAGTCCGTTAGTAGATGTGCCAGTGCTCTTGACAGTAATCTTCGGATCAGCGTTAGTGCCTGCAGCAGTATTCATTGTACCATTGAAGCCGGCAACACTCTTTACCTCGGCATCGTTGTAGCGGATTACGCCACCCTTATCCTTAATAGCCAGGTCGTTAATCTTCAGGTACAGGTCACTGCTGTTATTAATCGTCAGGTTATTGGCACCCTGCGCCGTCAGGTTGCCGCTGCCCTGCAGCTTATCGGCTTCGATGTTGATGTTGCCACCAGAAACAACGATATCCTTAACATCAACTGCCGGCAAAGAAATCTTATCGAAAATACTTTTGTAGGTTTTGCCACCCTCTACTCTGGTCTTGACAAAGCCATTCTCCTCCATCTGGGTGAGGATGCGCTCTCTTTCACTGTTCAAAATATTATATTCGCCAGAATCAGAAGCATATTGTCCTAAGAGATCATTAATTTCCTGCAAACGGGCATAAAGACCATTTTCCAGATCAACCACATCTGCAACAACATTCTGCTTGGTATTGAACCAATCCTGACCTGCACCAGTTTCAACCTTGATGCCGCTGAAGTCTATGCTGCCGTCTTTAACAACCTTACCATCCTTATATTGCGGCTGTATAACGTTAGTGCTGCCACTTATAGTAAGCTCCAGATTATTATGGATGCCTGCGCGTACCCTTTTACCGCTGGCAATATCCACATAATTGGCAACTGTTTCGCCCGGAGTTACCTCGCCCAAGGCGGTGGAGGTAACAGAACCGCTACCGCTCGTGCCCTTATAGAAGTTGTATTCGCGGGCGGAGGTCGATACGGTGGTCATACCCTTGCCAGCCTTGAAGTTGACGTGACGTACACTGTCGATATCGCCGTTGATGCTTACCTGATTTTCCTGCGTCATCGTGTTCTTGGCTTTCGGAGCAGTAGCCAGAGGAACTGCCGTCTTGTTATATGCATCCGCCAGCACGTTGTAGGTCAGCGAAGAAATGATGCCGTCCAGGTTTGCACCTGCGTAAATATTTACATCATTGGTACTGAGTATCTTACCATTAGTAACGGTAATCTTGTTGCTGCGGTTCAGAGTGTTATCTGTTTTGGCAGAAGCTGCACCCACAGCACCGCCCTGGGTATCAGCAGTAGTATCGAAGGTTGCAGTGGTTTCATCGGTTGCCGCAAGGGTGATATCCTGATCAGCCTTCGCCGTCGACAGATTACTGCCAGTAACATTGATGCTGTTGTTATAGGTGATAACATTCTTGCTTGCTGCGATAGTAACAGGAACAACGCCGGCAGATTTAAGCGTATTACTGTAATTCATCTTGCCGTCGGTATAAGCAAGCGCCTCAATAGAGCCTGCGCTGCCGGTACCGTTCAAGGTTGCATTGTTGATGTTTACGCCAGCAGTGTATGTCAGATCATTGTCCATATCATTAACGTTGACACTGCCGCCGCCATAACCGCTGCCCTTCAGGTCAACGTCATGGTTCAGTGTGTTGTTGGCAATGTAGGACTGCTTGCCACTGGTTGTAATATCGCCTGTTACGTTGATATTAGCGTTATGCGCAACCTTGTTTTTAATTTCTGTGCCGCTGGCACCGACAACAGCCGCCGTCAGGGAGTCCGCCAGAATATCCAGCTTATCCGCATTGTTAGCAGCAACCTTTAGGGAGCCTACACCCTGCCATTTGCCGCTCACGACAGCAGTAGTATTGGTAATAATCTCATTCTGCGACCTTGCAGCAACAGGGTTGAAGCCTACAATACCGCCGCCATAGCCATTGGCATCATTGTTTACTGCACTGTAGCCGGAGCTGCTGATGTTTACAGCGCCCAGGCTGTTGTATACATTCTCTTTAACGCCCGCTGCCTTTACGCTGGTCGTCAGGTTCGTCTTGGTATCAGACCAGTTGCTGCCGCTGGCAATATAACCGCCCACTGTTACACCCAGGGTATCTGCCGAAATAACCGAAGCATTATCAGCCTTGAGCTTCAAAGCGTTGACATCATACTGCTCTTTGCCCACATCAACGCTGACTGTCATATCATTTTCTGCATAAGCAGTGTTGAAGCCTGCAGCGTATTGTCCGGAGGCAGTAGCGCCGATTGTCTTGGCGCTTACATTATCTACAACATATTCGTTATCGTTCTTGTCCTTGGCAGTCTGAGTTGTTACGTTTGCCGTAATCTCTACGTTATCGGCTGCAAAGCTACTGCCGTCCGCAATTTTTGCTTCTACAGTACCGCTGGCCTTAGCCTTGGATACTGCCACGCCTGCTACCGCCAGCAGACCGCCGGTATAAGCCTGTGCCTCTGCGCGTACTGCAGGCTTATTTGTTGCATTCAGGCTTACGCTGTTACCCAAGAAGCCGGAAGCACCGGTTACATTAACCTTGCTGCTGCCTGCATCCGCAGCGAGTGCAACAATGCCCTGCGCCGCAGCAATGCCAACCATGCCACCATAGGTTTCGGCGGTGATGCTGTTAGCTTTGACAGAAGCAACATCAACCTTGCCGATATTATAATATCCATTACCGTAACTGTACTCTTTGCCGGCAATCAACTTGCTGCCGCCAATAGTTACAGTATTATCGCTATTATTTGTAGCATTAGTTACCAGCACACCGCCAGCCACAGCGCCTGCAGTTGCGCCGATGGTACGTACTGCTGCACTGCTGGTATCCTCTGCCTTAACTGTCAGCGTACCTCTGGAGCTGGCATCGCCTGTAGCCTGAACCGTACTGCTGTTAATAGTAATAGCATTAGCGCCATGCAGACTGTTCTGCGCGTAGGCAGCACTGCCTGCGAAAGCAGCGCCTGCTGCTACCTGATAAGCATCAATCTTGGATGTGCCGTCCTGCGCACTGCCAAGCGTTACATTCTTACCGCTAAGCTTGCTGTTATTGTTGATGGTTACGCCGGTCTTGCGTTCTACATCCAGCACTGCAACAGAAGCGGCAACGCCATTGCCTGCAATACCTGCTGCCACCTGCGCCGATGTCAGCTTGGCGTCAACAGTACGCTTAGCATTAACCTTCGTATCGCCTGTTGCCTGCAGCGTAGAACTGCTTACCTTCGCCTGCACGCCTGCAGCCTTGCTGCTGCCCTTGCTGGCTTTAGTACCAGGAGCTGCACTCAGGTTCTGGCCGTTGCTGCCGGTGTATTTATTAAAGGTCATGCCTGCAGCGTTAGCACTGCTCTTGCCGTCTTTATTAGTAACAGTGCCGACAGTTCCCTGGCCTTCAATTGCAGCATTTGCTTTATTGAGAATATCGTTTGTATTAAAGGTTGCCTTTTTATCACTATCCGTAGTTTCAGTATCGCCATACTGGTCTGCAGCTGCTGCGCCAATCGTGGTTACGCTGACGTTCGCACTGTAGCCTTGTGCTCCGAGAGCAGCATTTTATACCAACTGCTTAACATCCAGCTTTTCGGTTGCTGCTACGTCGATAGCACCGGCAGTAATCTTGCTGCCGCTGATTTCAGTAATAACGCCTGTATCAATAGTGTTCACGCCTACGCCGACGGCAACGCCTGCAGCGCCAACTGCATTTGCACCATTGACAAAGCTTGTCTTCACAATGTTATCTGCCTTCGCTGCGAAGGTGCCTTGTTGTGCTTGCAGGTTACTGTTATCATTCACGAGCGTGGAAACTGTATTGTCCAGATTATTTACAGCCACGTTCAAGCCTGCTGCAATCTCGCTGGCAGCTACGCCAAAGACTGCTGTTGTCACGTCAGTCTTGTTGGCAGCGTTAACAGTAATATCACCTGTTTCAGCCTTTATACTGCTGCCGCTCAGCTCGGCAACAGTCTTGCTGTCATCATCCACTACGCCAATGCCTGCGCCACCGGCAGCACTCACGAGCGCGCCGGAAGCTGCGGCAGCAGCGCTGCGCAACGTAATATCGTTAACGTGGTCAGCAGTAATTGCCAAACCATTATTCGTGCCTTGGATATTCTTTACTGCAGCAGTAGTTTCTGCGTCCAGCTTAGCAACCGAAACGGTGCCTGCACCGGCTCCGGCGCCATAAGCACCACCAACTGCGGCAATACCATAGGAGTTGGTAGACATTTTCGCTTTATTCAATGCACTGACATCAATGCTCTTGCCGTTGACAAGCTTCTTCTTGCTGCCACCGTCAATCATCGCCGTTACCTTTCTGCTGACAACGCCGGTATCAGATGCCAGACCGACACCTGCACCACCAGTAGCGCCACCGCCTACACCCAGCGAACCTACATGGCTTTCGCTCTTGGTAGCATCGCTTGCTGCTACATAAACGTCTGCCTTGCTGCGGTCGGTCAATGCTGCATTAATGCTGCTATTGGTTGCTGTGGCATTGGTTGCGCCCAAAATACGGTTAACAGTAACCGTACCTGCTACACCCACGCCAACGTCCGCACTGATAGCGACACCACCGCTGACTGCTACATTCGTCAGGTTGTGCTCCGCATCAGCCGCGATGATAACGCCTTTGCGCTTTTTATCGCTGACTACATTATCATTATCCTTGTTGCGTTCGTTGACAGCCACGCCTGCATCATTGCCTGCTGCCGTCAGCTCTGCATTATTCTTAACTACGCTTTCAGTAGTACCGCTGATTTCATTGTAGGCTACGCCCATGCCAACGCCGGCCTGACCGCCTGCCGCCACACCAAAGGCACCTGCAAAATTCTGCAGGGTATCCTTGCTCTTGGCAATTACGGCCAGTGTGCCGTCTGCATTAATCTTGGCACCGTCAATCGCAGCCTTAGTATCGTTCGCTAACAGGTTAACGCCGATATTACCGGCAATACCTGCAGTTTTGGCAACACCGCCAGCTACGCCGACAGAAAGAATGCTGCTGTCAGATTTAGCTTCGGCCGTGAAGCCCTTAACCTTGTATTCGCCCTTGGTAACAGTAGTATTGGTATCAGCATCGAGCTGGTTAACCGCAATGCCTGCACCAATCGCAACGTCCTTGGCACCTGCAGCAACAACGGCAACGGTAGTAATCTTACCCTTGCTGTTAGCAGCAGCCTGCACAGTCGCTGCATTAGTCTTATCCTTATTGATATTGGTATTAACAAGCTCTGTATTGGTATCCTTCTTGATCATAGCAGCAGAGCCTGCGCCACTGAAGGCCACATTACCGGTGGTAATGGAGGTACCTACGGAAATAGTCGTCAGCGTTGCCTTGTCAATGGCGTTAACGCTAATCGTGCCATCGTCAGTAGTGGTAATATCAGCATTATTGATAGCAGCCTTGTTGGTTTGCTTTTTCTCGCCAGCGCTGCCGGTGATATTGCCGATTTCGTTATAAGCTACGCTGCCGCCAGCCGCAAATTTAGCATTGCCGCCTGCGCTGACACTTACCGCACCCACTACTGCCAGCTGGTTGCTGTCATCCGAGGACTTCACTGCCACCTTGCTCATGTTGTTGAGCTTCGTGCGACCGTCGGTGGTCTTCTTATCACTATTGCCATCATATTTGTCAATAGCAGCTTCTACATCGTTACGACCGCGGTTAACAACAACCACGCCATTCAAAGCATTGGCCGTACCTGCGGTAACTGCTGCACCAACGCTGTAAACATTGCCCTTGTTGGCTGCATCTACTGTCAGAGCGCTGCTTGCACTATCAACGCCGCTGATTTCGCTACCCTTGACATACGCACCGGTGGTATTGTTCAGGGAATTGTAGGCAACAGCCAGACCTGCGCCCAGTTTAGATTGGGAACCTGTAGTAACACCAATCTGTCCTGCAACATTCACTGCCAAAGCACCGCTTTCGGCCTTTACATCAGTTTTGGGCGTAACAAGCTTGCTGTTTTCAACAGTTGCCGTAATATCGTTATTCAGCGACTGCCAGTTAGCACTGCCGCCTACGCCGAAGGTGCCTGCGGTTCCGGCAACACCGGCCGCAAAGCCTGCCAGTACAGTATGGCTTGCCGCATTAACGTTCGTGCCGACCAAATCATCACCGCTGCCTTTGCCGGTAGTCGTAATATTGCTGTCCTTAATCTTAGCATTATAATCATTGTCAATATCGCTGACAGTTACAGATGCAGCTGCGCTGCCGCCGTCGTTACCGGTGGTAACGCCTACGCTTACCGCGCCTGTAACAATCACATTGCCGCCGCGGGTAATATCAACATTGGTAGGCTTATCGCTGTCGCCGCTTTCATCTGCTGCTTCCTTAACCTGCGCCAGGTAGGCAGAGCCATCAGCATCGAGGCCGCGTTTTTTGAGATACTCAGCCTGCGTATTAGCAGATTCCGCTGTATCATAGGCTGCAACATTCAGGCTTTCGCCGGTCAGTGTTACGCCCTCAACCGTTGCATTGGCATAGTTATCCAATTTATTGTAGGCGGAATTGCCGGAGAAGGAATAAGAGGTCTTGGCACCGCCTGCTACACTCACGTTGGCAGCTACGCCAACCTGCGTCATGTTGGTAGTCGCTTTGACATCAGCAGTAGTAATCTTGTCATAGGTGCCACCTAAAATGGCCGCCTGCACATCATTCTTCAGCGAACCGTAGGACACAGTCGCGCCGCCGACAAAAGCGTTATCGCCACCAATAGAAAGACTGGTGTTCACGCCGCCGGTTATCTGAATATCATTATCAAAAGCTGTATTGGTAATGGAGGTTGCACGCTTATCCTCACCGCTTACATTTTCATTATTAACCTTATTATTCTGCAGCAATGCATAAGCAGTATTATCTGCAATATTTACCGACGCATTGACGGTAGCAGCAATATTAGTGCCGCCATTGCCGCCGGAATTCTTCGCCAGCGCCAGTCCCAGGCCTGCAGCTGCCAGCGAGCCGGATTTTTGCGCATTGTTGATAATCGCAGCAGCATTTTCAATTTCGCTGTTGCTGATTACCGCCAAGGTCTGCGAATCAATATCATTTACAGCAACAGTACCGCCAAAGGCTGCATTATGGCTGTTCGCATTATTGTCCTTAGTCAGCTTCTTCCAGGAGATGCCTGCAGCACCACCGGCAGCCACCATCATAGCGCTGTCTTTGGCAGTTACAGTGATAGTTTTACCGTTAGTAGCATCCTTGGCAATGTTAATCTTAACATTGTCCACAAGTGCACCGGTATCGCCATCCAGCAGATTAATTGCTGCGCTGCCTGCACCTGCAATAGTTACGGAGGACTGCTGCCCGGACGGAGTAGCAGTAGGCTTTTGGTCAGTAGGCAATACCTTCTGCGCTTCGGTCTGACGGTCCATCAGGCCGTTAATCTTGCCTGCTACCTTATGGTCAAGTGCATTGAGCTTATTTGTAAGAGAATTAGTCTTGTTGCTTACGAAATTACCCAACTTGTCACCAATACCAGCTTCACCACTGTCATCGCCAGTAGATACACCGCCGGCAACAGCTACGTTGATAATTTTGCCGCCGGTTTCAGCATTAACCTTAAACGAGCCTGCATTGATAGAGCCTTTAGTATCAGCGGCCGTCTTGGAGCCGAAGAAATCTGCCTGCTCGGTATAATTCTTGCCATCATCTGTGCCCTGACGCAGACCGGAAGCATTCTGCACCAGCTGCTGCAGAGTTGCACGTTTTTCAGCAGCAGTGTTCGCCAGCTTTTCGGCTTCCTTGCTGCGGTCCGCGTTCGCGTCCTCGCCCAAAGGAGCAGCATTATTGATGTTATCCTCACCGCTTTCACCTTGCTCAGTTGTTCCCGGTGATGTAACGTCCGAGGTAGTATTGCCGCTTTCTCCCTGCTTAGTCGTTGCCTGTGGAGGAGCTGCATATCCATTATCACCAATCGCTGCATAGGTATAGCGGTCAAAATTGGTAATCGTTGCTGCCACACCAATGCCTGCAGTTTCGCCCATAGCCACAGAACCGGCTGCGCTATAAACATTGGTATCATTCTTAGCATTGAGGTTGACTGCGCCTTTGCCTGCGTTGATAACTGCTTCGTCATCTACGGAAACAAGGCTGTTGCTTGCACCCTCAAGGTATCCCACCATGCCGCTGACGCCGCTGGTTGTGCCTTTGCCTGCGCCAATCGACAGCTGGATATGGTCAATTTTATTTTCTGTGCCTATATCTACAGAGCCTGCAGTCAGCTTCGCTCCCTGTGCTACCGCAACAAGGCTGTTGGCATCCGCAAGGCCAATGGCAAAGGTTCCGCCAGCTGCGTTTTCACCACCGCCATTAAGGCCGAGCTTACCTGCCAGCGATACATCAAACTGCTTGGACGCAGCCTTCATTACCAGCTCGTCCTTCGCAGTAATCGTAGCGTTCTTGCCGATTAATACGCGCGCATTGTTGCTGATATCCGTTGCTACTGCACTGCCTGCCAGCGCAATCGTAGCAGGCTTTTCATGTTCTCCAGGGCCGCTCTTGCCACCGTTAGCACTGCCTGCGGTAAAGTTAAGATAGCTGTTGGGATTAGCAAAGGCTGCAGCTGCGCTCACTACGTTAATCGGACCTACAGCGATATTCTTAGCTTCATCACCCAGTGCCTCGGTTAAAGCACTGCAGGCAGCAGTGAAATCTTTATACTTTTGTCCGCCAAACAGGTCCATAAAATCTACCTGCTCTCCACCGTTGGAAGAGAAGCAGTTATCCTTGGCATAATTAAAGAAAGCATCTGCTGCAGTGCTCAAGGCATCTGCCTTAGCTTCGATATCAGCATGATTTTCACCTTTATAGGCAGCCTTAACCTTGGCGCAGGCATCCTTAACCTCCTGCACCATGCGGTTGATACGGTTATATTCAAAGCTGCTGTTGGCCGCAATATTTACCTTGCCACCGGTAAGCGTAACGTTGGTAGCAGGGGCAGAGCCTTGTGCTTCCTCGCCACCGGCTACAGTTACAGTTGCAGTATTATCCAGCTTGCCGTAAAGCACGGACGCATTAACAAGTGCTTTATTACTAGTATCCTTGTCATAGTTATTGCTCTTGCCGGTAATTTGCATCTGGGTATCTTCAATAACGCTTTTAGCAGTGATATTAAGATCATTTTTGGCAGCAAGCGCAACACCCTGCCCAATTTTTACATCAGCAGTATTGCTTTCCACTGCAACGCCCACGCTGACGCCGGTGCTCATGAAATCAGCCAGCTTATCCCACGGCTTAGGCTGCGTCGGTGCAGAAGGTGTAGACGGCGCGTTAAGCTTATCCTTCAGCTTTTGCGGCGTGTACTTGGCGTTGGCCAGCCATTTTTTAATACCGCCCAATAATTGATCCTTAGCGCCGTTTTCGCCAATAAGCGAATCTAAGGACTGAGAGCCTTTGATATTGGTAACAATCTTCTTCATAAATGCCGAAGAACCCATAGCGTTGTTGGCAATGACAGTATTATCCGTCAAAACATTTTCCGCATTAACAGACAGGCTTCCATCCTTGCTGCTTACATTGCCATTGATGTTGACATTTGCCTTGCTGTCATAATCAGTTACGTTGATAGCGGTAGCAACTACAGCCTTTTCACCTGTGCTTACCTCTGCCTTGGTAATCACACTGTTTACAGACTTCGCTTCAATGTTGACGTCCTTTTGCAGCTCAGTCATCTGCGCAGTCTTGCCAATGGTAACACTGCTCTTGTTGTCACCTGTAGTGATATTCAACGCTACATCACCCAAATTGGGGTTTTCAGAAACATCCATGGTGGTGGCCTTAGCTTCACTGTTCACCTTGCTGTCGGCAAACGCAGTAACAGACGTACCGCCCGTGGATTTAAGAGTGCCGTCAATATTTACTGCTGCCTCATTGTGTGTTTTGCTGTAGGTTACGGCAGCCGCCGGAATGATATTGGTGCCTGCCACGTTCATAATCTTCAGCAAAGCAGTGCTGGCACCTGCGCCAGCTTCCACGCTGCTGTTCGCCTTAATATTCAGCGCCGGTTGTATTACCTCCTTGCCCTCGCTGTCGACAGTCTTAGTATCAGTGCCTTTGGCGTTAATCTCAGCACTTTTGCCTACGTTGACCTCAGCCTTGCTGTTCAAAACTGCATAGGAAGCATCAAGATTAGCTGTGAGTGCGCCCACGATATTAGAAGTAGCGTTGCTGGCGTTCAGCACGCTGCTTTCCGCGCTAATATAACGGTTCTTTGCATCCGCAGTAATATCAACCTGCTTTGCTTCAACCTTGCCATCAACATTTACAGTGGCATTAGTAGTAACAATCTGCCCATAAAGATGGGAATTAGTTGCGGTAGAAGCATCATAATTCTTATCGTATTGCTTGGAGGTTTTTACCTCAACATTGTTCAACGCCTGCGCACTCAGCTTGGCATTGCCTGCAGCCTTTACTTCAGCGCCATTGGCAACGCTAAGCTCGGCATTAACGCTTTCCCCGGCAATTTTGCTGAAGTCATCCGTGACACTATAGTTATCCTTATAATTGTTGGAGGCTGCGAGAACGATATCGCCACTGCCAGTTTGTTCCGCAATAAGTGCATCATCAGTCAGACCGGAGTTAGCATTACCAACATTGACAATATCCTTAAAATCAACAACACCAGTGCGAATAGACGCACCCGGTTCCGTTACCGTTGCGCCTGCAGCTACGCCATCAAAAGTCTCACCACTTACATTTTTGCCTACGCCAATCTTGGCAGCACGCAAATTAACCGCGTTAACAGCATTAACCTTGCCTAATACGCTGATGGTGCCGCTGGCATTGATGGGAATCTTGGCAAAGCCTTCATCCTTGATTATGGTATTAAACTTATCCTCGGTATCAAGTTTCTTATAATCATCAAAAGCAGTCTTAGTCGGCGTAGCAACGTAAAGCGCACCAGCATTAATTACACTGGTTTTGCCCACTGCCATACCGTCGGAGCTGAAGAAGAAAAGGTTACCGCCAATCTTTTTGTTCTGAATCGCATTGACTGTACCGTTGATATCAATACGTGAATCAACAAAGTTGACCAGATTACCAACCTTGCCGTCTTTATTCTCACCAAAATACATATTGGCAATATTATTAGCGTCCAGCTGGAACACAGCAAACTTGTTAATTGCTACGTCTCCGACTACTTTGCCGGCAAATACGTCAGCAACACCATTATTAAAGCTGACACCGGGACCATTATCAGTTCTGGTAATCGTGCTCGCCAATGCAGCTACAGGCTGCATTACAAAGCCAATGGCCGTAACAGCGCTGACAATTTTCTGTGCAGCGGAATCTTTCGCAATAGCGCTCAAGCTGAGCCTTTCTGCGCTACGCAAGAACTTACGATTGACCTTCATCTTAGTTTCCCTCCTTATTAATGCCTAGCCGATATGCATAAAAAAGCAATAATTTTCTGAATTAATCTTAGAGCATCCTCTGCCAAAC
>OOAE01002102.1_pt1 | contig 11793 bp, 9 predicted proteins | sample 1671271 | NCBI WGS metagenome assembly OOAE01 (sample SAMN06348139, study PRJEB24527) | human gut metagenome | biome: human gut; feature: ankylosing spondylitis patient; material: feces | host: Homo sapiens | place: China | collected 2015-10 | reverse complement strand
AAAATAAAAAGAGCCGCCGATTTCTTTCCAGACTTCCCGGATTACGGAATCAGTCAAGCGGATATCCGCAATCTGCTTCGCTATGCTAAAAAAATACAGAAGAGAAAACAGAGAAAACAGGTCTTTCTGAATTTATCATCAGAAAGAAATCCTGTATAGATCCCATCCGGGAAAAATCCTCTTTTTTTCCACTGCTCCATATATGGTTCCATATGCTCTGTGAAATCCTCACAGAAATAACTTTCATAGCCGGTCTGATTGCTTAAAACAGCGGTGGGAAGAGGACACGCCTGGACTCCCATCACCGAGATCACCGGGATCGCTGCTGTCAGTGAACATTTCCCCAGTCCGGAAAGATCATTGATCACTGCTATTTTTTTCATGGTAATTCTCCAGTCTTGAGTTTTTTTCTGTAATATTATAGAATGAACTGTCAGGTTTACGCAATCATTTTTGGAAGGAAATCATCATACTTATGTTAAATATATCTGCAGAACACAAAAAAGAACACCTTTATCTGGAGGTTTATCACTATTACCGGAAGCTGATCCTGGAAGGCCGTCTCCTTCCCGGAAGCAAAATGCCCTCCCTCCGCAAATGCGCCCAGGAGCTGAAGCTGAGCCGTACCACCATCGAAAATGCCTATCTTCTGCTAGCAGCAGACGGCTATATCATCGCCAGGGCACAGAGCGGCTATTATGTCACCGGCATTGCTTCCAAGCAGCATCTGCTTACCCCCGAAAAACAGGATAAGGATATCACGCCCTGCCTTTATGATTTTGCCTCTTCCGGTGTTGACCGGGAAAGCTTCCGTTTTGATCTGTGGCAGCGTTACATCAAAAGTGCCCTCCGCCAGGGCGACCGTATGCTTTCTTATGGCGAACCCCAGGGCGAAAGCGATTTCCGGGAGGTTCTCGCAGACTATATCCGGGAACGCAGAAATGTGATCTGCTCCCCGGATGACATTGTAGTAGGGGCCGGTCTCCAGCCCCTTCTCCAGATCCTCTGCCCTCTGATCCATGAACGGAAAACCGTTTCGTTCCCCACACCGTCCTTCACCACATGCAGCACCATCTTTCAGGATTACGGCTTTGATGTCCATTACCGGGACAAAAGCTGCGATGTGATCTATGTTTCCCCTGCTCACATGACGAAATGGGGCGAGATCATGCCGGTAAAACGACGCCTGGAGCTGATCCGTCATGCGGAGATCAATGACTGTCTGATCATTGAGGATGATTTTGAAAACGAATTTGTTTATTTCCAGAAGCCGACGCCTTCACTTTTCGGTCTTGCAGGTGGTGAAAACGTTGTCTATATCGGTTCCTTTTCCAGGCTGCTGCTGCCCTCCATCCGTGTCAGCTTCATGGTACTGCCGCGCTCTCTCCGGGAAAAATATACAAAAAAAGCAGCCTTTTATAATCAGACTGCTTCCAAGGCAGAACAGATCGCGCTCTGCCAGTTTATCCGCGACGGGCATCTGGCTTCCCAGACAAGAAAACTCCGCCGCCTTTATTCCCAGAAACTGAAGGCTCTTTCCCAGGCTGTCCGGGAAACCTTCGGCCAGGACTGCCAGATCCAAACAGGAGCCGCAGGAACCAGCCTTGCCCTTACTCTTCCCTGTTCTCTCACAGGCAGTGAACTGACAGACAGAGCCCGGAACCGTGGTCTGGGACTGGAGGTTCTCAGAGAAAACGGAGCCGAGGTCACCCTAGTCCTCTCCTGCTCCTCCATTCCATCCAAGGATTTTCTGCCTGCCTGTCAGCTTCTGAAGGAGGTTATCGGCTCCTAATCTCTCCGGTTATCGATCATGTAGAGCAGGGCATTTACAATGCACGCAGCGATGTTGCTTCCACCCTTGCGTCCTTTTGCCACAATATAAGGCACATCTGCGTGCATGATCAGCTCCTTGGACTGCACAACATTCACAAAGCCTACCGGCACACCGATGATCAGCTCAGGAGAAAGCTTTCCGTTCTCAATAAGCTCATAAAGACGTACCAGTGCGGTAGGTGCGTTTCCAATGGCAAAGATCAGCTTTTTATCCATCTCTGCTGCCTTGTCCATGCTGGCTGTGGCTCTGGTAGTCCCGTTCTTTTTTGCAAGGGCTGCCACATCCTCATCGGACATGAAGCAGTAAGCCTCACCGCCGTAGCGGGCAAGTGCACGCTTGTTGATCCCGGCCTTTGCCATCTGGGTATCTGTGACGATACAGGCACCGTTGCGGATGGCGTCCATGGCCATCTCCACTGCACCCTCCGAGAAGCAGAGATTTTTTGCATAATCAAAATCTGCGCTTGTGTGGATGCAGCGTTTTACGATCAGCTCTGTTCCCGGGATCAGGGGAGTATCCCCCAGCTCTTCTGTGATGATCTCAAAGCTTCTTTTTTCGATCTCCATGGGTTTTACATTTTCAAGCTCAACTTTCATTTCTATTCTTCCTCCGTAATCCCGTTTTCCAGTATCTCATAGATTTTTTTCATATCCAGATGCTTCCGCAGCTCTGCAGCCAGGATATCATACTGCTGTTCCTTAAATGCCGCAAAATCCACGCCTGTCATATTTTCCACATCAATACCTTTTTTCTCACCGATCACGCGAATGATCGCCTCTGCAGATGCTTCCTTATCGAAAACGCCATGGATATAGGTTCCGCACACATTTCCTGCAAAAGCACCCTCTTCTTTTTTCTTACCGCTGACGCTGTCTGTGATCTTCGTGGCTGTTCCTGCATTGTCCTTCAGGATGCTTTCGCCCATATGGATCTCATAGCCCTCGATCTCCGCACCGGAAAGAGGAGCAAACACACCGGACAGCTGACCGAAATGCCCCTGCACCCTGGTCCTGGTTTTCTTTTCGGCAAATACCGTTTCCATAGGAAGAAGTCCCATTCCTTTCATGGAACCGCCATTTTCAACGCCATGAGGATCGCTTAAGGTTTCACCCAGCATCTGATAGCCGCCGCAGACACCAAAGATCAGCTTGCCTCTGGAGGCTTCCTTAAGAACTGCTGCCTCCATTCCGCTTTCCCGCATCCAGATCAGATCACCCATAGTGTTCTTGGTTCCAGGAAGGATGATCATGTCCGGAGAGTGAAGATCTCTCGGGTGTTTTACATAGCGGAGAGAAACTCCGGGAATGCTCTCAAAAGGATTAAAATCCGTAAAGTTGGAAATCCTTGGTGTACGGACCACTGCGATATCAATGACACCGGCTTCCTGCTTCCGGTCAAAACGCTCCGTCAGGCTGTCCTCATCCTCCACCTGGATATCCAGATAAGGCGCCACACCCACCACCGGGATCCCGCTTCTTTCCTCAAGCATGACAACACCAGGGTCCAGAATAGTCTTATCTCCGCGGAATTTGTTGATGATCAGCCCCTTTACCATAGCCTTCTCATCGTCCTCCAGAAGCTCCACCGTACCGATCAGCTGGGCAAAAACACCTCCACGGTCAATATCTCCCACAAGAAGGACCGGTGCCTTGGCCATCTTTGCCATACCCATATTTACAATATCCTCATCCTTGAGATTGATCTCGGCAGGACTTCCCGCACCTTCGATGACAATGATATCGTTTTCCGCTGCAAGAGCGTTGTATGCCTTCATCACATCCGGAACCAGGGTCTTCTTATATTTGAAATAATCCCTGGCACTCATGGTTCCAAGAACTTCTCCGTTTACGATCACCTGGGAGCCTACATCATTGGTAGGCTTCAGAAGGATCGGATTCATCAGGACAGACGGCCGGATCCCGGCTGCCTCTGCCTGCATGACCTGGGCCCGTCCCATCTCAAGACCATCCTCTGTGATAAAGGAATTCAGTGCCATATTTTGTGATTTAAAAGGAGCCACACGATATCCATCCTGCTTAAAGATCCTGCAAAGTCCCGCAGCCAGCAGGCTTTTTCCGGCATTGGACATGGTTCCCTGCACCATTATTGCTTTTGCCATAATATACCTCCCTCAAGTACTTCGATCAGTTTTACATTTTCTTCATGGCGCTTTACCGCGATCCGGTAATACCCCTTTGTAAGACCCGGATAATTGCTGCAGTCACGGATCAGGATCCGCTTGCGCAGACAGAAATCAAAGAGCTCCTCCGGTCCTTTAAAGAAAATATAATTTGCTTCCGACGGAAATACTTTATACCCAATGCGGACTAGCTCATCCTTCAGCCACTGTGCCTCCCGAAAAACAAGCTGCCTTCCCTCCTCTACATATTCCGTCTCTGTAAGTGCCTGGAGCCCGGCTGCCTGGGCCATGGTGGAAACATTCCATGGCTGAACGCAGAGCTCCATCCTTTCCATCAGCTTTCTGTCAGAACAGAGGCCATAGCCCAGCCGCACACCGGCCATGGCATATCTTTTTGTAAATGCTTTCAGGATAAAAAGATTATTGAACCCGGAAAGAGAATGCTTCAGAGAATACTCTTCCGGTTCCTTTACAAAATCAAGGAAACATTCATCTACCACCAGCAGGATATCCAGCTTTCTGCATTTTTCCAGGATCCTTTTCAGAAGCCTGTGGGGGATCAGCATGCCGGTAGGATTGTTGGGGTTACATAAGAAAGCCATATCCAATCCCTTATGAAGGATATCCAGATATGCTTCACTGAGCACAAAACCGTCATTTTCCGTCAGCATGTAATATTCCAGCTCACAGCCAGTGCTGGCCAGAGCCTGTCCGTATTCCGCAAAAGTAGGCGCCGGGATCAGAGCCCGCTTTGGCTTTACTGCATGACAGAGAGTAAAGATCACTTCTGCTGCTCCGTTACCGCATATTACCTCTTCCGCTTTTACCCCTTCCGATTCTGCGATCCTTTCCCTGAGAACGCCACATCCCACCTGGGGATACTGTGCAATATGATCCAGACTGTGGATAATGGCCTGCTTCACACTTTCCGGTGTTCCCAAAGGATTCAGATTTGCCGAAAAATCCAGGCAGTCTTTATGTTTATATACGTCTCCTCCATGTATGTGTTTTGTCATTGGTCATTCTCCTGTCTGTATTTATTGTTACCTTAATAACCCGAACCGGATCCCCGCACTGAGCAGTCCAAATACAACCACACCCAGTATGGATGCCGCGTACATCAGCCGGTTAGCTCTTTTGATATCCTCCGGCTCCACCGGGCGGATCGGATCCCCGATCGTGGGTTTTTCATATAATTTTCCGAAATAATATGCATTTCCCGCAAGCTGTACATCCAGCGCTCCGGCCATAGCAGCCTCTGTCTGAGCAGAGTTGGGGCTTGCATGGTTTCTCCGGTCACGTTTGTAGATCTTTGCCGCATTTTTTGTATCCATTCCTGTAAAAACAGTTCCTGCCACCATCAGCCATCCGGAAATCCTGGCAGGGATATAATTGGCCACATCATCCAGCTTTGCCGCAATACGGCCGAAATAAAGATATTTGTCATTTTTATATCCAAGCATGGAATCCATGGTATTGATACCCTTGTACAAAAACATCAGCGGCACCCCGCCGATAGCCATATAAAGCATGGGGGCGATCACGCCGTCGGATGCATTTTCCGCAACGGTTTCCACGGCAGCCTTTGTCACGCCGGTTTCCGTAAGCTCTCTGGTATCACGGCCTACGATCATGGACACCGCATAGCGTGCCTCGTCCAGAGTCCCGTTTTTCAACCGGTCATAAACCTTCATACTCTCATCCTTCAGGGAACGGGTGGCAAGAAGCTGATAGCACCAGAAAACCTCCAGCACAAATCCGGCCACCGGCAGATACCGGTAAAGATAATAAAGCACCAGAAGCGGCACCCCGCCACTGAACAGACAGACAAGCACTACGATCAGAAAGCCTCCTGTCAGCTCACCACCGTGATTTTTCGGAAAAATCTTCCGGATCATTTTTTCCAGCACTGCGATCAGATTGCCGATGACACAGATCGGATGATAAAGCCATCTGGGATCTCCGATCAGAAGATCCAGCACAAATCCTATGACCAGTGCAGGAAGACTATATTTCAGCATCTTCTTTCTGCCTCCGTTCTTTCTTATATTCCAGTGCGTTCTTCAGAAAGCGTGCCGGAACCCTAGGATTTCCGTAATAATAAAGATGCGGAAATCCTGCCATCAGCCTGCCCCGGTCATGGATACAATCCCATCCTCTTTTAGATGCCGGCTTTGCCGCATGAAAATCCTCTCCGCAATCTGTAGAATCAAAGTAATGGAATTCATGAGCCGGGATCTCACCAAGTCCGGTATCCTGTTTTTCCGTAAGGGTGATATAGCCGAACCGGTTCAGCTTCGGTGTCCGGTAAGCCCTTCCAGGGATCACCCCGCAGACTCTGCGCTGCTTTCCTTCCATATCCTCCATCTCCTGATGAAGATACATGAATCCGCCACATTCTGCCAGACAGGGCATTCCGTCCAGGATGACTTCCCGGATCCGGGTGCACATTTCCTGATTTTCTTCCAGCGCCTCCCCGTTTAATTCCGGGTAACCGCCGCTTAAAAGAAGCCCGTCCAGCTCCTCCGGAAGCTCTCTGTCATGAATGGGGGAAAAACGCACCAGCTCCGCTCCCATCTGCTCCAGAAGATTTAAATTATCCGCATAGAAAAAGCAGAAGGCTTCATCATCCGCCACACCGATCCGCACCTTTTCCTCTGTACGGTATCCGAAGGTAGTATCCTTCTGTATCAGCATTTCCGTCTCCGGTGCCGCAAGCTCCGGTGCTTCCCCTGCAAGCTCCAGGATCCCATCGATATCCAAGGTTTTCTCCAGTACCTCGGAAAGCTTCTGCAGACGGCTTTTCAGCTCCGGGATCTCCTCCGGAAGCACCAGCCCCAGATGACGGCTTTCGATCACACAGTCCTCCACCTTCGGAACATATCCCAGCACCTTTACGGAAAGCTCCTCTTCCAGAAGCTTCTTCATCCTGGGATACAACATGGGAGACATCTGGTTAAAGATCACGCCGCAGATATGACTGTCCTTTTTGTATTCCAGAAAGCCCTTTACATAGGCAGCCAGGGAAACACTCATGCCACGGCTGTTTACGATCAGGATCACCGGTGTATCTGTGGTGGAGGCCAGATCATAGGCGCTGGCTCTGGAGGTAATCCCTCCTACACCGTCATAATACCCCATAACTCCCTCCATCACTGCAATCTCACAGTCCGATGCGTTCTTTGCCAGAAGATACCGGGTTCTGTCTCCATCTGTAAAAAACGTATCCAGGTTTCGGGATCTTGTACCGATCACACGGCTATGGAACATAGGATCTATGTAATCCGGGCCGCATTTAAAAGAAGCCACCTTAAGGCCACGGTTCACCAGCGCCTGAAGCAGCCCGCAGGTGATCAGGGTTTTTCCGCTTCCGCTGGCACCTGCCGCAAGAAGTATTCTCGGGATCTTCACCTAAATCTCCTCCCCTCTTCCGCTGCAGGAAATGATATAGATCGGATTCTCACCCATCATCATATGATACCTTCCGATAGATTTGGATCTTGCCGCAGACAGCTGTACGATATCCACATCCGTCAGGCTGAAATCTCGTATGGCATTCATGGCTTCCGTCACCGTCTCCAGGGTGATGCAGTTGATCACGATCCGTACTCCCGGATTTTTGTCCAGAAGAAGCCGGATGATCTCGTTCATGTTTCCGGAGGACCCACCGATAAAGGCATGTGTCGGAACAGGCAGTTCCACCATTGCTTCCGGTGCAGTACCTGGCACGATCTCCAGATTGTCTGTGGCAAATTTCCGCCTGTTCTCCTTCAGAAGAGCAAGGGCATCTTCCTTTTTCTCGATGGCATAGACCTGCCCCTTCCAGGCACGAAGCGCCATCTCAACAGAAACCGAGCCTGTGCCCGCTCCCACATCATAGCAGACAGAATCCTCCTGAAGACGAAGCTTGGACAGAGAAACCGTACGCACCTCTTCCTTTGTCATAGGCGCCTTCCCACGAAGAAATTCCTCATCACAGATCCCGTGAACTGCGGGCAAAGGTACTGCCTTTTCATTGCACGCAGTTACCACGCTTAACGCATCTCCCCGGTATTCTGTAAGCTCTGCCGCACTGGCATGAAAGATCTTTTCATTTTCGTAGGAAAGATTTTCGCCCACATAAAGGGTCACATCACCCATTCCATACGCAACCAGACGAGAAGCCAGACGAGCTACCCCATCCTCTGTTCCCAGAATGGAAAAAACCTTGGGGTTATGCCGGATCAGGGCAATCAGATTGCAGTCTCTTCCATGAGCGCTGACGATCCTGGCATCATCCCAGGAAAGACCGATCTTCGCCATAAAATAAACAACGGAAGAAATCCCGCAAATCACCTGGACATCACCATCCAGAAGATCCATCAGCTTCCTTGCACCGCTGTAGAAGCCCACATCGCCGGAAAGGGCAATGGCTACGGTACGGTACTGTGGATGTGTCTTGATATACTCCACGATCTTATCACTGCGGTACTCATGGAGAACCATCTGCCCCGGCCTCTGTACGGCATCTGTCATACGCTTTGCACCGATCAGAAGCTCCGCCTCATCAAAGGCCTTCTTTCCTTCCAGGGTCAGTGTTTTTTCCGCACCCATGCCGATGCCTACAAGAGAAACCCTCTGTGACAGGGTAAGGCCGAACAGCTTTGCCAGAAATACCCTTGCTTCCGGCAGGGACAGCCCCTCCTCCTGCAATGGTCTTCCGATGATCACAGGTGTGACGCCGCAACGCTGACAAGCCTCCATCTTTTCCGGGAATCCACCTGCCAGACCGGTATCCTTGGTGACCAGATAGCTGCACTGAAACTGTCGAAGCATGGCTTCGTTGATCTCTGTGGAAAATGGCCCCTGCATACCGATGAGATGCTTTCCCTCGATCCCCAGCTCCGCGCAGGAGCTGATCACGGAAGGGATGGACAGCACCCGGGCAAAAAGCCTCTCCTGGTAATCCGGGATCACTGTAAATTTAGACAGCTCCTTGCTTCCTGTGGTAAGAAAAATGTTCCCCTCTGTACCGGAAAGAAGCTCTGCCGCCTTCTCCGTGCTTTCCACATAGATGGCTTCCCTGTTCTTCTCCCCCTCCGGGCGAAGGACACGCTGATATCGGATGCTTCCGTTCTCACAGGCAGTCCGGATATTTTTTGTCACCTCTGCTGCATAGGGATGAGTGGCGTCCAGAACGATCTCCGGCGCTTCCCTTTGGAAAAGCTCCTCCATATCTTCGATTTTCAGCCTTCCGGCGCTGACATGGAGAAATTCATTTTCCTTCAGAAGGGAGCCGCCATATTCCGTAGCTGCACAGGCATAGACCGGAACATGATTTTCCGCAAGGAACTCACAGAGTGCATAGCCCTCGGTGGTTCCTGCAAAAACAATGGCTTTATACATTCTTATATCCCCTTGGTGTTACCATCTTGCCGTTTACATTCTTAGTCTGTGAATTTCCCACAAATACGGTAGTAAACATATCCACTTCTGTATCACGGAGCTCCTTCAGTGTCATGACCTGTGCAGTCTCGCCGTCACGTGCGATCTGGGCAACCGTGCCGCAGACAGTATCCGGAGACTTGTATTTCATCATCAGATCACAGGCCTTCTGAAGATAATCCTTACGTTTTCTGCTGGACGGATTGTAAAGGCATACCACAAAATCCGCCTGTGCTGCTGCCAGAAGCCTTGCCTCGATCTTCTCCCACGGAGTCAGAAGATCACTTAAGCTGATCAGGCAGAAATCATGGATCAGCGGTGCACCCAGCACTGCGGCGCCGCCTGTGGCTGCTGTCACACCCGGGATAATGGTCAGCTCCACATCAGGATAGTTTTCTCCCACCTCATACATCAGACCTGCCATGCCATAGACACCGGCGTCACCACTACAGATCATGGAAACGGTTTTTCCTTTTTTTGCCTCGTCAAAAGCAAGTACACAGCGGTCTACCTCTTTTTTCATCGGTGTGGTCATGAACTCTTTGCCTGCAAAATACTCCTTTACAAGATCCACATACACCGTGTAACCGATGATCACATCACTTTCATTTAATGCACGGATCGCTCTTCCAGTCATCTGGTCATACGCACCCGGGCCAATTCCTACAACATAAATCTTACTCAAAACGTATCCTCCGATTTCCGGCTGCAAGGGCGGTAGTCACACCGTCCCGGCCTGTTTTTTTTCTGATCAGTGTACCCTGTCCGCAACCCAGAACCGCGCTTCTCTCACAGACATTCTCTACACCTGTTATCTTTTTTACAAATTGTGACGGGGTAAATTCACCCTGCACTGCCTTCAGCTCTTCCTCTGTAAAGGTCAGAAACGGAAGCTGCCAGGCTTCTGCCAGAGAAAGAAGTCCCACCTCTTCCTTCTTCAGATCGATACTGGCAATAGCACTCAGCGCTTCTCTGTAAACATCCGATTCTCTCAGACATTCCTCTGCCGCCTTCCGGATGGAGGCTGCATCCTTTCCCCTGCGGCAGCCCATTCCCAGAACTGCAGCGGGCGGCACCACATGGACTGTATTTTTAAAGGGCAGGCAGCCTCTGTGGATCGTCACCGCAATACCTGTTTCCGGTGCCTCACCGGCTATCTCACCCTTCTCCGGATCCGCTGCAGCTGAGGGCCTTCCGTCCTTCCCGCAAAGCACCAGACCCTCCGGCAGCTCCCCGTCCCATGGAAACTCACTGTAAAAGCCAACGCTCTTTCCTGCAAGAAGGGCCGCAGAAGCCTCCTTTGCAGCCTTCATATGAAAAATAGCACAGCCATTCTTTTTTGCAAAAACATCCACTGCAAAACGGCTGTGAAGATCTGTGGCTGTTGTCACAACCGGCACCGCCTTAAGATATCCGGCACAGCGAAGAGCCAGCTCATTGGCTCCGCCCAGATGTCCGGAAAGAAGCGCAATGACAAATTTTCCGCATTCATCGATCACCAGCACAGCCGGATCCGTCTTTTTTCCGGCAATGTAAGGTGCGATACTGCGCACTGCGATCCCGCAGGCGCCAATAAAGATCACGCCCTCTTTTCCTGCCTGGAACTGTTCCCCTGCCCACTGGGAGGTGGAAACAGAGATCGGATCCGGAAGGTACCGGCTCTTTTTTGCAAGGGTGACATTCTCACCCTCTTTTTCCAGAGCCCTCTGAAGCCTTTCCCCTGTCTCCAGCCCTGTCATACTGAAGCAAATGATGGAAATGTTCATATTTTATTTCGTAGCCTCACGGAACTCTGTGGTAAAGCCCGGATCATACAGCTTGGATCTGTCATAGCTTGCAGCATTGACCGCATCACCTACCAGCATAAGCGCTGTTTTTGTGATCTTGTTCTCTTTTGCTGTCTGCGCCAGAGTACCCACTGTACAGATAAACTTCTTCTCATCGGGCCAGGTTGCCTTGTAGACGATGGCAGCCGGTGTGTCCTCACGGTATCCGCCCTCCACCAGTCTGCGGCTCAGCTCCTCCAGCATACCTGTACTGAGGAAAATAACCATAGTCGCATTATGAGCGGCAAAGGACTGAATGCTCTCTTTTGCCGGCACCGGTGTCCTTCCTTCCATTCTTGTGATGATCACACTCTGGGAAATATCCGGAAGTGTATACTCCAGGTTCAGTGCAGATGCAGCTCCGCAGAAGGCACTGACACCCGGGCAGGAATCATAGGGGATTCCCTTTTCATCCAGGATATCCATCTGCTCACGGATCGCACCATAGATACATGGATCGCCGGTGTGGAGACGAACGGTCATCTTACCTTCAGCCTCTGCTCTCTCCATAACAGAGATCACTTCCTCGAGGGTCATCTTTGCACTGTTATGGATGGTGCACACATCCT
>OOAE01002098.1_pt1 | contig 11828 bp, 11 predicted proteins | sample 1671271 | NCBI WGS metagenome assembly OOAE01 (sample SAMN06348139, study PRJEB24527) | human gut metagenome | biome: human gut; feature: ankylosing spondylitis patient; material: feces | host: Homo sapiens | place: China | collected 2015-10 | reverse complement strand
CCCAGATCATCGCCGCCGCCATCGACACCTACGGTGTCGAGGCTGACGATATCATCCTGGCTGGCCGTCAGGCCATCGACGGTGATACCGCTCAGGTCGGCCCCCAGATCGCTGAGAAGCTGCATCTGCCCCAGATCACCTATGCCGGCGAGATCAAGAAGGACGGCAACACCCTGACCGTGAAGCGCATCCTGGAGGATGGCTACATGACCGTCAAGGTGAACACCCCCTGCATGATCACCTGCATCAAGGAGCTGAATAAGCCCCGCTATCTGTCCGTGGGCGGCGCTTTCGAGGCTTACAGCAAGCCCCTGGTCACCATGACCTATGAGACCCTGAAGGATCACCCCCTGATCGATAAGAGCACCATCGGTCTGGCCGGTTCTCCCACCAACATTCTGACCTCCTTTACGCCCCCCCAGAAGGGCGCCGGCATGATGCTGGAAGGCGACGGTAAGGATACCACCGACAAGCTGGCTGGCATTCTGGCGGCCAAGCACATCATCTAAGGGAAAGGAGATAAGAAAATGGCTTTTAATAGTGCTGATATCGGCGCGTTCAAGAACGTATGGGTGTTCTGCGAGCAGCGTCAGGGCGTGATGATGCCCACCACCTTTGAACTGATCTCCGAGGGCCGTAAGCTGGCCAATGAGCTGGGCGTTGAGCTGTGCGGCATTCTGCTGGGCGACAACGTGGACGGCATCGCCGCTGAGCTGGGCGAGTACGGCGCGGATAAGGTTTATGTGTATAATTCTCCCCTGCTGAAGGACTTCACCACCGACGCTTACACCAAGGTGATCGTGGAGGCCGTGGAGGAGCTGAAGCCCGAAGTGCTGCTGTTCGGCGCTTCCAACATCGGCCGTGACCTGGCGCCCCGCTGCGCAGCCCGTCTGCACACCGGCCTGTGCGCCGACTGCACCCACCTGGACATTGACATGCCCAACTACAAGAACTTCCTGAAGGAAGCCTCCACTCTGCCCGCCGAGCGTATCGAGAAGCTGGGCACCGTCATGATCAACCGCGAGCCCCATCCCGTGGATCGCGACCTGAAGATGACCCGTCCCGCTTTCGGCGGCCACCTGATGGCCTCCATCATCTGCCCCCGTTTCCGTCCCGCCATGGCCACTGTGCGCCCCGGCGTGATGAAGAAGCGCGAGTGCAAGAAGAACGTTGAGATCCTGCATCCCGCTTTCGAGCTGGCTGCTGGCGATATCCACACCGAGGTCACCGAGACCGTCAAGGCCGCCAAGAAGCTGGTTGACCTGATCGGCGCTGACTTCATCGTGTCCGTTGGCCGTGGTATCTCCAAGGACGTTGAGAAGGGCATCAAGCTGGCCGAGGAGCTGGCTGAGGTTCTGGGCGGCGTCGTGGGTTCCTCCCGTGCCTGCGTGGACGCCGGCTGGATCAGCGCTGACCATCAGGTCGGCCAGACCGGCAAGACCGTCCATCCCAAGGTCTATGTTGCTCTGGGTATCTCCGGAGCCATCCAGCACAAGGCTGGTATGCAGGATTCCGAGTGCATCATCGCCGTGAACAAGAACGATACCGCTCCCATCTTCGAGGTTGCCGATTACGGCATCACCGGCGACCTGTTCAAGGTTGTTCCCGAGCTGATCGAGTCCATCAAGGCTGCCAAGGCTGCCAAGTAAGGTTTCGCTCAACAAACATAAAAAAGGCTGTCCGGTTTCACCCGGACAGCTTTTTTTATGTACCCAATAACCCCGTTTTATGTACCAATAAAGGCGGTTAATGTACCGATAAAGACGGCCGATGCATGGAATCGCATCCGCGCGCAGGGGATTTTCTTGACGTTGTGTCTGTTTTCCGGTATAATGGAGACAACGAAGAAGGAGGATACTCTATGGAATACTTTGCCATGATCGGCCTGCTGTTTGCGCCGGTGGTTTGCCTGCTGTGTACCGGATGGTTTTTCGTCCGCTGGAAGAATGAGCACGACGATGAAGCGCTGGCCCAGAAGAATCGCAAGATCTGCCGCGGCTTCCTGATCGCCACTGTGATCTCGCTGGTGGTGTTCGGTGGTCTACATCTGTTGTTCCCCATTACACTGTAAAACAGGGAAGCTCCTTTATATCGTAAAAAAGCCGCCTATAGGCGGCTTTTTGCATGTCCGGTTGCCTCTGCTGAGGCAACTCTTTTTTGCCGGCGGCCACGGGTGTAAAATCATGTCACACGGTGGGAAAGGGACAGCGCGAGCTGTTTTTCCCGCGGCAAAAGGAGGACGTATGGGCGTATATGGTTATATCCGCGTGTCCAGCGTGGATCAGAACGAGGATCGGCAGCTGGTGGCGCTACACGGCAAGGGCGTGGCGGACAAAAATATTTTTATGGACAAGCAGTCCGGCAAGGATTTTGAGCGGCCCCAATATAAGCGGATGGTGAAAAAGCTGAAGCCGGGCGACCTGCTCTATGTGCTGAGCATTGACCGGCTGGGGCGCAACTATGCAGATGTTCAGCAGCAGTGGCGGGTGCTGACCAAGGAAAAAAAGGTGGATATCTGCGTGCTGGACATGCCGCTGCTGGACACCCGGCAAGGGAAAGACCTGATGGGGACGTTTATCGCCGATCTGGTCTTGCAGATCTTGTCCTTTGTGGCCCAGTCGGAGCGGGAGAATATCCGCCGCCGTCAGGCGCAGGGGATCGCGGCGGCTATGGCGCGGGGTGTGAAGTTTGGCCGCCCGGCGCTGCCGCTGCCGGAGAATTTTTACGAGATCCACCGGGCATGGCGGGCGAAAGAGATACCCCTGAAGCAGGCGGCGGCTGCCTGCGGCATGCCGGTGGGCACCTTCTATGGCAAGGCGGTGAAGTTTGAAAAAGGGGATTAAGGAAAAGAGTAGATAATTTGGAAAAGTGTACAATTCAAAACTCCATTTTTCTACATTGAACCGCTTATTTTATCCTTGAAAAATCAGCAATTTCCTGTATACTTGTAATATGAAAGGTGTACCTTTGCAATTTGCAAAAGTACACCTTTCCAAATTTTCACCCGTTTTGTTTAAGGGGAGTTTGCAAACTTATTGAGACAAAGTAAGGCCGGGCGGCGTGTACCGTCCCGGCCTTACTATATGGAGATTTCAGAGAGAAAACAGATGACGTTGAAGATGGCCTTACGCGGCGGCATGAGCATTGCGGCGGGCGGTGCGCTCCTCGTAGTCCATCTCCAGCAGACCAGCCTTACCGGCAGCCCAGGCAGCCACAGCGCCGAATACCACAGGCAGATAGTAACCGGCCTCGCGAATGGGCTCGTCAGTAGCAGTCATCAGGAAAGAGGTGGCAACCACCAGGATTAGAGAAACGATAGCGGTCAGGATGTAGGTATTGATGTTCTTCATGGTAAATTCCTCCTTGAAGTGTTTTTTTATTTTGGTGTTTTTGGGTTCTTTTGTTTTTGTGACTATATCGTAGAACTTTTAACAAGAAAAGTAAAGCTATAGAATATAACAATGCCTATCAGCAACACTGACAGCAAAAGGCAAGCTAACAGGGCCTGTATGCCTCCGCATACAGGCCCTGTACGTTAATTATCTTTATCCGGTTCGGCGGACTCCTCCCGCGTCACCTGAATCTCCTCAATGCGGTGGTTTTCCACCCTTGTGACCCGGACGGTCAGGTTTTCATAGACGAAGGAATCGCCAGCTTCCGGCACACGGCCGAACTGCTCCATCACCCAGCCGCTGACAGACACCATCTCGGAATCGGTTTTCAGCTGGAAGAACTCGGCAAAGTCGTCAAAGTCCATGCCCGCGTCTACCAGCCATGTGTCCGGTGCGATCTTCCGGAGGAACACCTCCTCCTCGTCGTGCTCGTCCCAGATCTCGCCCACCAGCTCCTCCAGAATGTCCTCCATGGTAACGATGCCGCAGGTGCCGCCGTATTCGTCCACCACCACCGCCACATGGGTCTTGGCCTGCTGGAGCTTCTTCAGCAGCGCCCGGATGGGCTCATTCTCCAGCGCGAACACCGGCGGAGAGATAATATCCGACAGCGATTGATCCGTTACACCGCAGCCTACATAGAAGTCCTTCTGATGTACCGTGCCCAGAATATGGTCGATGGAATCCTGATAGATCAGCAGCCGGGAATACTTGGTCTGGGTGAACAGCGCCGCCACCTCCTCCTTGCTGGCGGTGACGGGCAGCGCCGCCAGATCCACCCGGTGAATGAGGATGTCCTGCGCCTCCTGCTCGGAAAAGCCGATGGCGTTTTTCAGCAGCTCGCCCTCGTCCCGGTCGATGCTGCCGTCCTGCTGCACCTCGTCCACCAGCATCAGCAGTTCCTCCTGGGACATTTTGCTGTCGGTGTTCAGGCGGAACACCTTGGCCAGCAGCTTCTTCCACAGGGAGAACAGCAGGTTCAGGGGCATCAGCACCCAAATCAGCACCCGCAGAATGGGAGCCGACAGCATGGCGCATTTTTCCGCGCAGTCCTTGGCAATGCTCTTGGGGGATATCTCGCCGAAGATCAGCACCACCACCGTCACCACCACGGTGGAGATGGTAGCGCCCGCGTCGCCGTAGTGTCGGACGAACAGCACCGTGCCGATAGAGGCGGTGGCGATGTTGACGATGTTGTTGCCGATGAGAATGGTGGACAGCAGCCGGTCATACTGCTCCAGCAGCTTCAGCGCAAGCGCCGCGTTGCCGCTGCCCTTTTCCGCCAGCGTCCGCAGTCGGGTGGTGTTGGCGGAGGAAAAGGCCGTTTCCGTGGCCGAACAATAGGCGGAAAGCGCCAGACATACCGCCATGATAACGATACAAGTTGTGGTTGACAATATAAGTAACTCCTTTTCTGTCGTCTGTTTGCCTTGTGTTAGTAGATGAAAATGTCGCTATAAGCGCAAAAAAGCACGTCTGCCCCACGAGACGCAGCGCAGATATGCTGGCAAAAACAGATGGCAGTTCAGATGATTACCCGGATAGTCACCGCCGTCAGTATCCATATAAACGCGACTCCTCCTTTGTTGTAAATTGAGAATAGTATACCAGAAAACCACCGGTCAGTCGAGTTAAGAATCTGTAAAGAAGTGCGCGTGGGATGCATTCTGCCAAGAAACGGCCTCTTGACATCTCCTGGGGCATATGCTACCATACCGCTTGATCGCTCGGAGGGCGAGTCGTTCAGAGAAACGGCAGCCGGATAAGGCGCAGGCTGAGATGCCTGTCCTTGTCCGGCTTTTTTGCGTATTCATGGAAAAGGAGAGTGAACAAGTATGGATCTTCTCAACGGTAAGATCAAGCCTTTGTACTTCAAATACTTGTCCGCCGCCTTTGGCAGTGCGTTGATCTCCAGCATTTACGGCATGGTGGATATGGCCATGGTGGGCCAGTATCAGGGGCCGGATGGCACGGCGGCTCTGGCGGTGGTGGCGCCGGTGTGGAACGTGATCTACAGCCTCGGCCTGCTGACCGGTATCGGCGGCAACGTCATCTTCAGCGCCTGGCGGGGCAGCAGTACCTGCGGCGACGGCGGAGAGAACCAGTATTTCACCGCCGCCGTGATCGGCTCCGTGCTGCTGGCGGTGCTGGCATGGCTGGGACTGCCGTTTTTTGAAAGACCGCTGCTGACCTTCTTCGGTGCGGACGAATCGCTGCTGGCGCTGGCCCAGCGGTATCTTGCCCCTATCAAGTATGTGTTCCCCTTCTTCCTGTTTAACCAGATGCTGGCGGCGTTCCTGCGGAACGACGACGATCCGGGCCTTGCCACACTGGGCGTGCTGTCCGGCGGTATTTTCAACGTGTTCGGCGACTACTTCTTCGTGTTCCCCTGCGATATGGGCATCTACGGCGCGGGATTGGCCACGGCCATCGGCTCTGTTATTTCCTTTCTGGTGCTGATGACCCATTTTCTGCGCCGCCGGAACACGCTGCGGCTGGTGCGGATGGAGCGGCTGCCCCGCAAGCTGTGGGAGATCACGGTGTCGGGCTTTTCCTCGTTCTTCATTGATGTGGCTATGGGTATCCTGACGGTGCTGTTCAACCGCCAGATCATGCGCTATCTGGGCAGCGATGCGCTGGCGGTGTACGGCCCCATCATCAATGTCAGCACCTTTGTCCAGTGCTGCGCCTACAGCGTGGGACAGGCGGTGCAGCCCATCATCTCCACCAACTACGGCGCGGGGAAGGGAAGCCGCATCCGTGAGACGCTGCGGCTGGCCCTGTACACCACGGCGGCCTTCGCGTTATTCTGGACGGCGCTGAGTTTTGCCGCACCCAACCTTTATATCCGGGTATTCATGAGCCCTACGCCGGAGATACTGGCGATCGCCCCGGCCATCATCCGGGTCTACGCACTGTCCTTCCTGCTGCTGCCCCTCAATATCTTCTCTACCTACTACTTCCAGTCCATCATGCAGCCACGGGCGGCGCTGATAGTCTCAGTGGCGCGGGGACTGGTCATCAGCGGCATTTTGATCCTGCTGCTGCCGGTGCTGACCGGCCCGGATTCCCTGTGGTTCGCCATGCTGGTCACGGAGCTGCTGACGGCGGTCTATACGATCTTTGCCATCCGGCGCTATACCAAGGCGCTGTAAGCGCAAAAAAACGGTACGCAAAGCGTACCGTTTTTTCGCGTAAATGAGCTTAGATCACGTGATATTCCTTCAGCAGCTTCTCAATGTCGGTGCCCTCCAGCTTGTCCAGCGCCTTCTTTACGGCCAGCTTCTCCACCAGCCCCATTTCCATGTCGGTGGCCTTCTTGCCGTCCCGGAGCTTCACGGTGGCGTTCAGCAGGTCACGGACGTCATACACGCTGCCCCAGACCTCCGGCACGCCGCGATCCACGTTCAGCAGGGTGTACACGGCCTCCATGCCGGTACGCATGGAATACTCGGTGGTGAAGATGGTGTCCCGGGGCGTCTCGGCAAACTGGCCTAGGAAGGCGAAGTTCACGCTGCCGTCAGGCACCACGTTGGGCCGGTCGCCGTAGGCGCGGGGCATGAAGAACGCGTCGATATACGGCATCATGACCGGCACGGTGTTGGCGCTGTTCTCCGCCAGCTCGGCGATCTGATCCTCCGGCACGCCGATGTGGTACAGCCACTCCATGCAGATCTCCTTGCCGGTGCATTCCCGCATGGGCTTCTTGACGAAGTCGCCGGGCTTGTCGGTGAACAGGGAGTACACCCACACCAGGCAGTGATCCTTGGGCTGATCCCGGAACTGGGGCTGGCGGTTGATGGTCCAGCTCATGAGCCAGCTGGAGTCCTTCACGGTGACGATGCCGCCGGTGACGACGTGGCCGGTGAAGGGATCCCGCTTGCAGATGTTCTTGATATAGGGGATGATCTTTTGGTCCAGCGTCTCCACGGTGGCGCTCATCCAGTTGGTCTGCTCCGGGTCATGGCAGAATTTGTCGGGATGGCCGAAGGAGGGATCCTGAGCGGCGATCTTGCGCCACATATCCCAGCCGCCGCCCTCCTTCAGCTCGGTGTTGTAAGCGGCGGGCTTGTCCTGACTGCCCATGGAGGAGTTCTCCACGCAGCCGCCGTTGGTGATGAATACCAGATCGTTCTCCGTCAGGTCGATGCCGCCCTTTTCGCCGTTCTCGATGATGTCGATGCGCTGGGCCAGCTTGTGCTTCGGGTCAGAGCAGTCGAACTCCACGTTTGTCACCTGTACGCCATAGTGGAACTGGACATTGTGGCTCTCCAGATACTTCACCATGGGCAGAATCATGGACTCATACTGGTTGTACTTGGTGAAGCGCAGGGCGGTGAAGTCGGGTAGTCCGCCGATGTGGTGGATATACCGCTGGATATAGAGCTTCATCTCCAGCGCACTGTGCCAGTTCTCAAAGGCGAACATGGTGCGCCAGTACAGCCAGAAGTTGGAGTTTAGCACCTCGTCATCGAAGAAGTCGGTGATCTTCTTGTCCTGCAAGTCCTCGTTGGGGGTGAAGAACAGCTTCATGATCTCCATAGCGCCCTTGTCGGAGATATCGAACTTGCCGTCGGTGTGGGCATCCTGCCCGCGGTTGACGGTGGCGCGGCACAGGGAGTAGTTGGGATCCTCCTTGTTGAGCCAATAGTACTCGTCCAGCACGCTGACGCCCTCCGTCTCGATGGAGGGGATGGAGCGGAACAGATCCCACATGACCTCGAAATGGTTGTCCATTTCCCGGCCGCCCCGCATGACGTAGCCCAGATTCTCGAACTTATAGCCGTCGCAGGCGCCGCCGGGCAGGTTGCCCTTCTCCAGAATGTGGACGTGCTCACCTTTCATCTGGCCGTCCCGCACCAGATAGCAGGCGGCGGTCAGGGCCGCAAGGCCGCTGCCCACGATATAGGCGGATTTCTGATCCACGCCCTCCGGCTTCTTGGGGCGGGCAAACGCTTCATAATTACCACTGGAATAATACATAGTAAAACCTCCTGTAAGTTCATTGCTTTATGTTTTCTTCTTGATGAGGAAAGCATACATCGATGACCGTGTTTTTTCAATGGACAGAAAACACCCGATGAACAGTTTTTGTTCACTTGAGGGGGAATTGCCTAGTTTTTCACCATTCCGGCACGTTTGAACAAAGTTTTGCCTGCTGCATGCCGTGGCTGCCTTGACATTTTTCGCCGCGGGCATTACAATAGCACCAGTGGTTAGATAGCGCTAACCGCTTCTTTTTGACTAAGAGTTAGACGGCGCTAATCGCCGGAAACATAGACAGGAGGGTGACGCCATGTCAAAGAAAGCGACAGAGTTCCAGCGAAAGGAAATGAGCCGGATGTATCGCGGCAAGGAGATCTTCAAGCCGCTGAATACCGGCTGGATCGACCAGAATGTGGCCTGTGTGCGGGAGTGGGTGGCCAACATCTTCTTTTACCGGAAGGGCGATGCCACCATCATGATCGATGCCGGGTACAACTATGACCGGCTGGCGGAGAAAATGGGCTGGCTGGGCATCGACCCCAAGTCCATCCGCCACATTCTCATTACCCATCAGGACACCGACCACGTGGGTGCGGTGGAGGCCGACAGTCCCGGTCTATTCCGGGACGCCACGCTATACATAGGCGAGACAGAGAACAAGTATCTGACCGGCGAAACCCGCCGCAAGGTCATCTATCATCTGTACAAGCTGCCGCAGGTGACCATCAACAACGAAAAGGTGCTGCTGCGGGACGGTCAGATCATGGATATCGACGGCATTAAAATTGAGTGCTTCCTTGTCCCCGGCCATACCTGGGGACACATGGTGTATCTCATCGATGACAAGTATCTCTTTACCGGAGACACCATCTGGTTCGGCGCTGACGGCGGCTACAGCTTCATTTCCGCGCTTGCGGAGGACAATAAGCTGGCGGTGAAGTCTCTGGCGGCGCTGGAGGAAAAGCTGCAAAAGCGGGGCTTACAGCCGCTGTTCATCACAGGCCACACCGGCTGGACGGACAATTTTGCCTTCGCCTTTGCCCATAAGACGGAGCTTTGCTCGCCGTTCGGCAAGCGTGTCCATGATCCCAGCGCCCCCTATGATGCCTACGATGAGGCGGACGATACCGAGGCCGGGGCAAAAAGCGGCTATCTGAAAGGTGTGGGACGATGAAGGACAGCCAGCTGCAATTTGACCGCACCTGCCATGTGCTGTACTCCAAGCCCTGCAAGAAGGAGATACAGCGCGTGATCGCCCTTCACTATCCGCCGGAGCAGTGAGAAGCGGTGTGGGAGCGGGTACAGCTTCAGTATGTGGAGTTCCTCAAGGACTGGCGTACCGATCTGGGCGGCAGCAAGAACTTCCACAACGGAGCGGGCGGCACCTACGACTGCATTGCCATTATGAGCTATTACGTCGTCTGCAAGGCGGTCACCACCTTTCAGGAGATCGAGGAGATGGAGGAGAATCTGATCCTGCCCACATTCCGCAGACTGAAGTTCGTGGATTGCAACAAGCCTTTCTGGCGCAGGCTCATGCATAAGGCGTTTACCGTGGCCAAGGCGAGCTGCGACAAGTGGCATGATTACGAGATGGCGGTGGCCCCGTATGAGAAGGATAAACCCGTCTATTATGAATTCACGGCGTGTCCAGCGGCGGAATTTGCCATCAAGCACGGACTTACGGACATTATGCCCGCCCTTTGCAACGTGGACTTCGCGTCCATGGAGCTGATCCATGCCCGGCTGGTGCGCACGGGTACCTGCATTAACGGCGACAAATGCGACTATACCATCTGCGGCGACCGGGATGAATACCTGAAGGATCACCCGGAATACCGGGATGAGGAAGGCTATCGGAGGAATCGATGAAATATCCTATAGAGAAAAACACCGTGCAGGAAACATTGGTCATCCCCCTGTACGGGCGGAAAAAGTGCTCGGAGCTGTTTCCGCGGCTATTCTACGATGAAACGGCCATCCGCCTTATGGAGACGGTAGACTACGACTTCTCACGGTTGGAGGAAAAGTCCCGCAGCGTCATGCAGCGCTTCGGTTTTCTGGAGGCTGCCATGCGGCAGAACGATCTGGCATGGGAGGTGCGGGATTACCTGAAGGATCACCCCAAGGCGGCGGTGGTCAATCTGGGCTGCGGACTGGATGACACCGGCCGGAGCTGCGACAACGGCACGTGCCGGATCTACAATCTGGACTTTCCCGCCGTCATCGACGTGCGGAACGCACTGCTGCCTACGGGAGAGCGGGAGGAGAACATCCCCTGCGACCTGAACGATATCAGCTGGTTCGGGAAGATCGACGCATCGGAGGGCGCGGTGTTCTTTGCCGCCGGCGTGTTCTACTACTTCCTGACGAAGCAGGTGAAAACGCTGGTGCAGGCCATGGCGGAAGCGTTTCCCGGCGGCAAGCTGGTTTTTGACGCCGCCAACAAAAAAGCGGTGAAGCTGATGCTGAAAACGTGGATCAAGACCGCCGACATACAGGATCTCGGCGCCTATTTCGCGGTGGAGGACGTCCAGCGGGAGCTTACCCAATGGAGCGCCAAAATGCGCGTGTCCAGCCGGGGCTATATGCTGGGCTATCATGATTTGAAGGACCCCTCCGTCAGCGTTTTTTTCCGCTTTCTGGCCAAGGTGGGCGATGGAATGATGAACATGCGGATCGTCCGCTTGGACTTTGCGGACGGCGAAAGGGAGGGACGGTAAATGCGCTACGCGGGAATGCCTATGGGGATGTGGGCGCTGTTTGCCGGTTCCTTCCGGAAGCAGCTGACTGCCGTGTTCGGCTACGACCCCGAAACGGCGAAAGCCATCACAAAAGCGGCCAAGCCCAGGTATAAGGAGATCATTGCCGGTATTCCGGAGTTCGAGAAAGCCGACCGCTTCAAGATGAACATTGTCAACTGCGCCATGCTGGGCGCGTTCATCCTGTCCATGCCCCGGCGGCCGGAGGTGGAGCCGCTGACGGATTACTACGCCAGGGCTATGATGACGGGGCCTATGAAGTGGTTCTGCCGCAAGAGCGGAAAGAATAAGTTCACGGAAAAGGATATTGCGGGCATGAAGGCTACCGCCGCGCTGCGAGCTGCCGACCGCAATCCCTATTCCTGGAACATGGACTTCTATGAGTATCCCGACGGCAGCGGCTACGAGGGCCGGTTCACCCAGTGCGGCATCTGTACGCTGCTGAAAAAGCTAGGCCTGTACGATCTGACCCCGGCCATGTGCCATCTGGACTACACCATGAGCGAGGCGGGCGGCGTGACGAATTTCGTGCGGCAGTACACGCTGGCATCCGGCGGGCCGTACTGCGACTGCGGCTATAAAAAGAAAACCGTATGACATGAAAAAAAAGACCTTCGGCAGTGCCGAAGGTCTTTTTTCAGCCTGTCAAAGAACGCCAGTTCTCGTTATGCGAGAGCTGGCGTTTTAG
>OOAE01002082.1_pt1 | contig 11920 bp, 8 predicted proteins | sample 1671271 | NCBI WGS metagenome assembly OOAE01 (sample SAMN06348139, study PRJEB24527) | human gut metagenome | biome: human gut; feature: ankylosing spondylitis patient; material: feces | host: Homo sapiens | place: China | collected 2015-10 | reverse complement strand
ACTTCTTCAAGGTTACGATAGATTTTTTCGCCCGGCAGGCCGCATCTTTCAACCATACCGGAATTTTTAATGAGCTTACGCTCGCGCAGCTCGTCAACTACACGGCCGATTTCGCTTGCGGATTTCATCAGCACCTTGTTGCCGGGGCCGTCCAGGAATGCTGCGGACTGTTTATAGCTGCCGGGCAGAACAATCAGCGGTTCCGCTCTTTCGCACAGGGAAGTATTCAGCTTAGCTGCAACAGCGCAGATAGAGGTTACGCCTGCAACCAGCTCTGCATCATAGCCATCCTTCAGCACCAGCTTATGAACGTAAATGCAGGTTGCATATACGGTAGGACAGCCAAGAGTGATGAACACAACGTTTTTGCCTTCATCAAGCAGCTTTTCAATAGCATCGGCACCCTCGCGGTGTGCCTTATCCATTGCTGCCATGTCCTTAGTCATAGGCATATAAATAATAAGCTGGGGTTTTGCATCAAGATCTACTACGTGATTAACGATTTCCTTAGCCGTCATTACGTCGGTATCTCCCTTAGGCAATGCAACAACGTCACATTCCTTCAACAGGCGTACAGCCTTCAGGGTCATTAATTCCGGGTCTCCAGGACCGATACCAACACTATAAAGTTTGCCTCTCATTCTCTCATACTCCTTTTTGCTTATGTAGCTGGATTAATTCGTCTGCGTACTTGGTCTTGCCCAAAATGCCATAAACATTGGAAAACATCAAAGCAGCCGTTTTTATTTTGCCATGCACTCTATGCTGCATGTAAAAATCAATTTTTTCCGTAACCTTGTCCATCACAGGCTCAAAAATTTGCTCCCGTTTCAGAACCTTGGTCACCTCATCGGTAGTAAGGCAGCCGTAAATTTCACGTCCTACCTCCACCGAAGCTCCGTGGAACATTGCCTCCAAAGCAAACAGCTCCGTGCGGCAGTCCGCGTACTTGGAATGTGTATTCATTACGCCCTGCGCCACCTTTACCAGCTTACCTGAATGGCCGATAAGCAGCAAGGTTTCAAAGCCGCAGTAAACGGCATAATCCAAAAGCTCACCCACAAAGTTACTGCAGGTAACGTGACCTTCAAGGTCCAGCTTCATTTCATCGCGGGTAAAATCCTCGCCGTAGTTACCGAAGAACACCAGCAGATTTTTGTTGCCGCGTGCCTTCTGCGCTCTGATTTCCACATACATCGTTTCAATCAGCGCCTTTTCACTCATCGGCTCTACAATACCGCTGGTTCCCAAAACCGACAGGCCGCCGATAATACCAAGACGGGGGTTGAAGGTTTTCTTGGCAATTTCTACACCTGCGGGAATAGAAATCGTCAGCTTCATGCCGCCGTTATAACCGGCAGCCTCCATAGCCTTGCCAACCTCCTGCGTAATCATTCTGCGCGGAGTTGGATTAATCGCCGGTCCGCCTACAGCACACGCCAAACCTGGCTTAGTCACCCTGCCGACGCCTACGCCGCCCTCCAGCTCAATACCGCTGCCGTCAGTCCTTTCGGCTCTGACATAAACCAACACGCCGTTAGTATCATCAGGATCGTCACCGGAATCCTTGCGGATTGCGCAGCTGACGTACTCCGGTGTCATTTCTACATCCAAGGGCTCAAGGTCAAGCACAATACCCTTGGGAGTGTCAATACGCACAGTTTCAACGCGCTCGCCCGTCAGCAGCATGGTTACTGCTGCCTTGGATGCGGCCGTTGCACAGCTGCCGGTAGTATAACCACAACGCAAAACCTTTCCTTGCGAAAACTGATATTCTTCCAAAGTGCAGCTCCTTCACAATTAATTTTCCCATATGGTAGGGATTATCAATAATAAAAAAAGACTTCTGCCGAATCCGACAAAAGCCATAAAGACAGAATTAACTAATGACAATTATTCCATGCAATTAGCAAACCCAACTGCCTCCATCACCCGTGGATTCAGAATAAAGCATGGGCTGACTGCTGACTTAGACACAAGGCCTTCACAGCGGCGGGACCGTCAGGAGTTAACCATCTTGTCAATTAAGAATGAATCACCCACACCAATAACCTGTTTTATTATATCATAAATAAATAAAATTTCCAATACTTTGCATAAGAAAAAGCAGATAAGCCGAAGCCTATCTGCTTGAAACTCTTAGAGAACACGGCAAGCGCCGTAATAACGTGCGCCCCAATAGCCGATGAATGCGGAAGAAACCGTTACGCCGGTGCTGGTGCCTGCATGGATGAAGTTGCCGTCGCCAACATAAATACCAACATGGGAAGCACCCGGTTCATATGTGGTGAAGAAAATCAGATCGCCGGGACGAAGCTGGCTCATGGAAATCTGACGGCCGGAGTAGAACTGGCTGTCAGCCATACGCGGCAGATATACACCGGCTCTGGCAAATGCATACTGGGTAAAGCCGGAGCAGTCAAAACCATAAGGAGTAGTTCCGCCAAATACATATGGAGTACCGATGACACTGTAAGCAGAACGCAGTACGTTACGTACAACGGAATTGCTACGGTTAGGAGGCATCTCTCTGTTCATCAGCGCTCTATAGGTAGCTGACCCTACAATACCATCAACCTCTAATCCTTTATCAGCTTGGAAGTTTTTAACAGCTCTTTCAGTTTCAGGACCGAAATCACCATCTATATTATTAATAGAATAACTTAATTCTACCAATCTCTTTTGAATTGCCACTACTTCCTGCCCATCGTCTCCGCGTTGGAAGGAAGCTAAAGCTGTTACAGCACAGCTTAAACTAAACAAAACTGTCATACAGAAAACTAATACTTTGCGTTTGACCACTGGCACCTACATCCTTTCTTCTTTTCTAAGACATACTTATTATACCACAAAATATCGTTTCTGTAAAATCCTAATTTGTTATAATATTAATGCGCTTATTTTGCTTTATTATCGTTTATTTTGTTACATTTTTGCAGGTGGCGCGCCACTAAATATAGTGGTCTATGCTTGATTTCTTCAAAGATACGCCCAATATATTCGCCAAGGATACCTATCCCTACAAGCTGAATTCCTCCAAGAAACAAAACACTGACAGTAGTAGTTGCCCACCCCGGAACGGCATCGTTGGTCACAAATTTCACATAAAAAACATGGCCCAAAAGCAGAATACTGCACATACCGAAAACAATGCCTATGTAAAAAGCCCAACGCAAAGGCAGGTTGGAAAAGGCCGTAATACCGTCAAGTGCAAAGTGCAGCATCTTGTGCAGGTTAAACTTAGAATGACCGGCAAAGCGCGGCGGTGCTACAAATTCCACTACAGCAACGTGAAAGCCGAGTGTATTTACCAGGCCGCGTATAAAGCGCGCACGCTCACGATACAACTTGAAGGCATCAACCGCAATCCTGGCCATCAGACGAAAGTCGCTGCCACCGGGAGTAATTTCTACTTTAGATAATGTGTTGATAATCTTATAGTAGGCTGCAGATGTCAGGTTCTTGAAAAAGCCTGCATCCTCCGTAGCCATGCGCTTAGTCTGCACAATCTCGTTGCCTGCCTCCCAAAGGCGCAGCAGCTCGGGAATCAGCTCAGGCGGATGCTGCAAATCGCCATCCATCGTCATCACCGTCGGCATGGTCAAGACCGCAGGTAATAGCCATCTGGTGGCCGTAGTTACGGCTCAAAAGATAGGCCTCCACATGCTCGTCCTGCGACGCCAGCTCTGCCAAAATCAGCGCGCTGCTGTCACGCGAACCATCGTCAACAAAGATAATATTGTAATCATAGGCTTCCTGCTGCATAACAGCGGTAGCATGCTTGTAAAATTCGTGCAGGTTATCTTCTTCATTAAATACCGGCACTACTAAAGAAACTTTTTTCTTCATTATATTACACCACTTATTCTTCTGCCAAAAAATCTGCTCAAATAAAATCAGACAAAAAAGGCTGCCATCAGGCAGCCGTTTTGCAAGGTATGAGTACTCAATAAGCCGAGTTCTGTTCCGCGAAGCGGTGATGATCATTTATCTAGTCTTACAGTTACCTGCAAGCTCAAGCGACACAACCCGGAAGGCTCAGCGGGCAGCTTCATCCCTCCCCTATTTGGTCTTGCTCCGGATGGGGTTTACCTAGCCGGCCTGTTACCAGACCGCTGGTGCGCTCTTACCGCACCGTTCCACCCTTACCTGCAAATGCAGGCGGTACACATTTCTGTGGCACTATCCCTGAGGTCACCCTCGCCGGACGTTATCCGGCATCCTGCCCTGTGGAGCTCGGACTTTCCTCATCTGGCTTAAAGCCAGCCGCGATCATCTTTCGTACTCAACTGTAGATTTTAGCATATTTATTCCGCTTAGTCAATAGCAGCGGCTGCAGTATTATTGTCGCAGGCATAACTTAAATGAAGCTGAAACAAAAACTTCGTCCAACAGCAAACTGCCGGCTGACTCACGTCAGCCGGCAGTCCCATAAACGCTTTATTCAGTTGTCGCAGGTTTAATTATGCTTCCTTATGTTCAGCGATAATTTTTTCTGCCATCTTAGGCGGAACATCTTCGTAATGGTCAAATTTCATTTCAAAGGTTCCCTGACCTTGGGTAATTGCGCGGAGGTCTACGGCATATTCCGAAATCTCTGCATAGGGTACCTGAGCATTAACTACGCTCAAGCCGTCTTCTACGCTCTGCATACCGAGAATGCGACCGCGTTTGGAGTTCAAATCGCCGATAACATCGCCCATCATAGAATCGGCACAGGTTACATTTAAGCTGTAAATAGGCTCAAGCAACACTGGCTTGCATTGTTCCATGGCCTTCTTGAAGGCGATATTGGAAGCAGTTTTAAATGCCATTTCAGAGGAATCGACAGTATGATACGAACCATCAAGCAGGGTGATACGCATATCTACAACCGGATAACCTGCAAGGATACCCTTTTCCATAGCTTCACGCATGCCCTTTTCAACAGCAGGGATATATTGGCGAGGTACTGCGCCACCGAAAATCTTATCTACAAACTCAAATCCACCTCCGGGCGGCAGGGGTTCCATTTTAATAACTACGTGACCATACTGGCCATGACCGCCGGACTGTTTCTTGTGCTTGCCTTCTACCTCGGCAGAGCCACGAATAGTTTCGCGATATTCGATAATCGGTGCTTTCAAAATAGCCTCAACACCAAATTTACGCTGCATACGCTCCATGATTATATCAATGTGCTGGTCGCCCATACCGCTGATTAAGGTTTCCTTAGTAACAGGGTTCTTTGTAACGATAATCGTCGGGTCTTCATCCATCAGACGATTCAGAGCGGACATGATCTTGTCCTCATCACCCTTTTTCTTAGGATAAATTGCTCTGGTGTACATCGGCAGTGGGAAGTTAATGGGCGGGAATTCAACCTCAGAATTCTTGTCGCAGAGGGTGTCACCGGTAGAGGTATATTGCAACTTGGCAACTACACCGATATCACCGGCAGGAACCTGCTTCATAGGAATCTGAGTCTTACCACGCATTGTGAAGATGTTAGCAATACGCTCTTCTTCTTCACGACGGGAGTTATAAACTACGCTATCTGCTTTAATTGAGCCTGAGAATACACGGAAATAACTTAGACGGCCAACAAAGGGGTCGGAAGTTGTCTTAAATACCAACGCCGCCATCGGAGCATTGGCGTCACGCACTTCTTCTTCGCCGGTTTCTTTATCCATAACGATATAGTCGTTCAGAATTGCCGGATAGGTAAAGTCGATGATAGCGTTCATCAATCGACCAAGACCAATGTTCTTGTAGGCACTGCCGCAAAGCATAGGATAGATGATAGCCTGACGAATGCCCTTAATCAGACATTTCATAATTTCCTCGTCGCTAATCTCTTCTCCTTCCAAATAACGCATCATGCAATCGTCATCTGCTTCAACCGCAGCCTCTACCATCTTTTCGTGGGCAGCAGCAGCAGCCTCTTTATACTCATCCGGAATCTCTATTTCATCGGAGCCATTACCGTTGGCACGATAGGCCTTCATTTTGTAAAGGTCTATAATACCCTGGAAGTTGTCCTCCTTGCCCAAAGGCAGCTGTAACGGCAGTACATGCTTACCGAACTTACCACGCAGGTTATCCAAAATGCTATCAAAATCAGCGTTCTCACGATCCATCTTGTTGACAAAAATGATACGCGGCAAACCGGCTTCTTCAGCCAGCTTCCAGCATTGTTCGGTACCAACCTGTACACCGCTGGTTGCGCAAACCACGATCAACGCACTGTCTACTGCTCTAAAAGCTCCTTTAACCTCGGCAACGAAGTCAGCAAAGCCGGGAGTGTCAATGAAGTTAATCTTGGTATCACGCCATTCAACAGGTGCCAAAGTGGCGTTAACGGAGACCTTACGTTTGATTTCCTCGGGTTCATAGTCAGTGGTGGTAGCACCGTCTTCAACCTTGCACATTCTGCTGATTGCTCCGCTGCGATACAGCAGGGCTTCGGTAACAGACGTGGTTCCTGCTCCACCATGACCCACAATGGCCACATTTCTAATCTTATCTCCAGTGTACTCTTTCATGATAAATCCCCCTTTATCAGGCATTTGTTATGACAAGTATTTCGCTGATATTACTGCTTTTTCCTGCTTTTTGTGAAAAATTTCTCATAATTTTTTAAATTCACTTAAAATTGTAACGCATATTACAATTTTTTGGAGGAAGACGGGGGATAGGCGAAAAAATCCGACGCACCGCTTCTACAGCACGTCGGATTTGCTTTATTCATCCCACAATATTCACTTTACCATCTCTTGCTGCTGCGCCAGTATTCACCGCGAAGCAAGGCCAGCACAGTAAACAGCTCCAAGCGTCCTAAAAGCATAGCCAACGCCAGCGTCAGCTGTCCCATACCGGTAACACCGGCATAGTTACCTGTAGCGCCGATACTGCCAAATGCAGGACCGACACTGGAAATACATGAGGCCACGCCGAAAACGGCCTCATCTACATCCACACCGCTTAAGCAAAGCAGCATAGTCAAAACAGCGATAACCAGAACATAAACGAAAAAGAAACGGCTGACGTTGATAATCGTTTCTGTCGGCAGACGTCTTTTAGCGTAGTAAACATTGAGCAGCATCTGCGGATGCATAGTGCGACGCAGCTCCGCCATAACAGTTTTCAGCAGTACGATAAAACGGCAGACCTTAATACCGCCGGCAGTAGAGCCTGCGCAGCCGCCTGTCAGGAAGGTTACAGCCAAAATCAGCTTAGAGAAAGACGGCCACTGGTCATAGTCCGCCGAAACATAGCCCGTAGTACTGCCAAAGGAAGCCACCTGGAAGAAGGCTTCACGTACGCCGTCTGCCACACTGTAACCATTCACCATAATAATGTTGATGCTGATTAAAACAGTGAAAATAGTCAGCAACACAATGTAGCTTTTGAATTCCAGATCATGCCACAAAACCTTCAGGCCGATTTGCGTAACCTGATAGTATAAGGCGAAGTTACCTGCCGCCAAAATCATAAACAGACCGGTAACAATCTCAATACCCGCACTGTGAAAATGCGCAATGCTGTCATTATAGGTAGAAAAACCGCCGGTAGCAATCGCAGAGCAGGCATGGTTGACAGCATCATAGGTGCTCATGCCCAAAATTGCCAGCATACCGGTAAGAATAATCGTAAACAGCAGATAGATATAGAACAACGCTACTGCAGTTGTACGGATACGCGGCATAATACGGCTGTTGGAAAAGCCGCTGACCTCCGCGTTAAAAAGATACACAGCACCGCCGGCAATCTGCGGCAGGAGCGCCACGAACAGCACGATGATGCCGATACCGCCAATCCAGTGCGTCAGCGTGCGCCAAAGCAGCAGGCTGCGCGATACTATGTCAAGATTGGCAATTGCTGTTGCGCCGGTAGTGGTCAGTCCGGACATACTTTCAAAGTAAGCAGCGGCGGGATTCAAAATGCCGTCAAAGCAATATGGCAACGCACCAAGGGCAGCAGCCAAAAGCCACGAAAAGAATACAGTGCCTATACCCTCGCGCACGGATAAATTACGTGCTCCTCTACCGTCACCATAGTAATCAAAGATTCCGGCCAAAATAACAGCTACCGCTATGGAAAAGATAAAGGTTCTGGAGGTAGCATATTCGCCGTAAACAACAGACATCAAAAGCGGCAACAGCTGTGCAATTGCCAGGCCGGCAGAAATTTTTCCCAGGAGATATATTATAACCTTTGCATTCATCTTCTATACCTCCTGCCGTTACCAGTTCTGCTTATCGCGCCAAAAATCCGGGCGCATGATAACCAGCAGCGTAAAAATTTCCAGACGTCCCAAAATCATCGCCCAAATGCTGATGAAACGTGCCCAATCGGAAAGGCAATTATAGGTAGATGTCGGGCCTACAATGCCGAAGGCCGGACCTACACTGCTCATACAGGCAGCAATCAAGCCCATTGATTCCATTATCGGTATCCCCGACAGGGAAATCAGGATAGTCAGCACAATAAACACCAAAATATACAGGAAGAAGAAACGCGTAATATTGCCGACAATAATCGGGTTGATTTCGCGCTCACCCATTCTGATGGAATAAACGATGCGCGGGTGCAGAGTACGCAACAGCTCTGCCCAACCTGCCTTCAGCAGGATAACCAAACGCGTAATCTTAATGCCACCTGCGGTTGAACCGCTGCAGCCGCCGATGAACATCAGCATCAGCAGAACGCTGCGGCTGAAGCTGGGCCAGTTGTTATAGTCGTCCGACGCATAACCTGTTGTACTGCCGATAGACACAGCCTGGAAAATACTGTGACGAAGCGCGCCGTTAAAATCCATATAACCGGAAAAATACAGGTTGGCACAGATAAGTGCAGCCGCTGTTGTGAGTATCAGCAGATAATATCTGTGTTCGCTGTCCTGACGCACTGACGCCCAATCACCACGCCAGATTTTATAATACAAAGAAAAGTTCATGCTGGCAATCAGCATAAAAACAATAGCAATAATCTCAACATAAACAGACCTAAAGGAAATCAGGCTATCGTGATAATATGAAAAGCCGCCTGTCGCCATAGTTGCCAACGCCAGGTTCAGCGCCTGAAATATCGGCAAACCTGCAAGCAGCAGTAAGGCAACCTCCACTGCTGTTAAAATAACATAGATTAAGAGAATCATCATAGCAGATTCCTTGATTTTCGGCAAAGTACGTTCAGCCGTACCACCAGGAAGCTCTGCGTTGAACAGGTAGCTTGTACCGCTGTTCATCTGCGGCATGATGATAATAAACAGCATAATAACGCCGATACCGCCGGTCCAGTGCGTTAAGCAGCGCCAGACACGGATACTGGGCGGAAAATCGTTAAAAGAAAGTGCGGTAGTAACACCGGTAGTAGAAAAACCGGAAACACTTTCAAAAACCGCCGCAATCGGGTCCGTTGGGGTTAAAAACAAATACGGCAGTGCTCCCATCAGACAGACCAGCAGCCAACCGCAGCCTACGACCGCAATGGCTTCACGCACGCGCAGACGCTGACGCGGCCTTTTGCTGCCAAAGAGGTTAAAAAGCGAAGCGATAGTGCTCGTTGTAATCAGCGTAAATATAAAAATCCATATATGCTCCCTGTCTGCAAGCAACGCAGCAATCAGCGGCACCAGCAATATACAGGAAAATGCTATTGTCAGCTTGGCTAATAAACGGTTAACAAGCCTTGAATCCATAATTAAGCGCCCCGGCCTTCAAATAACGGTACTGTAGTCTTGGAAAATTCACTTTTGATAAAGAGAATTACGCGGTCATTGGCATGCAAGACAGTATTACCATTAGGAATATAGGCTTCATTACCACGCACAATAGCACACAGCAAGCATTCCGGCGGCAGATTCATATCACGCACTGCCACACCGTCTACATCGCTGTTTTCGCCGACGATGATTTCCAAAGCCTCGGCCTGTGCGCCCTCCAGCAGGGATACGGATACGATACCACCCTTGCGGACGAAACGCAACACCTCGCCTGCACTCAAAAGACGCGAAGACAGTACGATGTCTACGCCAACCTTTTCCATCAGCTCGATATATTCGTTACGTGCAACACGCACGATGGTCTTACGTGCGCCCAGATGCTTGGCCAGCTGTGCCAGCAAAAGGTTCAGCTTATCATCTTCGGTCAGGCAGATAACAACGTCTGCTTCCGAAACGCCCTCTTCAATCAGAAGGTCAATATCGGTACCGTCACCGCACAAAACCAAACCTCGCTTCAGCTTAGCAGCTAAAAGCTGGCAACGGTCCTTATCCTTTTCGATAACCTTTACCTGAATGCCCTGCTTTTCCAACATGGGAGCCAAAAAGCGACCTGTGCGGCCTGCACCGATGATGAGAACCTTCTCCAGCTTTTCATAAGTATTGGAGAAGGAATTTTCAAACTCGCGAATTGCTTCGTGCTTGCCTACGAAGTAAACGTTATCGCCCGGAATTACGTAATCATTACCATGAGGAATTATCATCTGATGACGTCTGAAAACCATGGCCATCAGGATATCCTTAGGAATATTCAAATCCTTCAGCGGTATATTAACAATAGGTGAATCCTCCTTCACCTTGGCTTCGAACATACGCACCTTGCCGTCAGCAAAATCATCTACGTTCAAGGCAGATGGTGTCATCAGGATATGGTCGATTTCACCTGCGGTAATACGCTCAGGGTTGATTACGAGGTCAATTTTCATATCATCCTTAAGCATTTCCGGCGAATGGATAGCATAATCCACGTTGCGGATACGGGCAACGGTATGCTTAATACCATGATTCTTGGCCATCAGGCAGGTCACCATATTTACTTCATCACTATCTGTGCAGGCGATAAGCACATCGGAAGCACTGATATCAGGATCAGCAAAAGTAGTAGGGCTGCAGGAGTTGCCTTCAATCGCCAGTACGTCCAAAGTATTTTGGATGACGTCCTTGCGCTTGGGGTCGATTTCTACAACTACTACATCAAACTGATCTTCAGCTAAAAGCTGTGCAATACTAAAGCCAAGCTTGCCTGCACCAGCTATTACAATACGCATTTTAGTTACTCCTTTAATACGGGAAATCCGTTAATCTCTATTACTCAAATACTGCTCTATATTATAACACAAATAGCCTTAAACGTCGACAGATGCAATTTTGACGCTGTTGACAAAGTGTTAATAATATGTAAAGTGTTAATAATATGTAAGATGGCTGTTATCATAGTAAACTGAGCGAGGGATATATCGTGCAAGGAAGAGCAATTTTAGCAAATGAGTGTCTGGAATCATCGAAGTGTTGCATTCTTGCGTGCGCATCCAAGAAGTGAGTACGCAGGAGGATGCTGATTGGCTGTCACACATAGAACTCTGGTAAATTGAGCGAGATGTATATCGTGTAGGGAATAGCAATTTTAGCGAATGAGCATTCGGAACCATAGAAACAAGGGTACGTAACAAAATGTTACTCTCTGACAAATTTTACCGCAGTTTCGTACTGGTTCCATGCGAAATTTGCGTCGTGCCCGTTGGGCACAGGAAAATTGCTGCTGACTGAAACGATATGCTCCTCGCGAATAGAGAAAGTTTACATAGTGAGTATCACACATGCTTGTGCGTCGCTCTGCTCCTTCAAGCATGGCTATCTATCCCTCCAAAAATACTCCCTGCAGCAATACTTCGTTTAAAAGTTACCGCTGCCAACTTTACTGCATAATCGTAGATTCTATCCTCAATCGACAAGCTGATTACATCAGCTCGTCGATACGCCTCGCCACAAGCGTGCCTATGCGTCGCAAAGCTCCTTTAGACGTGGCGGCTGGGCAGCCAGGCCCGCTGCTGGTCATAAGATAGCTGACGGTAAAAGAAAAAAGACATGTCACATGACATGTCTTTTTTCTAACCGGCAGCTATCTATCCTCCCAGGCCGCTTCCAGCCAAGTACTTT
>OOAE01002077.1_pt1 | contig 11935 bp, 10 predicted proteins | sample 1671271 | NCBI WGS metagenome assembly OOAE01 (sample SAMN06348139, study PRJEB24527) | human gut metagenome | biome: human gut; feature: ankylosing spondylitis patient; material: feces | host: Homo sapiens | place: China | collected 2015-10 | reverse complement strand
ATGGCTGCGGATTCAGCAGTTATGGTCATCGATGGATCCAAGGGTGTTGAGGCACAGACCCGTAAGCTTTTCAAGGTCTGTGTTATGAGACACATTCCGATCTTTACTTTTATCAATAAGATGGACAGAGATGCCAACGATACTTTTGATCTTCTGGATGAGATCGAAAAAGAGCTTGGTATTGCAACCTGTCCGATCAACTGGCCAATCGGTTCCGGTAAGAAATTCCGGGGTGTGTTTGATCGTAATACAAAGAAGATCCTTACCTTCTCCGATACACAGAAGGGCACCAAGGAAGGTGTGATAGAAGAGATTGATATTAATGATCCCCGTGCAGATGAGGTCATGGATCCTGAGCAGAAAGAGCAGTTGATGGAAGAAATCGAGCTTCTGGATGGCGCAAGTGCCGAGTTCGATCAGGAGATGGTAAGTAAGGGAGAACTGACTCCTGTGTTCTTTGGATCCGCTCTTACCAATTTTGGTGTTGAGACTTTCCTGGAGCATTTCCTGAAGATGACCACTTCTCCGCTTCCGAGAACTGCAGACTGCGGACTGGTAGATCCTATGAGTGATGATTTTTCAGCCTTTGTATTTAAGATCCAGGCGAATATGAACAAGGCTCACAGAGACCGTATCGCATTTATGAGGATCTGTTCAGGCAAGTTTGATGCGACCAAAGAGGTTTATCATGTGCAGGGAGACAAGAAGATGCGACTTCTTCAGCCGCAGCAGATGATGGCAGAATCCCGTCATGTTGTGGAGGAGGCTTATGCAGGTGATATCATCGGTGTCTTTGACCCGGGTATTTTTTCTATTGGAGATACCATCTGCGCACCTGGAAAGAAATTTGCCTTTGAGGGGATCCCGACCTTCGCGCCGGAGCATTTCGCACGTGTGCGTCAGATCGATACCATGAAGAGAAAACAGTTTGTAAAAGGTATCAACCAGATCGCTCAGGAAGGTGCGATCCAGATATTCCAGGAGTTTAACACCGGTATGGAAGAGATCATTGTGGGTGTTGTAGGTATCCTGCAATTTGATGTTCTGAAATACCGTCTGGAGAATGAGTATAATGTAGATATCCGCCTGGAAACACTTCCATATGAGCATATCCGCTGGATTGCAAACAAGGAGACTGTAAAAGTAGACAAGATCGTGGGAACTTCTGATATGAAGAAAGTCACAGATCTTAAGGGAAATCCGTTGCTGCTCTTTGTCAATGCATGGAGTGTTGGCATGGTTGAGGACAGAAACCCTGATCTGGTACTGACAGAATTCAGTAAATAAGCCCTTTTATTTCATAACTTTTTTTGATATAATAGTATAAAATTACGAACAAAAATATTATATCCGTAGGAGGGTTTCCCATGGCAGAAAAAAGAACAACATATAAGATACAGGATTTGGGCGGAATCGGTGAAGTTCACATTGCAGATGAAGTTGTTGCGATCGTTGCAGGACTTGCAGCAACAGATGTGGATGGAGTTGCTTCCATGGCAGGAAATATCACCAATGAGCTGGTAAGTAAACTTGGAAAGAAGAATCTGTCCAAGGGCGTGAGAGTAACCATTCTGGAAGGAGTCGTTACCGTGGATCTGTCACTGAATATCGAGTATGGCAGAAACATTCTTGAGACAAGCAAGAAGGTTCAGGAGAAGGTTAAATCCGCTATTGAGAATATGACAGGACTTGAGGTTGCAGATGTAAATATTCATATTGCCAGCGTGGATATGGAGAACGAAAAAGGAAAGTAAACCTTTCCTTTTTTCCGTCTTAGGAGGAAATTATGAGAAGAAGAGAACAGAGAGAACATGTATTTAAACTTATGTTTATGACAGAGTTTAATTCAGAAGAAGAGATGACAGAACAGCTCTCTCTTTATTTTGAAGGTCTTGGAGAACTTTCAGAACAGGACCAGGAATATATGAAGAAGAAGTACGCACATGTGAAAGAACATCTGGAAGAGATCGATGCACAGCTGAACAGTGCAAGCCGTGGATGGAAGACAAAGCGTATGAGCCGTGTGGATCTTGCGGCACTTCGTCTGGCAGTATATGAGATGGAATATGATGCAGACGTACCGACAGGAGTAGCTATCAACGAAGCGGTAGAACTTGCCAAAAGATTTGGCGGAGATGCTTCCGGCTCCTTTGTAAATGGAGTACTGGGTAAGATCGCATCTGAGAAGGATGAGAAGAAAAACGAGGAGGAGACTGCTGACACAGAAGAGAAGGCAGCAGAAGCCCCGGAAGAGAACGCATGAGAAACGTCTATTCTGTCGGTCAGGTAAACCATTATGTCAAAAATATGTTTACCCAGGATTACTTTCTCCGAAAAGTCTATGTAAAGGGAGAAGTATCCAACTGTAAATACCATACCAGCGGACATATTTATTTTTCCCTGAAGGATGAAACAGGCACATTAAGCTGTGTGATGTTTGCGGGACACCGCAGAGGTCTTGCTTTTCGCATGAAGGACGGGGATAAGGTAGTTGCAGGCGGAATTGTAGACGTATATGAGAGAGACGGGCGTTATCAGCTTTATGCAAAAGAGATCACACTGGAGGGTGCTGGTGCCCTCTATGAACGGTATCTAGCACTGAAACAGGAACTTGAGGATATGGGGATGTTTGCCCAGGAATATAAGCAGCCCATTCCTCATTTTATTCATACCCTTGGCGTGGTGACAGCACCTACTGGTGCAGCAGTACAGGATATCCGCAATATTGCAGGCAGAAGGAATCCATATCTGCAGGTGATCCTTTATCCGGCACTTGTGCAGGGAGAGGGAGCGGCGCAGAGTATCGTAAAGGGAATCCGGATGCTGGATGAAGCAGGGGTGGACGTGATCATCGTCGGCCGTGGAGGTGGCTCTATTGAAGATCTCTGGGCCTTTAACGAGGAGAGCGTTGCCCGTGCTATTTTTGAGTGCAGGACACCGGTGATCTCGGCAGTGGGACATGAGACAGATTTTACCATTGCGGATTTTGTAGCAGACCTGCGGGCACCTACACCATCTGCTGCAGCAGAGCTGGCAGTGGATGATTTTCGCAGTGTTCTGGAGAGCTTTCATATGTACGGAGACCGTCTGCAGCGTGCCATGAACAGTAAGACAGAACTTTTTGCCGCAAAACTTAAGGCCTATGAGAACAGATTCCAGTATCTGAGCCCGGAGTCCATGTTACGCGAAAAACGTCAGTATGCATCGGAGCTGGAGGAATGCCTGCGTTCTTCCATGGAACAAAAGCTTACAGAGAAAAGGCATGAACTGGCAATATGGATCCAGCGGTTTGAGGGACTTTCTCCATTAAGAAAGCTAAATGGAGGATATGCATTTGTGTCCGACTCAGACGGACATGCGGTGACAGAGATCAGTCAGATAAAAAAAGGTGACAGGATCTCCATTGCAGTAACCGATGGAGTCATAGAAGCAGTTGCGGATCGCATCAGGAAGGAAGAGCGATAATGGCAGAGACAGAAGCAAAGAAAGAAGAGAGATCCATAGAAGATACTTTTGGGGAGCTTGATCTGCTTGCCCGGAAGCTGGAGGATAAAGAAACACCTCTTGAGGAGTCTTTCCGCCTCTACAGACAGGGAATGGAGCTCCTAAAGGATCTGAACGGAAGACTGGATACTGTAGAAAAAAAGATGCTTCAGATGAATGAGGATGGGACATTTCGTGAATTTTAAAGAAGAACTGAAAAAAAGAACAGAAGAAGCAGAACATGTGATCCGGGAATATCTTCCGGAAGAATCCGGTTTTGCAAAAACCATGGCAGAGGCCATGAATTACAGTATGACGGCAGGTGGAAAGAGACTCCGCCCGATCCTGATCAGGGAAACCTACGAGCTGTTTGGAGGAAAGGATAAGCTTTGTGAGCCTTTTATGGCGGCTATGGAGATGATCCATACACATTCGTTGATCCATGATGATCTCCCTGCACTGGATAACGATGATTACCGAAGGGGAAGGCTGACCACACATAAAGTATACGGAGAGGCCATGGGCGTTTTAAGCGGTGTGGCACTCCTTAACAGAGCTTATGAAGTGATGCTTTCCGCCTTTGATCTGACCGGGGATAAAGACCGTGTGATAGCCGCCATGCGGATCATTGCAGATAAGACCGGCATCAACGGTATGCTTGGTGGACAGAGTGTTGATGTGGAGAATGATGGGAAACCTCTGGAACACAAGATGCTGGATTATATTTACAAAAACAAGACCTCCGCATTGATCGAGGCTTCCATGATGACCGGTGCTGTGCTGGCAGGGGCATCTGAGAAAGAACTTGAGATTTTGGAGCAGGCTGCAGAAAATATCGGGCTGGCTTTTCAGATCCAGGATGATATCCTTGATGTGACCAGTACCCAGGAGGAACTGGGAAAACCGATCCACAGTGATGAAAAAAACAACAAGGTTACCTATGTAAGCCTTGTTGGAGCCCCGGCAGCAGCCAGCAGGGTTAAAGAACTTTCTGACCATGCGGTAGAACTTTTAGACGACCTTGACAGGAAGAACGGATTTCTGGATCTTCTTGTGGAAAGTCTTGTCAGCCGCAGGAAATAGAAAGAACAAAGGAAGGGTACAAATGATTCTGGAAAAAATTAAAAAGCCAAATGATATTCATAAAGTTTCATTGGAGGATTTTCCGCGCCTTGCTGAGGAAATCAGGAGCTTTTTGATCCAGAGTGTAAGTGAGACAGGTGGCCATCTGGCATCCAATCTGGGTGTGGTGGAGCTGACTCTTGCTCTGCATAATGTGCTTGATCTTCCACAGGATAAGCTGATCTGGGATGTGGGACATCAGGCTTATACACATAAAATCCTTACAGGAAGAAAAGACGGCTTTAAGGATCTTCGTAAAGAAGGAGGTTTAAGCGGTTTTCCAAAAAGGAATGAAAGTGACTGTGATTCGTTTGATACCGGACACAGTTCCAATTCCATTTCCGCAGGACTTGGCTATGTCCGTGCCAGAGACCTGATGGGAGAGAAATACCATGTGGTTTCCGTGATCGGAGATGGTGCGCTTACCGGTGGGATGGCTTATGAAGCATTGAACAATGCGGCTGAGCTGAAGACTAATTTTATTATTATCATCAATGATAATAACATGTCTATTTCCAAGAACGTAGGAGGAATGTCCACCTATTTAAGCGCTCTGCGTACAGCTGAGACTTATACAGGAATGAAGATCGGCGTGACAAAAACACTCAAAAAGATTCCCCATGTTGGAACCGCCGTGGTAGATACGGTCCGAAAGACCAAGAGCAGCATCAAGCAGCTGATCATTCCCGGAATGCTTTTTGAAAATATGGGGCTGACTTATCTGGGACCGGTAGATGGCCATAATATGCGCCAGATGATGAAGCTTTTTAATGAGGCAAAGAGAGTGGAGGGACCGGTTGTTGTCCATGTCCTTACAGAAAAAGGCAGAGGCTATGGACCGGCATCTTCCCATCCGGAGCGTTTTCACGGAACAGGTCCTTTTGACATCCAGAGTGGCAGACCCCTTACAGCAAAAACAGCGCCGACATATACGGATCATTTTTCCGGTGCAATATGTTCTTTGGCAGAGAAGAACAAAAAAGTAGTTGCTATTACAGCTGCTATGCCAGATGGAACCGGACTGAACCGATTCCGGAAGAAATTCCCGGAGCGTTTTTTTGATGTGGGTATTGCGGAAGAACATGCAGTAACCTTTGCGGCAGGCATGGCACTTGGGGGAATGATCCCGGTTTTTGCGGTATATTCTTCGTTCCTGCAGAGAGGGATCGATCAGATCCTTCACGATGTATGTATGCAGGATCTTCATGTGATCTTTGCCATTGACAGGGCAGGATTTGTCGGAGCAGATGGTGAAACACATCATGGATGCTTTGATTTATCCTATCTGTCCATGATTCCCAATATGACAGTTATGGCTCCCAAGAATGGAAAAGAGCTTGAGGAGATGTTGAAATTTGCAGTAGAAGAGCTGGATGGTCCCTGTGCGATCCGATATCCGAAAGGATCGGCATGTACCGATATGGAAGAATGTCATGAGCCACTTAAGAAGGGCAGAAGTGAAGTGATCACTCCAGGCAGTGAGATTGCAGTTCTCGGGGTTGGCAGCATGGTTTCTGTCTGTCAGAAGGTCTGTGAAGAGATAAGAAATCACAAAATAGCAGGAGCTACGTTTGTCAATGTCCGTTTTGTAAAGCCTCTGGATACAGAGCTTCTTGATCGGCTTTCGCAGAACCACAGTCTTTTGGTCACTGTGGAGGAGAATGTAAAAAGCGGTGGGTTCGGAGAACATGTATCTGCTTATATGGAAGCCTGTCATCCGGAAGTAAGAGTTCTTCCACTGGCAATACCGGATCATTTTATTGAGCATGGAACGGTGGATCGTCAGCGAATGAAAATAGGTTTAAATGTACAGGGAATCCTGGATGCGGTAGAACAGAGCTGGGAAAATCTTGTGAATAACAGAAAATAAAGGACATAGCCTTTGCAGAAGAATACAAAGCTGTGAGGCATTTTACAGCCCGGCACATAAAGAGCCGGGCTGTTGGAGGATAATATGAAAAAAAGACTGGATATCATGATGGTGGAACAGGGACTTGCACCGTCACGCGAAAAAGCAAAAGCGTATATCATGGCCGGGGAAGTATATGTCAACGGTCAGAAGGAAGACAAGGCTGGCTCCATGTTTGCTGAGACTGTCAAGCTGGAGGTAAGAGGAAAGACTCTTCCTTATGTCAGCAGAGGCGGACTGAAGCTGGAAAAAGCCATGAAAAATTTTGGCGTGACGCTGAAGGATAAGGTGTGCATGGATGTAGGCGCATCCACCGGCGGCTTTACAGACTGTATGCTTCAGAACGGAGCGGTCAAAGTCTATTCCATTGATGTGGGATATGGACAGCTGGACTGGAAACTCAGAAATGATCCGAGAGTTGTGTGTATGGAAAAGACAAATATCCGCTATGTGGTACCGGAAGATCTGGAAGGTCCGGCAGCATTTTCTTCGATCGATGTTTCTTTTATCTCCCTTACAAAAGTGCTTCTTCCTGTAAGAAACCTTCTCACAGAGGACGGAGAGATCGTATGTCTCATCAAACCTCAGTTTGAGGCCGGCAGAGAAAAAGTCGGAAAAAAAGGCGTTGTCCGTGATCCGAAGGTTCATGAAGAAGTCATTGAGAAAGTCAGAGATTATGCCATGAGCATTTTTATGGAGCCCTGTCATCTTTCCTTTTCTCCCATCAAGGGACCTGAAGGAAATATTGAATATCTCCTTCATCTGAAAAAACATCCGGAAGGAACAGAAGTACCTGTGAGTCTTGACGTATCCGTAGAGGATGTGGTAAAGGAAGCCCACGGACAGCTGGACTGATGTTTGGAAAGGACTGAAGCAATATGGACAGATTTTATATAATTCCAAACAGTGCCAAGGATCCGGAACTGACATTTTCTAATAGGATCATTGCCTATCTGGAGAAGCATGGTGCCAGGTGTCATGTGCAGAAGATCACCGAAAAAATGGAAGGACCGTATCATTATACGGACCCGGATGGGATTCCGCAGGATACACAGTGCATTATTGTACTGGGGGGAGATGGAACACTTCTGCAGGCTGCAAGGGATGTGGTGCATCTGGATATCCCTCTTCTTGGAATCAATCTGGGAACTCTGGGATTTCTTGCCGAGGTGGATAAAAATTCCGTGTATCCGGCTCTGGATCGGCTTCTGTCAGATGACTATGAGCTGGAAGATCGTATGATGCTGGAAGGAAAGATCTATCGGGGAGAAGAACTTATTGGAAAAGATATCGCATTAAATGACATTGTGATCGGAAGAGAAGGACATCTCCGTGTGATCCGTTTCAAGAATTATGTTAATGATGCATATATGAATTCATACAATGCAGATGGTATCATCATTTCCACTCCGACCGGTTCTACCGGATATAGTCTGTCAGCGGGAGGTCCCGTGGTTTCTCCCAGTGCCAGTATGATGATCATGACCCCCATCGCTCCCCATACCATGAACACCCGAAGTATCATTCTTTCCGGGGAAGAGGCAGTTACAGTAGAGATCGGTGAGGGAAGACATAATACCATTGAGAAAGCGGTGGCCTCTTTCGACGGGGATACCCAGATATCCATGGTCACCGGTGATCGGATCGTGATCCGGAAAGCCACAGTCAGGACAAAAATCCTCAAGCTGAACCATCTGAGCTTTGTGGAGGTTCTGAGACAGAAAATGAGTAACAGCTGATGCAGGAGGTTCAATTTTGAAAGTAGCAAGACATGAAAAAATTATCGAACTGATCCGTCAGTACGAGATCGATACACAGGAAGAACTTGCGGCAAGACTGAATGAGGCCGGTTTTAAGGTTACGCAGGCTACCGTATCCAGAGATATCCGTGCTCTGAAAATGACAAAGGTTGCAGGCAGCAACGGAAAGTCCAGATATGCGATCCTGGAAGAACATACACCGGATGTGTTAAGTGATAAATATTCCAGAGTTTTGAAAGATGCAGTGATCGCTATGAACATCGGACAGAATATCGTAGTGGTAAAAACAATTCCGGGAATGGCCATGGCGGCAGCAGCAGCTCTTGATGCCATGAAATGGCCGGAAATCCTGGGATGTATTGCTGGAGATGATACCATTATGTGTGTGGTGAAAACCTCTGAACAGGCACCGGGTGTAGTTCAGAAGCTTGGCGGGATCTTATCCAGGGGAAAATAAAATGACAGAATATGTAAATGCTTTATACCAGAAAGGAAATCAATGTTAGTACATCTGCATGTAAAAAATCTTGCACTGATAGAGGAATCAGAGGTGGAATTCGGACCAGGCTTAAATATCTTAACTGGTGAGACCGGAGCCGGAAAATCCATTCTGTTAGGATCCATACAGCTTATCCTGGGTGGAAAAACTTCCAGAAGCATGATTCGTGAAAATGCTTCCTATGCCCTGGTAGAGTTGCTGTTTCAGGTTGAAAACACGAAAGCCAGAGAGTCCCTTGCGGCGCTTGACATCTATCCGGAAGACGGACAGGTGCTGATGTCCCGCAAGATCATGGACGGCAGAAGTATCAACAAGATCAACGGAGAGACAAGTACTGTCAGCCAGATGAAAGCAGCAGCAGCCTGTCTTCTGGACATTCACGGACAGCATGAGCATCAGTCACTTCTTTATGGAGACCGCCAGCTGGCTATTTTGGATGTATATGGAAAGGAACAGATCCTTCCTGCCAGGGAGAAGGTCCGGAAAGCTTATCAGGAGTATCGGGACTGTGTGGATCAGCTGAAAGCACTGGATATGGATGAGGAACAGCGCAACCGTGAAAAAGCCTTTCTGGAATTTGAGATCAATGAGATCGAGGAGGCAGCTCTTATTCCGGGAGAGGACGAAACACTGGAGGATCGCTACCGGAAGCTGAGCAATGCCAGAAGGATCATGGAAACAGCACAAATGGTTCGTGGGATGACCGGATATGAACAGGGCGCCGCAGATATGACCGGAAATGCCCTGAAAGAGTTTTCAAGAATTGCAGATTACGATAAGGATCTTGCACCTTTACAGGAAGCTCTTGTGGAAATCGATTCACTTCTCAGTGACTTCTGCCGTGATCTGTCCTCTTATATGGATAGTTTGACTTTTGACGAAGAAACTTTTTTTGAAACAGAAAAAAGACTGGATCTGATCAATAGTCTGAAGGCAAAGTATGGACAGACGATCCATGAAATTTTGTCTTATCAGAAGGAACAGCAGGAAAAATTAGAAAAACTTCAAAGATTCGAAGAAAATTTTCGGTTACTGAAAGAAAAACTTATGCAGGCAGAAAAGATTCTTGAGGAAGCTTCGCATGAACTTTCAGAGATACGGAAAGAATACAGTAAGCAGCTGGATGAAAAGATTATCGAAGGATTGAAGGAACTGAATTTTGAGGATGTGGATTTTTCTATCCGTTTTGACCGCAGAAAAAATTATACAGATAATGGTTATGATGCGGTGGAATATGAGATTTCCACAAATCCAGGTGAGAGCAGAAAACCGCTGGGACAGATCGTATCCGGTGGTGAGCTTTCCAGGATTATGCTTGCCATCAAAGCGATCCTTGCAGATAAAGATCAGATCGATACATTGATCTTTGATGAGATCGATACAGGGATCAGTGGGCGTACTGCACAGAAGGTCTCTGAAAAAATGGCAGTGATCGGACAGCACAGGCAGGTGCTTTGTATCACACATCTTCCACAGATCGCAGCAATGGCAGATACCCATTTTGAGATTGAGAAACATGTAGAAGGAACAGAAACCATCACCCAGATCCATCCTCTGGAAGGAGAGGAATCTGTTCGTGAGCTTGCCAGACTTCTGGGCGGTGCCCAGATCACGCCGGCTGTTCTTGGAAATGCAAGAGAGATGAAGGAATTGGCACAGCAACAAAAAAATACAAGACTGAAATAATTTATACGTTACATACTAAGAGAGGACGACCGAAAGGTCAGTCCTCTTTTTTAACCGAATCAAGTCAGTTTCCTGCTTCAGTTGCGAAAAGCAATAAGCAGTGGGTGGGGATTTGCTTGTATCAGAAAATTACAAAGGATGTGACGTAAGATGAACAGAAAAAGAAAATACCGATGTTGGCTCCTTGTATTTCTTGCGCTGGATCTGATTCTGATGGGATGGCTGGGCTACCGGCTTCTGGACAGAAAGATCCCGGATCAGATCCTGGTGGATCATGAGGACAGCCGGGAAGTAGCCAATCTTCTTAAACGCCCTTTTATCAGCTTTGATGATGCGATCACCGTTTCAGGAAAAGACAGCTATAAGTTGCACTGCAGACTCTTGGGAGTGATCCCTTTTAAGGATGTGAAGGTAAAAAATATAACTGCAAAAGAAGTATATGCAAGCGGAGATGCAGTAGGTATTTATATGCAGACGAAAGGAGTTCTGATCATTGATACAGGCGAGATCCTTTCGGAAAGTGGTGAGATGGAAGAACCGGCCCGGGACATTGTAAAGCCGGGAGATTATATTGTGGCTTTTGATCAGAACCGGATCCAGTGCAAGCAGGATCTTCTGGAGGATCTTGCAGATCTTTGTGGAGAATCTGTAACACTGAAGGTCCGCCGGGGAAAAGAGACGATTCCCCTGTCCCTGACGCCGGTGAAAGATGAGAAAGGAAAATACAAGCTTGGCATCTGGGTGAGGGACGATACACAGGGAATCGGAACCCTGACTTATGTGGACGAAAATGGAGGATTCGGTGCTCTTGGTCACGGGATCAGCGATGTGGATACCGGCGAACTTTTAAGTATCGCAGATGGAAATCTTTACAACGCCCAGATCCTGGGGATCCGGAAAGGAGAAAAAGGAAATCCCGGAGAACTATCTGGTCTGATCCGATACGAAGCTGACAATATCCTGGGTGAGATTTCCGAAAACAGTAAAAACGGCATTTTTGGAACTGTGGATGCTGACCAGGTGAAAAATCTGGATCTGAAGAAGATTCCTGTAGGTTACAAACAGGATCTGAAAATTGGACCCGCATCTGTTCTCTGCTGCACAGACGGCGAAGTAAAAGAATATGCCGCAGAGATCACCAGGATCGATATGAACCATGAGGATTCTAATAAGAGCTTTGTGATCCAGATCACAGATAAAGAACTCCTGGAAAAAACAGGTGGGATCGTTCAGGGAATGTCTGGAAGTCCTGTGCTTCAGAACGGAAAACTCTTTGGTGCCGTGACTCATGTATTTGTGCAGGATTCTACCGGCGGATATGGGATTTTTATTGAAAATATGACAGGCAATGCATAATCTGCAGTTGAGGAAAGAGGCACAAAAACATGGAAAAAGTCCGGGAAAAGTGCCTCTTTTTTATATGGGGAAAAATGCTGGATACAGATGGAAATACCTGCATTTTAGTGAATTTTGTGA
>OOAE01002074.1_pt1 | contig 11944 bp, 8 predicted proteins | sample 1671271 | NCBI WGS metagenome assembly OOAE01 (sample SAMN06348139, study PRJEB24527) | human gut metagenome | biome: human gut; feature: ankylosing spondylitis patient; material: feces | host: Homo sapiens | place: China | collected 2015-10 | reverse complement strand
ATCAGGACACCAGTGTGGCGCAGTTCCGTCTGGTGAGCCTGCTCACCGGCCCGGAGCGCAACATCTGCGTGGTGGGCGACGATGACCAGAGCATCTACCGCTTCCGCGGGGCTACCATTGAAAACATCCTCAACTTTGAAAAGTGCTACCCCGGGGCAAAGACCATCCGGCTGGAGCAGAACTACCGTTCCACCTCCAACATCCTGAACGCCGCCAACTGCGTCATCCAGCACAACACCGAGCGCAAGGGCAAGACCCTGTGGACCGACAACGGCGAGGGCGACAAGGTGCAGGTGTACACCGCCGAGAACGAGCAGGACGAGGCGATGCACATCGCGGACGTCATCGGCCAGCACCTGAAAGCGGGCGGCCATCTGGCCGACCACGCCATCCTCTACCGCATGAACGCCCAGTCGGCTCCCATCGAAAGCTACTTCACCCGCGCGGGCATCCCCCACAAGATCGTGGGCGGCCAGCGTTTCAACGACCGCAAAGAGGTCAAGGACATCCACTCCTATATGTCCATCGTGGCCAACCCCCGCGATGACGTGCGCCTGCGCCGCATCATCAACGAGCCTGCCCGCAAGATCGGCAATACGACGGTGGAGGTCATTGCAGACCTTGCCGCCCAGCAGGGGGTGAGCATGCTGGAGATTATCGGCCACGCCGACCAGTACGCCAAGCTCAGCCGGGCTGTGATGCCCTTGCTGAAATTCTGGCAGATCTACCAGAACCTGCAGGATTCGCTGGAGACCAAGACGCTGGACGCCTTTGCCGCCGACGTCATCGAGCGGACCGGGTACAAGGCCATGCTGGAAGCCGACGCCGCCAAGGGCCACGAGGACGCCGCCGACCGCCTGCAGAACCTGGGTCAGCTGGTGAACAACGTCAAGAACTACTGCGACCAGCACGGCGAGGACGCTACGCTGGAGGGCTATCTGGAAGATATCGCCCTCATCAGCGACATCGACAGCTACAACGAGAGCGCCGACCAGGTGGTGCTGATGACCATCCATTCGGCCAAGGGGCTGGAGTTCCCCTATGTGTTCCTCATCGGCATGGAAGAGGGCGTGTTCCCCAGCGAGATGAGCAAGTATTCCGAGGCGGACCTGGAAGAAGAGCGCCGCCTTGCCTACGTCGGCATCACCCGCGCCAAAAAGGAACTGTACATCTCCAACAGCGTCACCCGCATGCTCTACGGCCGCACCCAGCGCAACGAGCCCAGCCGCTTTTTGCGCGAGATCGAGCCGGAGTACATCGAAGAGACCCGCAGCCCGGTGCTGGAACAGCGTTCCCGTCTGGGCGGCTGGGGCAGCAGCTACAGCGACACCGTGCCCGGCGGCGCGTCCGGGTACTCCGGGCCTTCCGGCTGGGGCCGCAGCGCCGGGGGCTACGGTTCCGGCGGCTATGGTTCCCGCTCCGGCGGCGGTTACCTGAACCGCGAGTACAACGCCGGGGAGCGCAGCGGGTTCGGCTCCGGTTATGCCGGGCGGGGCACTTCCTCTTCCGGCTACGGTGCCGCCTACGGCAACAGCTCCACCCAGCCCAAGGTGCGTTCGGGCGGGTTCGGTGCCGGGTATTCCGGCACGGGCGCAAAGACCCCGGCCGCAAAGATCAGCTTCACCGGTGCACCGGCGGCAAAGGCAGCGCCCGCAGGCTCCAAGCACTACGAGCCGGGCGATGTGGTGGAACACAAGGTCTTTGGCCGGGGCACCGTGCTCAAGGTCAAGCCTGCGGCCGGAGACCAGATCGTGGAGATCAACTTTGAGAAAGTCGGCATCAAAAAGACCATGGCCAATTTTGCGCCGCTGACCAAAATCACAACGGAGGAATGACACAAAAATGATGACAGTTCGTTTGATCGCCCATACCCCGGAGCCGGAGAAGGTGGTGGCGGCTGCCGCCAAGCTGTGCTACTCCGACGCCCACATCACCGACCTGCTGGACGGCCTGACCGAGGAAAAGACGGCAAAGTTCCTGACCATGCTCAGCGACCTGGGCCACGCCAGTCCCATCGAGCACGCCAGCTTCACCTTTGGCATCGAGGGGGTCAGCCGTACCTTGCTGGCCCAGATCACCCGCCACCGCATCGCGTCCTTCAGCGTGCAGAGCCAGCGCTATGTGCGCCTGGACGATTTCCGCTATGTGGTGCCGCCGGAGATCGAAGCCATCCCGGAGGCAAAGGCGGCTTTCCTTGAGAGCATGAACGAGGACGCCAAACGCTACCTTGACCTTGCCCACAAGCTGGAAGAGGGCCACACCGCCCGCCTGATGGCCGCGGGCATGCCGGAAAAGGCAGCCCGCGCCAAGGCCAGCAAGCAGGCCAATGAGGACGCCCGCTTTGTGCTGCCCAACGCCTGCGAGACCAAGATGGTGGTCACCATGAACGCCCGCAGCCTGCAGAACTTCTTCCACCTGCGCTGCTGCAGCCGCGCCCAGTGGGAGATCCGCCAGCTTGCCGAAGAAATGTTCAAACTGGTGTACCCGGTGGCACCCCACATCTTTGCCAAATCCGGCCCGGCCTGCGTGAGCGGCCCCTGCCCGGAGGGCAAGATGTGCTGCGGCAAAACCGCCGAGGTGCGTGCAAAATATGCCGCCATCAAGGAAGGTGCCGCCGTATGAGCAAGGGCAAGCTGATCGTCATCGAGGGGCTGGACGGCAGCGGCAAGGCCACCCAGGCCAAGCTGCTGGCCCAGCACCTGGCCAGCCAGGGCCTGCCGGTGCGGGAGGTCACCTTCCCGGATTACGCCAGCGATTCCAGCGCCCTGATCAAAATGTATCTGGCCGGGCAGTTCGGCTCAAAACCGGACGATGTGAACGCCTACGCGGCCTCCAGCTTTTTTGCGGTGGACCGCTATGCCAGCTACAAGACCGACTGGGGCCGCTTTTACGAGGAAGGCGGCGTGGTCATTGCCGACCGCTACACCACCTCCAACGCGGTGCACCAGTGCTCCAAGCTCCCGCCGGAGCAGTGGGAGGCGTTTTTGCACTGGCTGTTCGATTACGAGTTCCATCTGCTGGGCCTGCCCGCACCGGACAGCGTCATCTACCTGCAGGTGGACCCGGCGGTCAGCCAGCGGCTGATGACCGCCCGCTACCACGGTGACGAGAGCAAAAAGGACGTGCACGAGAAAGATACCGAGTATCTGGCCCGCAGCCGCCGCGCCGCCGAGTATTGCGCGGAGCATCTGGGCTGGACCACGGTGCACTGCACCCACAGCGACGCCATGCGCAGCATCGAGGACATCCAGGCTGAGGTGCAGGGCATCGTGCTGGGCCAGCTGAAATGATAAAATGAAGGCAGGTTGGCACGTCGGCAGCTTTCTCTTCGGACACGAAAACGGGTTGTGGCACCCAGCGGCTGCGTCGGCTTTTAGAAAAAGCCTTGCACCCTGCTGGCCACTGCCCCAACAGCAACTCCCTGTTTCTGCCACTGGCAGCAGTCGTTGCTGTTGCAGGCCATTCCATCGCTCGCCCTATTGCCCTACGGGCAACAGGGTCCCACCCCAGCGGACGGTCCTCAGAGAAACTCCCGACGCACCTGTCGGATATACACATAAAATACGATAAGAGGGGGCATCCTGACAGATGTATCGTTTGATGCAGCCATCCGACAAGGCGGCTGTGCTGGCGCTGTGGCAGCGCGAGCGCGGCGAGTCGGAAGAATTTGCGGCCAACGCCGTGGAGCGTTTTGCAGGGCAGCAGAATGTCTATGTGGCCGAGGAAAATGACGCCATTGCCGCTGTGGCACTGGCGGTGCCGGTCACGCTGCAGGGGCGGCAGGGCAGTTACCTCTACGGCCTGTGCGGACAGGGCAGTTTGATCCTGGCCGGCCTGCTGGACTACCTGTGCGCGCAGCAGAAGCTGCGGGGCGCAGGCTTTACCGTGGCCGTGCCCGCCACCCCGGAGCAGGCCGCTCTGCTGCAGGACAAGGGCTTTGCCCGCGCCTTTGCATTGCGCTGCCTGCCGCGGGAGGTGGCCCGCAACCTGTGGAGCCAGGCCGAGTTTGACAGCGTTACCGCCAAGAAGCTGTGCGAGCTGCGGGAGAAGTTCTGGCCCGATACCGTGCAGTTCACCCCGGAGCGCATGGCCGTGGTGCTGGGTGACCTGTATTCCCGCGGGGCCACCATCGTGGCCAACGAGCGGGGCTACGGCGTGTACTTCCGCAAGGAGGACACCCTGTATTTCGTGGAGCTCATGGCCGAGGACGACCGCGCCGCCGAGGTGCTCATGGAAGCCGCCCGCGAGAAGGAAGTCATCGTGGAAAAGGCCGTCATCACGGTGGGTGCCGCCCAGACGCTGTTCCTGGGGGAGGGCACCCGGCAGGAGTACGGCATGATCCGTTTTGACGGTGAGCCCTTTGACGTATCGGAAAGCTATATGCGCCTGATGCTGGAAGGCTGAGACGCAGAAAAACAACAAAGGAAGGTGCGTATGGCACACAAGGAGAGACACACCGCCCCGAAGAAAAAAGGCGGTGCCGTGAAGATTTTGCTGGCAGTGGTACTGTTGCTGGTGCTGGCCGCCGGAGCAGCAGGGGTGTTTGCCTACAACGAGATCCACGGCAATGGAAAGCCCGGCACCGAGGTCACCGTCAGCATCCCCCAGGGCAGCGGCGTTGCCGCCATCGCGCAGGAGCTCAAGGACGCGGGCGTCATCCGCTCGGCCTACCTGTTCCGCTGGTATGTGGGGCACAAGGGGGCCGCGGCAAAGCTGCAGTATGGTGATTTTATCCTGCAGACCGGGGCCAACGCCTACGATGCCATCATTGCGGCCCTTTCCACCTATGCCAAGGCCGAGACCGTGCGGATCACCATCCCGGAGGGCACCACAGCCATCGCCATTGCCCGGAAAATGGAGGAAGCCGGTCTGTGCAGCGCTGAGGACTTTCTGAAGGAAGCCAACGAGGGCGATTTCAGCGCGTACACCTTCTGGCAGTACGTGCCGGAGGACAAGGACGCCCCGGACCGCTTCATGAAGTGCGAGGGCTATCTCTTCCCGGAGACCTACGAGTTTCTGAAGGACGACACCGTGCACAACTATGTGGCAACGTTCTATGCGCAGTTCGACGCGCAGATCACCGATGCGATGTATGCGAAGCTCAAGGAGCAGGGCATGACCCTGAACGAGCTGGTCACGCTGGCCTCCTTTGTGCAGGAGGAAGCGGGCAACAGCCAGGACTCCAACGTGGCGCAGGTGTTCCGCAACCGTCTGGCCGAGGGATCGCCCTATCCGCGCCTGCAGAGCAACACGTCCAGCTACATCCAGAACGACGCCGACAACAACTACCTCTGGAACTGGGTGGCCCCCTACTGCGGCGGGTGGGACAATATCCCGGAAAACATCGTCTCTGCGTATGATACCTACCATACGGCGGGCCTGACCCCCGGTCCCATCTCCAACCCCGGCATCGCTGCCATCCGGGCGGCGCTGAGCCCGGAGCCGGACGAGGAAGCAAAGGACGCCTATTTCTTCGTCACCGACCTCAAGGGCAGCTACTACTATGCCCGCACCCTCAGCGAACACAACGCCAACTGCCAGACCGCAGCGGACGTGAACAAAACGGTGAAATAAGAGGGTAAGTTGTCCGTTACGGCTGAAGCTGCCCGTTACGACCCTTCCTGTGAAAATGCGTTTGGAGCGCTCCGCAGAGCGCGACAAACGCGAATCTAAAAATAATTCTTCCGCTAATATGTCCAGAGCGAAGCGGCGGACATTTCAAATCGTATTTTCTGAAAAAAGAGAGGAATATCAACTATGCTGCAAATCCCGGAACTGCTCGCCCCGGCGGGCGATCTGGAGCGCCTGCGCTATGCCATCAACTACGGTGCCGATGCCGTTTACTGCAGCCTGCCGGAGTTCGGCATGCGGTCTGCACCGGCCAACTTTACGCCGGAACAGCTCACCGAGGGCGTCATCTATGCCCATGCCCGGGGCCGCAAGGTCTACCTGACCATGAACACCCTGCCCACCAATGAGGAAGCCGACCGCCTGCCGGACGCCATCAAGGAGGCCGCCAAGGCCGGTGTGGATGCCTTCATCGTGGCCGACCTGGGCGTGCTGGATGCCTGCAAGACCGTTGCCCCGGACATCGACGTGCACATGTCCACCCAGACCGGCATCACCAACTGGGCCGCCGCCCGCGCCGCCTATCACCTGGGTGCCAAGCGCGTGGTGCTGGCCCGCGAGATGTCCTTGCAGGACATCGCCATCCTGCGCGACAAGACCCCGCCGGAACTGGAGATCGAGGCCTTTGTGCACGGTGCCATGTGCATGAGCGTGTCCGGCCGGTGCCTGCTGTCCAATTACATGGCAGGCCGCGACGCCAACCGGGGCCAGTGCGCCCAGCCCTGCCGCTGGAAGTACTACCTGAGCGAGGAGACCCGCCCCGGCCAGCTGTACGAGATCGGCGAGAACGAGAACGGCAGCTACATCCTCAACGCCAACGACCTGTGCACCGCGCCCTTCATCGACCTGATCTGCAAGGCCGGTGTGGACAGCCTGAAGATCGAGGGCCGCGCCAAGACCTTCTATTATGTGGCCAGCGTGACCGCCGCTTACCGCAAGGCGCTGGATGCCTATCTGGCCGACCCTGCCAACGACAACTTTGAACTGCCGGCTGAGGTCTACGAGGAGCTCACCCGCACCAGCCACCGCCACTACTCGCCGGGCTTCTACTTTGGCCGCGAGCAGGCCAAACAGGCCACCGACAGCGCCACCTACATCCGCGAATGGGAGTTCGTGGGCACGGTGGACCGCTGGGAGAACGGCGTGGCCCACTGCCAGCAGCGCGGCAAGTGGAGCCTGGGCGATACGCTGGAAGCCCTCTGCCCGGACGGCCGCAGCATCCCGCTGACGCCGGAGTGGATCGAGAACGAGGCCGGGGAACGGGTGGACAGCACCCCTCACGCCATGGAAAAATACACCATGCCCACCCCGGAGCTGCCGCCCATGAGCCTGCTGCGCCGCAAAACGGCAGAATAAGCAGCCGCACCCCGCAAACCATGCCAACCGGCACCGCCTGCAAAGGCTTTGCCGGCTGGCTTTTTTTGCATCCCTTGCAAAACCGCACAAACCGCGCTATACTGACATATATTATCATGCAGAGCGAAAGGAGGGAGCCTGATGTTCCGGCTGCCGATCGTAAAATTTTTCAGCCGCATCCTCAATCGGATCACCATCACGGTGGTGCTGGTGGCCCTGCAGGTGGCATGGCTGCTGTGGGCGTTTTTCTCCCTCACCACCGGCCGCGTGTGGGTCAACGCCGGCTTGCAGCTGCTCAGTCTGTTTATGATGCTGTACCTCGTGCGCAAGGACGAGAACAGCGCCTACAAGATCGGCTGGATCGCGCTCATGGGGGTGCTGCCGCTGCTGGGCGGGGCACTGTACCTCTCCTTTGGCAACAAGCGCCCGGCCAAGCAGCTGCGTAATAAGCTGAAAGCGGTGGATGACGCCCACAGGGCTGATCTTGTCCAGCAGCCGGACCAGGTGGCCGGACTGGATGCTTCCGGCCTCGGCATGAGCCGCTATCTGGCGCGGTACGGCCGCTACCCGGCCTGGAAGAACACCGCCGCGCAGTATTTTGCCTGCGGCGAAGCCATGTACCCCCAGCTGCTGCAGGATCTGGAGCGGGCCGAGCACACGATCTTTGTGGAATATTTCATCGTGCACACCGGCAAAATGTGGGACGGCGTGGAAGCCATCCTCCGGCGCAAGGCCGCGCAGGGGGTGGACGTGCGCCTGATCTACGACGACTTTGGCAGCCTGCTGGGCCTGCCCACCGACTTTGTGGTGCGCATGGAGCGGGCGCACATCCGGTGCATCCCCTTCAACCCGGTGGTGCCGGTGCTCTCGCTGGTGATGAACCACCGCGACCACCGCAAGATCGTGGTCATCGACGGGCGCATCGCCTACACCGGCGGCGTGAACCTGGCCGACGAGTATATCAACGCGGAGCAGCGCTTCGGCTACTGGAAGGACGCCGCCCTGCGCATCGAGGGCGATGCTGCGTGGAATTTCACCGTGATGTTCCTCAACTTCTGGAACGCTTTCCGCCCCAGTGAGACGGACTACAGCGCCTTCCGCCCCCAGCACAGTGCACACCCGGTGCAGGACGGCATCGTGCAGCCCTATGCCGACAGCCCGTTGGACGAAGAGCCGGTGGCGGAGACGGTGTACCTGAACCTGCTGGCCCGGGCCGAGCAGTATGTGTATATCTACACGCCCTATCTGGCTGTGGGCGAAGAGATGCTGGATGCGCTGAAAAACGCCGCCAAGCGCGGGGTGGATGTGCGGCTGGTGCTGCCGGGCATCCCGGACAAGAAGCTGGTGTTCCGCCTGAGCCGCTCCTACTACCTGCCGCTTTTGCAGGCGGGGGTGCGCATCTACGAGTACACCCCGGGCTTCCTGCATGCCAAGTGCTGGGTGAGCGACGACCGGGCAGCCGTGGTGGGCAGCATCAACATGGATTACCGCAGCCTGTTTTTGCACTTTGAATGCGGCGTGCTGCTGCAGTACAACAGTCAGGTGGCTGCCCTGCGGGACGATGTGCGGGCCACCCTGCCGCAGTGCCGCGAAATTCATATTTCGGACTGCCGCACCAGCATCCCCGGCACCCTGCTGGACAGCGTGCTGCGCCTGCTCAGCCCGTTGATGTAAGGGCGCGCTCATAATTGCCCCGGCAGGGGGCACACTAGCTCCAAAGCCCGTGCGGCTGCGCGGGAGCAAAAGGAGCAAGTGTACCATGAAGCAGGTTTTTCGGGTGTTTTGGGGCTGTACGCTGGCCGCTGCGCTGGCGCTGACCGGCTGCGGCCGGGGCGGCGCTCCGGGCAGCAGCGGAGCCGGGTCCATGAGCGGCAGTGGGTCCGGTGCCATGAGCGGCGGCACAGCCGGGCAGGAGCAGGCCTGGCGCACCGGTCTTGGCGTTGTGACCGAGGCCGCAGGCAGCGACCGGGCCGGCAAGATCACCACTGCCGCTGCGGCTGTGGTGCTGGACGCCGACGGCAAACTGGCCGACGTGATGCTGGACGAGCTGGAACTTTCGGTCTCCGGCGGGAGCACCGGCAGCGTGACCACTCCGGAGGATGTGCGGTCCAAGCGCACAAAAGGGAAGGACTACCCGCTGGCGGCGGCGTCCTCCCTCGGCAAAGGGTGGGCCGAGCAGGCCGACTGGTTTGCCGACTACCTGACCGGCAGGACCCCGGACGAGGTAAAAAAGCTGAAAACGGATGAAAACGGCAAGCCGCAGGATGCCGACCTTGTGTCCGGCTGCACCATCGCGGTGGACCGCTACCGGGACGCCGTGGTGCGCGCCTGCGAACAGGCCAAAGCACTGGGAGCCGCCCAGGGCGACCGGGCGACTCTGAGCCTGATCGCGGCAGACCTGCCCCAGGACCTTACCGCCACGGATGACCAGGACGCCCACGTCCAGGCAGACATCACGCTGGCGGCTCTGACTGTGGACAGCAATGGCCGGGTGACCAGCGCCATCGGGGACATGACCCAGCCGCAGCTGACCGTCAGCGCGGACGGCACGATCTCCGGGCCGGAAGAGCCGGTGTACACCAAGAACGAGCAGGGCGACAAGTACGGCCTGCGGGAGGCCAGTGCCCTGCACAAGGAGTGGTACGAGCACGCCGAGGGCTATTGCAGCACCCTGAAGGGCAAGACCATGGCGGAGATCGCCGCCCAGCCCACCGACGGCTCCGACGCCGACCTGAAAGCCCTGTGCACCATCTCGGTCACCGACCTGCAGAAGGCGGTGCTGGCCGCGCTGGCAGAAACCTGAACAGAACAAAACGAGGGAAGGCCCGCGGGCTTTCCCTCGTTTTTGTGGATGGAATTATTTGCCGAACGCGCTGTCGGTCAGGCCGTCCATGTTCAGCATGCCTTCCAGCGCGGCGATGTCGGTGGTCACGTCCAGCGCATCGGACTGGAACAGCTTGTCCAGCTGGTTTTCAAAGGCGGTCACCAGCAGGTCCATGCTGCGCTCAATGCTGTGCTTTGCCTCGGTAATGTTCGTGCCCTCCACCGCCTGCCGGGAAAGGCTGGCATAGGTGTTCAGCAGCTTGAGCGCGGTAGGCAGGTAGTAGTTCATAAACTTTTGCAGCTGCGCCTTTTTGTCCGGGTCCTTCTGCGCCAGCGCAAAGATACGCCCGCTGACCTCCTCCAGCCGGGAGATCTTCTGGCTCATCACCGGGTCAGGAATGGCATCGTTCACTTCCCGCAGCTGGCGCAGCAGTGCAGCGTACTCGTCCTCTGCGGCGGGCTGGGGCTTGGGTGCCGGAGCGGGTGCGGGCTTTTTCGGCTGCGGTGCGGCGCCCCGCACCACCAGCGTGTCGGTGCGGTTGTCAATGTAGGCGTCTGCGCCGAAGTATCCGTGCTCGATGGCGCTTTTCACAGCAAGACGTCCCCGGGTGGCATCCACCCCGGCGGCGGCAAACAGCTCCGGCAAAGAGATATTATCCCGCTCGCCTACCACCTTATCCAGCAGCCGCTCCAGCTTGCGGGTGCTCTTCATCCGCAGGCCGGTCAGCAGTGCACCGCCGCCGCCAATGACCATGGCGATATTCGAGAACAGGCCGCTGAAGCCCGGGTAAAACCGCCAGATCTCCAGGACGTCCACCGCATTCGTCACGCCGGCAAGCAGAAAGACCGCACCCATGATGGTGCAGAGGGTGGCAATGTTCTTGTGCCATTGCTTGGCGTTTTTCTGCTCCTGGGTGGGCATATCCGGACCGTGGACTGGCTCCTCCTTCCGGGTGGAGGCAGGCTCTGGTGGGGGATAAGCATTCCCCGGGCAGGCGGCCTGCTCCTCTTTCTCGGCCTTTTGGTCAATGCCCTTCAGGATGAACAGCAGCACTCCCAACGGCCCGGACATCGCCATCACGATAAAGATGGCGATGGTGGGGATCTTTGCAAAATAATGTTTTCTCGGCTCCATGAAACAGAGTTCCTTTCCGCAATAAAAATAAAAGACCGTGTTCCACTCTATTATAGCGGAGCGCGGTCGTTTTGTTAAGGGGGTATTTCTGTGTTGAGAAAGCTTACTTCATCAGGCTGCACACGGCCTCAGCGTAAGCGGTGGGGTCGTCCACGGGCAGGCCCTCGATGAGCTGGGCCTGTGCGTACAGCAGGGCGCTGTACTTGTTGATCTTGTCGGTGTCACCGGCCTCCTGTGCGGCCTTGAGCACGGCGAACACGGGGTGGTTGGCGTTCAGCTCCAGCACCTTGTCGCTCTTCACGCCCTCGCTGCCGGGCTGCTTGGACAGCACCTTTTCCATCTCGATGGACAGCGGGCCGTCGGCGCTCAGGCACACCGGGTGATCCTTCAGGCGGGTGGAGACCTTGACTTCCTTCACCTTGCCGTCCAGAGCAGTCTTCATGGCGTCGAACAGGTCCTTGTTCTCGGCGGTAGCATCCTCAGCGGCTTTCTTCTCCTCCTCGGATTCCAGACCCAGATCACCGCTGTTCACGTTCTTGAACTCCACGGTGCCGTCCTTGCCCTCGGCATCCTTGCGGGGATAGGTGCGCAGGATCTGCAGGCAGAACTCGTCCACGTCCTCGGTCAGCAGCAGCACGTCGTAGCCCTTGCCCAGCACCAGCTCGGTGGAGGGCAGCTTGGCCAGACGGTCGGAGGAGTCACCGGCGGCGAAGTAGATGTACTTCTGCTCGGCGGGCATCTTGTCCACATACTCCTGCAGGGTGACCATCTTCTGCTCCTTGGCGGACCAGAACAGCAGCAGATCCCGCAGCAGCTCGGCGTGCATGCCGTAGTCGGAGTAGGCACCGAACTTGATCTGACGGCCGAACTCCTTCCAGAACTCCTCGTACTTTGTGCGGTCGTTGGCCAGCATGGCGTGCAGCTCGTTCTTGATCTTCTTTTCCAGAGCGTTGTGGATCAGCTTGAGCTGGTTGTCCTTCTGCAGCATCTCACGGCTGATGT
>OOAE01002060.1_pt1 | contig 12052 bp, 9 predicted proteins | sample 1671271 | NCBI WGS metagenome assembly OOAE01 (sample SAMN06348139, study PRJEB24527) | human gut metagenome | biome: human gut; feature: ankylosing spondylitis patient; material: feces | host: Homo sapiens | place: China | collected 2015-10 | reverse complement strand
ATCTAGCTTGGCTAAATATCCTAAAGTTTACTGTTTTAGGTCGCATTCTTCTATTAAATAGAGATGCTGTCCTGAATGATTTTGTAATCTTTTGATTACGTTTTTCTCAAAATCTTTCAAGGTTATTTCACTGTTCAGTTATCAAGGTTCTTTGTGTTTTGTTGCTGACCTGCAACTTTTACAGAATATCATGTCTGTCAGCTTTTGTCAACAACTTTTTTTATTTTTTTAATTCTTATCTCCCGCCGCAACAGGCGTTTCCTGCGCGGTGGAGTTTTATAATAGCACGTCATTTTCGGGATGTCAACACGATTTTGCCATATTTATTAAAGTAGGTCATTTGTCGTTTTTTATCTAAATTGTTTGAATTGTGTGTTCAATTCATTTTTCTTTGGATAAAATATAGCGGATGGCATCCTGTACGTTGCTGACACCCACTACATTTATATTTGAATTCTTCTTCAATCCTGCTTTACAAACTTCAGGTAGAATGCAGGTGGTAAAGCCAAGCTTCTCAGCTTCCTGCACACGCTGTGCTGTCATACTGACTGCGCGTACTTCACCACTTAGTCCTACTTCCCCAAAACAGATGGTCTTCTCATCAATCGGAACATCTTTATAGCTGGATACAATCGCAAGCACAATACCTAAATCAATTGCGGGTTCATTCATACGGATACCCCCGGCAATATTTACATATGCATCGCAGGAACTTAAGGACAGTCCCAGTCTCTTTTCTAATACAGCCATCAGAAGATTGACCCTGTTATAATCCGTTCCTGCAGCTGTTCTTCTTGGCATTCCAAAATTGCTGTGGCACACCAGTGCCTGTATTTCCAAAAGAATCGGACGGGTTCCCTCCATAGAGCATGCCACTACAGAACCGGATGCTCCTTCCGGCTTTCCACTTAACATATATTCTGAAGGATTTTCCACTTCCCTTAACCCTTCGTTACACATTTCAAATACACCTATCTCATTCGTGGAACCAAAACGGTTCTTCACGCCACGCAATATACGATATGCCGCATGACGGTCACCTTCAAAATACAATACCGTATCTACCATATGTTCTAACACACGGGGGCCTGCCACAACACCCTCTTTGGTCACATGGCCGACAATAAAAATAGAAATACCAAGCCCCTTTGCAATCTGCATCAGAACTCCGGTTGCTTCCCGGACCTGGGAAACACTGCCCGGTGCCGATGTGACATTTTCATTATACATGGTCTGAATGGAGTCAATGACTACGATTTCCGGCTTGGTTCTGCTAATCACTTCTTTGATGGTATCCAGATTTGTCTCACAAAGCAGTGATAAAGTATCTCCAAACTCTCCGATACGCTCTGCGCGAATCTTTATCTGCTGCAAGGATTCCTCTCCGGAAATATATAATACATCTGTCTTCTGCATGGAAAGATTCCGGCACACCTGTAAAAGCAGTGTGGATTTTCCAATTCCAGGATCTCCACCTACTAAAACAAGGGAACCTTTTACAATTCCACCTCCCAAAACCCGGTCTAACTCTTTTAGTCCGGTGGTCAGCCGTTCTTCCTTTCCTGTTTTAATATCTGCTATTTTTACAACTTCTGCTTTCGCTGCTTCCTTCCGCACTTTTGCAGGTGCTGATTTATCTATCACTTCTTCTACAAAAGTATTCCACCCGCCGCATCCCGGGCACTGTCCCATCCATTTGGATGATTCATAGCCACAGTCCTGGCAGAAAAATACGGTTGCTTTTCCCTTTGCCATCTATTTTCCCCCTTATTCTTGCAATAACTGTCTTTCTTACCTACCGGCAACTGCGAGAAACACGCTTTGCTTGCTGCTTGCGTAAAAAGAGAACCCAATCCGCCGGAATTGGATTCTCTTTCTTATCATCTTATTGATATATCCATTTATACTCTGGATACTTTTACTGCAACCGGAGTTTCCGGGTCTAATTCAACGCTAAGTGTTAATTTACCACCTAAATTGGTCTTCATCTGACCAATTGATTTTCCTGCTACAAATACATCATACTCTGTCTCTTCCATTAAGCCAAGTGTAATCTCTGCATCTTCCGGTCCTTCTACTTCAAATTCCACACCGTTTTCGGATGCTGCCATATTTGTAACTGCAGTTCCTGGAACAGATTCATATACAAACATTCCATTTCTCTCTAATTTGGTAATCTCACGAAATGTCTTAACTTTGTACAAATCTCCCGCATGTTCAAAATTGTCCAGTTTGGATTTTGCTCCCAGTGTATAATCTCCAAAACTGATTGTTCCGTTTGCTTCTGAACGAATTAATTCTGCAACTACAGCCATTTTTTATCCTCCTATAAGCCACTATCCCACGATGGCTTTTTCGTAAATTTTATGAAAATATTATAGCTTATCTCGACACATTTTTCCAGTTATTTTGATGAATTCACAACGGTTTTTATTTCCTTTTTTACCATGCGGATTTCCACATCATCTCCCGGCTTGATTTTACCGGATAAAATCTCTTCTGCCAGCATATCTTCTATCTGTGTCTGTATCATGCGCCGCAATGGTCTTGCTCCATATTTCGGATTGTATGCCTTCTCGGCAATGTATCCTTTTACGCTGCCGGTTATGGTCAGATGGATACCCATCTGTTTTTCACACCGGTCAATTAAAGATTTGCTTAAAATGGTGACAATCTTCTTCATGTCCTCTTTATTGAGAGCCCGGAATACAATGGTCTCGTCAATTCGGTTTAAGAACTCCGGCTTAAAGATTCTCTGGACTTCTTCCATTACACCATTTTTCATGTATTCATAATTCTTCTTTTCATCTTCGCCTGCAGCAAATCCAAGCTTCTTCGGTGCAATGATAGACTGCGCCCCTGCATTGGAAGTCATAATGATAATCGTATTCTTAAAATCTACCCGCCTGCCCTGGGCATCTGTAATCTGTCCATCGTCCAGTACCTGAAGCAATACATTAAATACATCCGGATGTGCCTTTTCAATTTCATCAAAAAGAATAACAGAATATGGTTTTCTTCTGACCTTTTCGCTGAGCTGGCCGCCTTCTTCATAACCTACATAACCTGGCGGTGAACCAATCATTTTAGAAACACTGTGCTTCTCCATGTACTCTGACATATCAACACGAATCATTGCCTGCTCATCGCCAAAGACAGCCTCTGCCAGTGCCTTTGTTATCTCTGTTTTACCAACTCCGGTCGGTCCTAAGAAAAGGAAGGAACCAATCGGACGATGCGGATCTTTTAATCCTACCCGTCCTCTTCTGACCGCTCTTGCCACTGCACTGACTGCTTCTTCCTGTCCTACTACACGCTTATGCAGTGTCTTTTCCAGACGGTTGAGACGTGCAGCCTCGCCCTCTGCCAGTCTCTTCACCGGTATCTTTGTCCAGTCAGATACAATTTCTGCAATTTCATTTTCTCCGACAACCAGTTTCTTCTTGTCTGCATCCCGATGGTATTTTTCCACCTGCTTTTCGTATTTCTTCCGGGCAGCTTCCTTCTCCTTGCGGATTGCCCCGGCATCTTCAAACCGCTGTTCCATCAATGCCGTCTCCATATCGTCCTCTAACTGAGCAATCTTACGCTCCAGTTCACTGATTTTCTCCGGCATTTTAAATCCGCCAAGGCGAACCTTCGAGGAAGCCTCATCCATCAAATCAATGGCCTTATCCGGCAGATAACGGTCTGCAATATAACGGGCAGACAGCTTCACTGCGGCTTCAATTCCGGCATCTGTAATCTGTACATGATGATGTTTCTCATAGCGTTCTCTTAATCCCTTTAATATTTCTATTGCCTGCTCTTCCGTCGGTTCTTCCACCGTTACCGGCTGGAAACGACGTTCCAGGGCTGCATCTTTTTCAATATATTTACGGTATTCTTCTAATGTGGTTGCTCCGATTAATTGTATTTCTCCACGGGCAAGGGATGGCTTTAAAATATTGGATGCATCAATAGCACCTTCCGCTCCACCTGCTCCGATAATGGTATGAAGTTCATCTATGAAAAGAAGTACATTTCCTGCTTCTGTCACTTCACGAATGACTTTCTTAATCCGCTCTTCAAATTCTCCACGGTATTTAGAGCCTGCTACCATTCCGGATAAATCCAGTGTTACCACTCGTTTTCCCCGGACTGTATCCGGAACCAGTCCGGATGCAATACGCTGGGCAAGTCCTTCTGCAATAGCTGTCTTTCCAACTCCCGGCTCTCCAATCAGGCATGGATTATTTTTCGTCCTGCGGCTTAAAATCTGAATCACGCGGGCAATCTCTGCCTCTCTGCCAATCACCGGGTCTATCTCACCATAGGCTGCCATAGCAGTTAAATCCCTGGAATACTGATCTAAGGTTGGCGTTACTTCTACTGCTTTCTTTTTTCCGGATTTGCTTGCCGCAATCTCCTCTTTATAGTGGTTTACGTCTTCTCCCATGGCTACCAGAGTCTCGATATAAATCTTCTGGATATTCACACCCAGTGTATTCAACAGACGTACACCGGCACAGTCTGCCTCTTTCAATAATGCAATTAAAAGGTGTTCTGTTCCGATATTCTCATTGTCAAAACGCTCTGCCTCCTGGTCAGCGGTCTCAATGATATGCTGAATCCTTGGAGAATAACCTTTCCGGTCTAATACTGCCACATCCGAAGATGGAGCGATTAAATCTTCTATCAGTTCTACCAGACGGGTTTCTTCTACTCCCGCATCCATCAGAACACAGGCAGCTACTCCACTGCCTTCTTTTAGCAATCCCAGTAAAAGGTGCTCTGTTCCAATATAATTATGATGCATGCTTCTGGCTGCCTTTGTCGTCAGTTCTATTACTTTTTGCGCTTGTTTTGTATATGGTTTATGCATAAAATCCTCCTGTCACTACGCGCCAATTCTCTTATAAATCATTTAAATCCATTACTTCAATATCATCATCTGATGATTCTTTTTCAATAAAGTCATCATGGCTTGCAAAGATTCCATTATCTTCATCATCGTCATCAAAAATATCTTTGCTCCGCCGTTTCTTCTCTTTTTTTTCTCTCTTTTCCTTTTCACGTTTCTTTCTGCCGGACATAAATTCCGGTTCTTCTTCAAATTCTTCCATAAAGTCAGTTTCACCTAACCGTTCTGTCACTTCTTCCGGTAACTGAGCAGCGGAATCCGCTTCTTCTTTTTCTTCTGACTCTGCTTTCTCCGGTAAATCCTTCACTGCACTGGTCTCTTTTTCTTTGACCGGCTCTTCTTCGACTTTACCGGTATCTTCTACGAATTTCTGTTTCTTCTTTGTCTTTCTGCGTTTTTCCTCTTCAAAGATATCTACTGCTTCTTCGATTTCATCATCTTCCTCTTCTTCATAACCTCTTCTTCCACGAAGCAACAGATTAATAATGATAAAAATAAGAATTACGATTACTACAATTAATCCGGCAATAATTTTTAAATCCCGGTCTTTTCTAGCGGTATATTTGTCATTTAAGTCATTTAATGCATTCTGAAGATAGGTGGTATCGGTATCCTCCTCCGTGCTGTCACTGTACTGGTATTCGCTGAAGGTTCCATCACTGGTATTGTAATTATACCAGCCTTCCTGTCCATCATTTGTCATTCCATATACGGTATAAATATTTTCTGTATCTGTTGCGTATGCATCTTCAAATGTACTGTCCCCAACCTGAATAGGCGTGGTTGCTTCGCCCGGTACAAAGGAAGTCACTGCCGAAGGTGTCATTAAAATCAGATAATTATCCCCATTATCGATACGAATATATGGGCACACACTGCCATCGGTGCCATTTACCACATAAAAGCCTGCATTTCCTGCTGCATCTGTCATATATAAAAGAGATAAATTACCATTGTTAAAAGCAGCACCGCGGTATTCAGCTCCCTGATAAGGCACCTGTGCTTCTGTAAAATCTGCCGGAATCTGTTCTGCTGCGAAATCTTCTGACACGGTATAGGCAGATACAGTATCGTCCGGTGTGGCTGTATCTGTGCCATTATCTGCTCCGGTATTATTGTCCGCCGGAGTATTGCCTGTGTCTGTGCTTGTTGTAGTATCTGTATTTGTTGTAGCACCTGTTGCAGACTTGGTTATGGTCAGATGATAAGTTGCAAGATTTCCATTCTCTGCCTGCACTACTACGTCAATCTTTGTATCTCCATCTGTTTTTAAGGTAGTGGTTCCCACCCCGGACTGAATCGTTGCTGCCGGATTTACCGTTTTTGCACTTACCGTCACGCTGCTTACATCCTGTCCTACCTGTACCGTATAGTACATACGGCTTCCTTCAAATGCAGGTGATAATGAACCCTCGGCTACTGTCAGTGTCTCCAGCGAATTATCCGCAGGACCTGCATATACCTGCATCGGCATTCCTGACATGGCAAAAATGCAAATCAATGTCATGAAAAGTATCTCTATCTTACGAATTGTTTTCTTCATTTTCCGTCTCCTTCAATTCCCTTTTTCTCCAAAACAGCAGAAAATCTTCTTTTGATTTTCCTGTACAATATAATCAGTTTCATTATAGAAAACTATCGGGAATGCGTCAACCTCAATTCGAAAAACCATGTCGTACTTATCCCACGGATATGTCTAACGGTTTGCCCTGATTAACCATCCCCACACAACTCCGGCAAGAGAAAGACCTGCTGTAATTGCTGCTCTGTGGTTCCAGTCTGTAATATCCTGTCCCAGCAAAGCTGCCAGCAGTAATAATGTTCCGCCGCTTACCATAAGGGCTGCAAGAGCTGCAAGCACTATCATTTCCATTCTTGACGGATGTTTCTTTCCTCTTCTTACATGTACTGTATTATCACGCATAATTGTGACCTCCCTGTGTCTTTTTTCTTATCTTTTCCTTCGCTTTTCTGCCACTTTTCTGGTATTTTTCAGTGGCTTTGCTCTCTGATAAGATCATGTTACAACAGTATGTGTCCCATATTTCGTACCTATATTATGTAAACTTATTTCCCAATTTTTTCTAAATACTTTGTTCCGAATCCAACCTTTTACAATAAATATAACGCTTGATAAACACCATAACCTGTCCGTCAGCTTCTTTGGATGCATAACAATGCAAAAGAGTTCTGCCGGCACAACACCCACAAAACTCTTTTCTCATATCCGTTATATTACTTTATTATTCGCTCTTTGTCTAATTTGCCGTACTGCCTCATAGAGCAATACGCTTACAGCTACCAGCAGACATCCCCACTGGTTCGCACTGAAAATCTTTCTGTCTTCATAATACCTCAGATAATCCAGTACGAATTTTAATATCGCATACAGCAACAGACTCTTTGGAATTATACCATTCCTTCTTCGTTCTGCCATCCTGTGAAGCAACAAAAACGCCAGCAGAAATAAGATCGTCTCTGCCAGCTGGACCGGAAAAAGGTATTCCCCCGCTGCTCCATTATCAAGATAGCGGATACTGCCAGGTCCCTGATATCTCATGCCAACACAACAGCCTGCAAAAAAGCAGCCTAGCTTTGAAACCGCATACATCAGTCCCAATGCCAGCACATATGCAGTCCATAGCTCTATCTTATGCTCCTTACTGATTTTTGTAAAAATCCACACACCGAGCAGGATGCCCGCCATACCGCCAAGACTGGAAAAACCAAATGTTTCTACTTTACCCTGTTCTGCCAGCTGCACAATAAAGGTATAAAATGCTCCAAAATATAATGCCAGGACTGTATTCAAAAGCTCTGAATAAAAGATATGACTGCCCCTTACTCCTGCTTTTTTCAAATACCATGTGGCATAAAGATATGCCAGTACAAAGCTTAAGAGAAAACAGATAAAATACGGCGAAATTCTCCAGTGTAAAATCGTAATATCTATCATTTATTTTCCTGCCTCATCAGCCCGGACAGTTTCGGACACAGCTTATGAATGCCAGCCCACAGGCAATAATTGTTACTGCTATAAATACTACTACAAGAATGGCAAGTGCAATATAAAGCCACATCAGCACTTTACCAAATACACTCTGCGGATATTTTACACGGACCAAAATCATAAGTACCAGTGCTGCAATTCCACAGCCAGCCATAAGAAAAGTCAGAATTGAACCTAATACATAGCTGCTTGCGATATTATAATAAATTTCTTCTTTTCCTGCATCAAACAACAGTCCCAGAATAATATTCTTAATAAAAATTACTGCCATCGGTGCAAACATCAAAATCATGGAAATAATACATAATTTGTCTGCCTGCTTCTTATCTTCCGGAGAGAGCTCCGGTCGTGGCATTTTTCCCTGTCGTGGCGGCATATTCGGTGGCATCGGCGGTCTCTGCTGCATCTGCATGTTTGGTGGCATCGGTCTGCCCTGCTGCATCTGCATATTCGGCGGCATTGGTCCACCTTGCTGCGGCGACATATTCGGTGGCATCGGCGGTCTCTGCTGTGGCGGCATGTTTGGTGGCATCTGGTTCCACTGATTATTCATAATTTATCCCTTTACCCTTTCTCAATACATATTACATTTCCTGCAACTTTTATCAGAGTGCTTTCTTCTCTTTCATCGGCTGTTTTTCATCACAACTATAGGTCAGTTTCTCTCCATAGGTCTGCTCGTAAACAGCTTTCCACGCTTCATAATTCTTATCCCGCATCTCACAGGAATTCTGTGCACGCTTTTTATTCGGATCCGGATAAATCGGTTCACAGAAATGCACCGTATATTCCTGCACATAGAATCCGTCATCATCTAAAACATCACTGTCTTCCATGGTAATAAATACCGGAAGTACCGGCTTATTATTTCTGGCAGCGAAGGTAAATGCGCCCTTCTGCAGCGGTCTTGGTTTCCGGTAATTCCACCACATTCCCTGCTCCGGATAGACAAGCACAAACTGATTCTTCTCTAATACCCTGTCTACGGCAGCAATAAATTTCTCCATGGTCTTAAAATTAGAGCTTAACGGCAATGTGTTGCAATGGCGCATTAACACTCCGTAAAATCCCGGAAATCCGGTATAATTGCCTTCCCGGATTACACGGTACATTTTTTTCTTTTTCAATTTACCCTGCTCGAAGGCAAGCTGGATGGCAAAGCTGTCAAATGCATTGAAATGGTTACAGGTAATGACTGCTCCGTCTGCTACTTTTTCAAGATTTTCAATGCCTTTGTATTCTTTGATTATCAACTGCTTTTTCTTTATCAGCATATTGACAAACCATCTTGCTACTTTAAATGCATATTTGGTCTGTGTCTTGCTCTTTAAACTTCTTGGAAGATAATTAATATCTTCCGGCATCAGAACCGGTGCCGGTGGATTTTCTTCTGCATCTTCTGAAAATCTTCCTTCCCGCTCCAGTTCCTCTATGTGAGCAAGCAGCGCAAGCTTACTTTCTGATTTTCCGGCTTTTTCCATCTTGCGAAGATAATTATCTTCTCTGTTAATCTCAGATACCGCAAGCTGGATTAATTTCTCACCAGACACACTGTCATTGCGGCGCTGCTCATCGGTATAATTGGCAAGTCCTTCTTTTATGGCATCATAATCCGCTGTCATCTTCGCATATTTCCAGAAATACTCTGCCAGACGGCAGTCTTCATAATGCCATGGTTTGGCTGCCATATTAAAATGGAATAATCCCACCTCTTCTTCCGGGCAGGCAAGTTCTCCAAATACCTGTGCATTCCACTTCGGTTCCATATAAAGCACCTGATTCTTGCAAATCAGATTCAGGTAATCCTGATCCTGCGCTACCACAAAAAGATAGATGTGAAGCATCTCTAAGAATTCATCTAAAAGATGATTTTCACGGAACTGGCTGCAGTTCATCAGCATTACTCCGGCGTTGAAATATCTGGCACGCTTTACGCCTAATACCTTTTCTACATAATCACCTAAGATATCTGTCTGTGCTACCACACGGTCCGGACAGACTCCGGCATATAATTTACCAAGCTTATGGTCATATAATTCTGCAATATTTCCCACTACGATGGTATCGCTGTCAATATAAAGTGCCTTGCGGTACTGTGGAAACATATCCGGAATAAAAAGCCGGAAATATGTTGTGTTGGAATAATAGTCACGAATCGGAAGCTTATCTGCAATGCTCCTCATCTTGTCTGTAACATCCACAAAATCAATTGCAAATTCTTCATCTGCCATGGCAAGCACTTTTGCCTGGGTTGCTTCCGTAATTCCCATATGTAAAATGTAAATATGATATTTCCGGCTGCGGTCTGCATTTTCCATGATGGACTTCATGGAAACCATCGTATATTTTACAAATCCTTCATCGCAGGCAAAGAAAATCGGTATCTCCGCTTTCTTCCCGTACTGTGATAAACTCTTCATTTCCATAAATTAACTCCTTACCTCTTAGTGTCCTGTTCAAATTTCTTTTTCAGATAAATATATTCGAACAGAATATCATCAAACGCTTCATACTTAAAAATTCTGTGAATTGCACTGACATTCCACTGCTTAATATTTGCCGTATGCGGATATGGCAGGTAAAAAAGCCGTTTGGAAAAATGTCTGATTATTGTACTCTTATGTAAGAACTTCTGGTCATTATATTTCTGCGGCAGCATTTTCTTTGCCGTGGTACTTCTGTATACTGCATCCTGATCCGCAAACAGTAATTTTTTTGTCTTAATGAGATGTCTTGCTTTTTCAAAAAGGCCTGTTTTCTTAATCTCTGCCATATTAAAAAGCAATACTCCCGCATTGATATAGTTTGGATTGATTAAATATTTTCCATAGTGGTCTCTTGCTGCAGCATACTCATACCCTTTTACATCAATGTCATATAAAAGTTCCGGCTCCCGGTTAAATAAAATATCTGCATCCAGATAAAGAAGCTTATCCGGGATTTCCGGAATCTTATCTGCAAACAGACGAAGCAGGGTATATGGCGAACAATACGCGCCTTCGTTCGGACAACCTGCAAATTCTTCTTTATAAATATCTGTCACATCAATCTTGATTACAATATTTTCTTTGTTATAGGACTTTGCTACCTCATTTAAAAATGCAATCTGCTCATCACTCACCGGCAGAAAATCGTCTCTTAAATGTGATACATCCATTGTAAAAATGTAGATGCGGTATGGCTCTGTCGATTTCGTCCGCATAAAAATGGACAGCATCCCAGTCAGTATTCCATCAAATACTTTGACATTCCCCGAAAATAGAATATTTCTCATACATCACCTTTTTTGATATAAGTAGCAAGTACAAGGGTGTTCCTGCTGCTTCTTTCTTTCATCTGTTCATAAACCCTGTTTCTAAGGTCTGCTTTCTGCTCTTTTCCACGCAATTTTGCATCCGGATAAAACGGACCATCCACATAGGTTACTATCTGCGGCTTTTTACTATGCTTCCGTTTCTGATATGTATTGGTAAAACAGATTACCGGGCATTGATACTGCACCGGATAACGGAAGGAAGAATCCTTAAAAGGACGTATCTTCGTATAATAAGGCCAGATATGTGCCTCCGGATATATCATCACGCATTTTTTCGCAGTGATTTTCTTTCCGATTTCTTCTAAGAAATGTTTCATGGCATCCTTATCATCCGGCAGCGGCAACGCCCCAAGATATGGCGTTACTTTTCCGAAAAAGGGCATAGAAACATTATTCGGATGCACAATCACATATACGTCCGTCGGATGTGCCAGTATTGTGGGAATCAGGGCATCTGCTCCTGCATTGGTATGATTTCCGTAGAGGAAAAATCCCTGTCCCTTTAACGCTTTTATTTTTTCCCGTCCCACTATCTTATGACGGTATTTTATCTTTAAAAAGCACCATGCCACCGGTTTTGCAATGAGATTATAACAGATAAAATGTAATAATTTCCTTCCCAAGCTGTCCTGGCTGTACTGATAGGTTCCATCAATTTTCTTCGCAGTTATCTTTGCTTCCGAAAATTCATCCTCTAATTCATTTTCATAGTAGTATACTCGCATATCCCACAGTTTACTATTTCTTGCTATTTTTTGCAACTTTTCTGAACAAAGAATGTGCCTTGGCACATTCTCGCGCCTGCGGCGGTCGCTTGCGACAT
>OOAE01002055.1_pt1 | contig 12065 bp, 10 predicted proteins | sample 1671271 | NCBI WGS metagenome assembly OOAE01 (sample SAMN06348139, study PRJEB24527) | human gut metagenome | biome: human gut; feature: ankylosing spondylitis patient; material: feces | host: Homo sapiens | place: China | collected 2015-10 | reverse complement strand
TCCCTACACGACGCTCTTCCGATCTAATTGGAAACACTATATTTAGGCAGTGGGTTCAATCGAATAAATAATTTTGATAAACTACCGGCCTTACTTAACATCAATGTCTCGGAAAATAATGAAACATACACCTCTATAGATGGAATTCTGTATAGCAAGGACAAAACCATCTTGCAAAAGTATCCTTGCGGTAGAATGGGAACATTTCAGGTTCCTGACGGTGTAAAAGAAGCTAATGGTTTTGAAGGATGCAAGATCGATACAATAATAGTTCCAGAAGGTGTAACAAAGGTTGGCAATTTTACAGCGTGCCAAAACTTAATAAATGTACAGCTTCCCGATAGTGTCACAGAAATTGGTCGTTTCTCTGATTGTACAAGTTTAGAAGAAGTTCTGCTACCGGAAGAAATTACAAATCTTGGCCAATTCACATTTAGTGGATGTAACAAGTTGACAAACATTATTCTTCCGGAAAAACTCACATCAATAGAGCAGTATGTATTTAAAAATTGCACCAGCTTGAAAGAAATCACTTTGCCAAAACAGCTGCGCAAAGTGGAGCGAGGGGCTTTTACTGGCTGTACAGCATTATCGAAGGTTACTTTTGAGGGTGCCGCTCCTAATATTCTTTATTCAGCATTTGAAAATGTTACAGCTACCTGCTATTATCCAGAAAATAATCTGTCATGGACAGAAGAAAAAAGAGATAATTATGGAGGGAAGCTTTCCTGGAAGCCCTATGAAGTAAATGAATTCGATGGGGAAGAGCACACCTATGTTGTTCCGGATACAAACGCTACGTTGGCATACCAAATCAATGAAAGCGCATTAACAGCAGCTATTACACATTGCAATACAGCTGCGACCGGTACGCTGACGATTCCAGACACCATTGACGGATATAAGGTTGTAAAGATTGGGACAGAAGCGTTTAAAGACTGCCTTGGCTTGAAAAATGTTGTCATTCCACAGACCGTTAGCGAGATTGAGGAGAGTGCTTTCCAGGGGTGCCAAAAACTGTCACACGTTACGATTCCAGAGGGGATTACAGAGATAAAACCTTATACATTTTCTGACTGTGGCTTAACATCGTTGGAATTTCCCGATAGTCTAGTTAAAATTTATGACTATGCTTTCCAGAATTTAAAGATGCAAGAATTGACGATTCCTGATCATATCGAGTCATGTGGAACAGGCGTGTTTGCGAACAGCTATTTAAGAAATGTGGTATTGCCCGATAGCTTTACTGAAATTTCGGATAATATGTTTGATGGAAGCCACGAATTACGCCAGGTAAAACTTCCCCAAAACTTAAAAAGGATTGGAAACAAGGCGTTTAGTAATTGTTATGAACTACGCGACATGGTGTTGCCCGAGGGGGTGACCTTTATAGGCGACGAAGCGTTCCAACTGTGTGGTGCCTATGCAACCTATGGTGCTTATTATTCTGCATCCGGTTTCACTACAATAACACTTCCATCAACCCTTCAGCATATCGGGAAAAAGGCTTTTTATATGTGTCAGTCATTGAAAAGCATTATAATTCCAGACAAAGTAACAGAAATTGATACTTACACATTTGGCTATTGCTATAAGATGGCATCTGTCGTGTTTCCAGCTAATATCGCACACATTGCAGATGATGCGTTTATTCAATGCGGAGCTAAAACCTCCGACGTAACAATAACCTTTCGTTGGAATGCACCTGTAATAGAAAGTGAGGCTTTTTATTCTATTACAGGAACAGCTTATTATCCCAACAATAACCTCGATTGGACAAGCAGTATGCTGCAACAATACGGAGCCCAGAAATTGACATGGGTTGCACAAGAGATGGAAAAGCCTGACGGTGCAGGCGGTGGCTCCGGCGGAAATCCTGGCGGTGACAATGGTGATAATTCTGGCGAAACTGGCGGCGACAGCAAGCCAATCAATGTTAATGTAAACAACAGTACTTCCCAAGCAGGCGAAAACGGCGCATCCCTCACACCGCCGGAAAATGGCTGGACGACTGGAAACAATACCTTCAGTGTTAGTTCTGGCACCCCTTGCATGGTAGCAATCAGTCAAGACGGCGGTAAAACCTATGAACGGCTTCCCGCAACTAAGAACTCGGATGGAAGCTACAGTTATACTGCAGAGGATATGACAGAAGATTCAACACTTGCGGTTATGTTGCTTGGCGATATTAACGGCGACGGCCAAATTAGCACAGCAGATGAAATTAAGGGAAAAGCAGCTGTTTTGAACAAGGTTGAACTGGAACCACTGCAAAAGCTGGCCGCAGATGTTAATCATGACGGTAATCTCACAACGGCGGATATCACACGGTTGAAATCGACAATCCTTGGTAAAGTTTCGCTGGAGTGGGAATAACAGCACAAAAGATAAAGAAAAGGAGTTAAAAATGAAAAACAAAGTACAACGTGCAGCATCTCTGCTATTGGCAATGATATTAGCAGTTGCATTTTCAATGCCAACATTTGCGGCGAACGAAACCAACAATCTAGGTATCACATACATGGCGACGCTGGGTAATGCAACATTGACCGCAAGTGATCAGGATCAAACCTTTCAGATGATTTTAAAAGCAAATAAAGAAATCACTTTGGGAAGCATGCAGGCAGAAATCACAAAAGATTCCCCTATTGAGCTAACAAAAATTGAAGGCGGAGAGGGCATTTCCATTTCAGCTAGCGACTATAACATGGACATTGGAAAAGTAAGCTGGACTACTGAGGATGCAGAAAATCTATCCGGTATCACGGAGCTGCTGAAAGTTACTTTTAAAGTTCCAGCCGGAACAAAAGCCGGTTCCTATAACGTAGGGGTTAAAGGCCTTGAACTGACAAAAGATTATGGAACGATTTGGGAAAAGTCTGCTTCGGCCACGGCAACACTTACTATTACGGACAATACTGTTAGTAGTGGCTACACAGCAGGTTTGAATACGCTTAGCCAAGAAGTTCATGTAGATGATACTGTAGATGTTAATATCAGCGTATCCAACCCCGATGAAACCACCTTTGCAGCTGGCGAAGTAAAGATTCAGTATGATGCAGATAAGTTACTCTTTGATCAAACTGGCTCTACACTTGGAACTGCAACCGTTAAGGATACCAACGGAACAATCACGCTTGAAGATTACGGCGACAACAAGAATTTTGGCACCGGCGTATATACTTTGAAGTTTACCGCAAAAGCAGATGGTGATGCTCAAATCGTGTTGAAATCCGCTGCATTTGTTAATAAAGAAAACGCTGCAAAGAGCGATCTGATTGCCGCAACCCTGAACCCGGATACTCTGTCAATCGCAATCCAGAAAAAAGTCTACAGTGTTACTCTGCCTGAGATTTTCACTGGTGAAGCAAACGTAGTAGATGGCGCAAATTATACCTTCTCTAAAGCCGCTGATGGTGGACATTATGATTATGGTACTGTGAGTGCAACGGTTGATGGGAAACCTGTTGATGTTATTGACAATGGCGATGGCACCTATACCATCAACAATGTAACGGGTGAACTTGTTATTACCTGCGATAGAACCCCCAAAAGCTATACGGTAACATTTGAAGGCAACGCTGCAGAAGATATCACGGGTGCAGCAGATAAGGCAACTTATAACACGAATTACCAATTTACGATTCCCAGTGCAACGGGTTGGGCCTATAAACTGGAAAGCATCACCATTGGGGACAAGGATTATACCGGCTACGCTATTGAAAATTCTGTATGCACAATTCCCGGCACTGCCATTACGGGTAACATTATCATTACCGTAACCAAGAGCGCAACCATTGCAAGCGTAACGGTAGAAGGTACCGGTGCCGGTGCTGCAGCAGGATATAATCCGGAAGCGGAAATCGGCAAGGATTATACATTGACGATCACTCCTGAAGCGGGGTATACTTATACTGTTAGTGCAACGATGGGCAATAAGACTGTTGACGTGATCGATAATAAAGATAACACCTACACGGTCAAGAATGTTACAGACAGCATTGTGTTTACGGTGAACAGCGCCGTGATTGTGGATGGTGTTTCTGTGGAGGATTATCTGACACTGAACGGCACCAAAATGTGGCTTGTTAAGAACAACACAACGCTGGCAGATGGTAAAGTTCCGACTTATGCAGGCAGTCCGATGTTCTGGTCTGAAAAGTATGCAACATACTGCTATCTTGTGATTTCTGATACTTTGAATGCAGAAGATGCCAAAGTCGAGATTGGCATTATGGATGGTGAAAAAGTAACAGTAACAAATAGCATGGATGTGAATGGAACTGGTACGCTTGATGCAAGCGATGCACAGCTGACATTCAATATGTATAATGCGGTTTACAGCAATTTCACTGATGATGTAACAATGGAAAAGTTCCTTCGTGCAGATGTAAACGGTGATAATAAGATTGATGTAAAAGATGCAGAAGCAATCGTTAATCAGATCCTCGCTGGCAGTACGAATTGAATGCCGCATATAAACTTTATAATTTAGAATATGATTAAATTGCAAACAATAGAAGGTAATAAGTTCAAGAAAAATTTTGCCGCAGTATTGGTACTGGTTATTCTGGCAATGGTATGCTTGTTGCCAGTTTATGCTGAGGAGCCCCCCGCAGAAGAACCAAAGTTTGCGTTTGAGCTGGCTGCTAACGGTGAGGAGAGTATAGAAGCCTCCACCGGAGATATTATAACTGTCACCTTAAAGTTAAAACGTACAGATCAGGATACTCCCTACACCATGTATGCTATGCAGGATGAACTTCAATACGACAGCAACTTTTTTGAACTTGTCGAAGAAGGCATAACGCTAAAACCAGGAATTACATCCACAGATATTGCCAATACGGACGAGAACCGTGAAGTATACGTAAACTTTCTTTCCATGAGCGGTGGTGCGCAATGGAACGCCACTGAACAGCTAGCTTCCATACAATTTCGCGTGATTGGAGAGAGCGGCGTTGCAAAAATTACCAGCAATGATTTTTTGGTTTCACAAAAGGATGGATATAGTGGCTATTCATGTGAATCCAATGAAGTAACGGTTGTAGTATCTACAGAATGTACCGTCAAATTTGAATCGCGAGGCGGAGACGAAGTTCCTCCACAACATGTTCAATATGGAGAAAAGGTTACTCAACCACAGCAGCCAAGCCGAGAGGGCTATCAATTTCAAGGTTGGTACGCCGACATCGACTTAAAGGATCAATGGAATTTTGAAGATGATGTGGTAAAGAAAAACCTGACTCTATACGGTGCATGGAAGGAAGGTACTTCCGATGAAGCTGACGCAAAGGCCGCAGAACCAGCCCACGATGGAAAAGCCTTTGATCTAGGATTATTACTCTTAATTATTGTTGCATTTTTGCTCCTGCTATGGTTGCGGAAAAGAAAAGCAAAAAGTAATCATACATAAAAGCAGATAGCCTCTCAAATAGCTTCAAAAGACGGCGTCACTACTAAAGCAGCAGAGAACTTGTAAAATAGTTCTCTGCTTTTTGTATGCATCAATTTATATGCAAAGCCGTCATCCCAAATATTCACGCAGCAGCCGTTCCAGCGTGGGGCGGGATACGCCAACAGCGGCGGCAAGCTGGGTTTTATTCAGTTCACGGCACTGATAGCGGGCATACAGCGCATCAAAGTCCGGCGGCAGCTGGGCAGGCTTGCGGCCTTTATACACGCCGTTACGCTTGGCTATGGCGATTCCTTCCCGCTGGCGTTCCAGTGTGTTGGCGCGCTCAAATTCGTTAATGGCGGCTATCATGGTCAGCATCAGCTTGCAGGTGGGGGTACTGGTATCCAGATTCTCTTTGTTGCTGATTAAATGTACACCTTTATTTTGCAGCTGTTCCACAAGGGTCAACAGGTCTTTTGTGCTGCGGGCAAGGCGGCTGAAATCATGGATGAACACGGTATCGCCTTCCCGCACAAAGTCCAGCATGGCTTGCAGCTGGGGGCGCTGGGTATTCTTGCCGCTGATTTTTTCAGTGAACCATTTATCAATGCCGTGGGGCTTGAGGGCTTCTATCTGGCGGGCTTCATTCTGTTCCACGGTGGAAACGCGGACATAGGCAACATTCATTTTAGTTTTTCCTCTCTGGTTGATAAGATAGCATCAAGAGCCGACCTGCAAAGTGGTAAATAATTCGTGAATTAACCCTATCTTTACAGGTTTCGGCGCTTGGTTCGGTAGTAAGCTGGGGTGTACTCTACCTTTCATCGGTGCGGCCTAGCAGCCAGTCCACAGACACATGGAAACACCTGGATAGAACCAACAGGGATACAGCGTTTGGTGTGCGGGTGCCGTGTTCCCAGTGCTTGATTGTACGGGAAGATACACCAATATGGGCAGCCAGTTGTTCTTGTGTAAGGCCAGCTTGCAGGCGCAGTTGTTTCAGCTTTTGGGCAAGTGACATAGCAGTACCTCTTTTTCGATGTGCACTTTTAAAAAATATGGCCTACTCTCACTCAGCCCGTTCCTCTCTGTCTGGCGGCGCTTAATCCGCCGGGATAAAGTTCATGCTGCAATCAGCGCATATGATGCGGACTTCTTTGGTTGAACGGATGATGGTTCCGCACTTTGGGCATATCCACCGCCGGGTGCTGCTGGGGCGTTTGGGCGGCTTGACTGCGCCGCCATTGGCTGCACCGGGTGTACGGCTTCCTGTGCCGGTTCCTATCATGTCCTGCCAGCTCTGGCCCTCTGTCATCTGGATGGCCTGCCAACCTTGTAGCTCTATGAAGTCCAGCAGCTCAAGACTTGGACTTGTGACAGTCCAGCCATACTTTGCATGGTGCTCAATGATAAGGCCATGGGATTCTGCCGTTTCCTTGAAGCGTTTGTTGTGGTAGGCATTGGCGCTACCGCTGGTATCCTTTATGCCGTTGACCATGTTATACAGGTGGCACATCTCGTGCAGCAGCGTGGCCGTGGTTTCCTCTATGGGGCGGTCAAGCGTGGCCGTTGAGATGTTTATCTCGTGGCGCTGCTCTGTGCCCGCTGTCCACGTTTTGCCGCAAGTGATGTGACCATAGGCACCGGGTGTTTTCTTGAGGGTAATGACCGGCTCCGGCAATTTACCGTCAAAGAAACGGGTATTGAGGGCACGGAACATCTTTTCTAACTGCCCGGCGGCACGGCTGGTTTTAACTGTCTGCTTCATGAAAGAACAACCTTTCTCTTGATAAAATGGCCGGGCAGGGTATATACTGTACTTGTACCCGCCCGGCGGGTGTTGTGGCTCTTTACAACAAAAACTTTGGTCGGTGCTTGCTGTAAGGGGCCTTTCTTAGTTGATGCTTAAGCGTTGAACGGTGAACGTTTTGGAATACTGCTCAAACAGGGCAGGGGCAACGGTTTTAATGGCTTTGCTGTCCAGGCGGGTACTGGTGAAGTCGGAAAGCTTGACTTTGTGGCAGCCTACTTGCAAGGTATCTGTACCGCGTGCGGCAAGTTCTGCCTTGATTTGTGCCTTGATAAGTTCCTGCTCTGCCTGCGCTGCTTCAATCAACTGTGCAGCTTCTTTGTACTGGTTGACCAGTTCCAACATGCTGTCAATGCTCATAATATTTACGACCTTCCTTTGTTGTGTTTGTGGGGAACATATGTTCACGTTTTGCCGTGAGCCTTGCCGGAGTGGCTGTTGCTTTCGACACTTACATCATAGCAAAGTTGGATTTTAGGTCCGTTTTTGGCTCTATGCTTCCCCGCTTGTTTGGCTGGCATATAAAGGAAGACGGCAGAGAAAAACGGCATGTAAAGCCAGTATTCTCAGAAACAACTGTACAGCGCAGATATTCTCTTGTCACCGGGGGGATGGTTAAAAAGAAAAAGTAATGTTTCTACGGCAAAAGGCAGTTGGTTGATGCTTTTCACTCCAGGCTCATATAATTGCTCTCCAGCGCGTCAGAAAGGCCCATTCAAGCTCTGTAGCGCGTTAAGGGCAACGGATATTTCCGCAGCCAGCACCCCCTCACAGCACCGCTTTCAAGGGCTCATAGCCGTTTGTTCAGCGGCATTTGCCCGTTTGGTTGAATACTTTTCTGCAAACAAAAAAGCCCCAAGTAACTACTGGGGGCGTGTTAATGATGTAGACGTGACTATTGACAAGAGAACGGAACGCTGATAATATTTAGTGGTACGAAAGGCTCACAAGGGAAAGACTAGTGAGTTAATTAGTGAGTTGAGAGTGGCAAACGACGATAAAAAGTTGAAAATAGCGGTAAGGCAGAGGACTTTGACTCCTCCATTGCGTCGGTTCAAATCCGGCCGGCCCAACCAAGATGCAACCTCGCAGGGGGTTGCATCTTTTTATTTGTAATAAACGGCGGCGGGAGAACATAGGCCGAATTTGAACAGCCCGTGCCCGGCGTCCCACGTCCCGCCGGGTAAAAACAGTCCAGCGGACTGTTTTTAGGGCGCGGCTTGCCAAATCCGGCCGACCCAACCAAAATCGCTCATGAATTTAACGTGAAAACGTTGAATTTATGAGCGATTTTTTTTAGCAGTATAAAGGCCGCAAGCCTGCCCAGCTGCCGACGGATTTTGATGCTCTGTACGCCCGCTACCAGTGCCGTGAGATGAATAAAACCCAGCTGGCCGCCGCTGTTGGCGTATCCCGCCCCACACTGGAACGGTTATTGCGTGACTATTTGGCCTGATAGTACGATTATTCACCCCATAAAAACACAAAAAGCTGCTGCACCGGGAAAGCCAGGTGCGGCAGCTTTTTGCATAGAAAGGCAGCAGCAAACAAAGCAGCGGACCTCTATTCCGCTGTCTACACAATGGCGACGAAATGTGCAAAATAAATCAACTTGAACTTGATTTTTTGTGCATTTAACGCTATGATTAAACCAATGGAAACCATGTTGACAGGATGGATTTTTGCATCCTGAATGACCAATACAACTGGGAGGTAGTTATGCTGGATGTAGCAATCATTGGCTGTGGTGTGGTTGGTGCAGCTGCAGCGTATGAACTGTCGCACTATCCGCTGCATGTGGCAGTGCTGGAAGCAGAAAACGATGTGGCGGATGGAACAACGAAGGCAAACAGCGCCATCCTGCACGCCGGGTATGACCCGGAACCGGGCACCCAAATGGCTCGCCTGAATGTGCAGGGCGTGGCGCTGGCAAAGGAAATCTGCGCCCGGCTGGATGTGCTCTACCGCCAGTGCGGCAGCCTGGTGCTGGCGCTGAGCCAGGCAGAGCTGCCCCACCTGCAAAAGCTGTACGCGAACGGCGCGGCAAACGGCGTGCCGGGCATCCGGCTGCTGACGGCGGAGGAAACCCTGGCGATGGAGCCGCAGCTTGCCCCTACAGTGGCCGGGGCGCTGTTTGCCCCCAGCGCAGCCATCGTCAGTCCGTGGGAGTTTGCGCTGGCCATGGCGGAGGTGGCGGTGCGCAACGGGGTAGAGCTGTACCGCAGCACTCCTGTAACCAACATTGAAAAGATTGACGGCGGCTGGCAGCTGACCACGCCAAACGGCAGCTTTGCGGCCCGCTATGTGGTCAATGCGGCGGGACTGAACGCCCAGGCCATCCATGAGATGGCCGCGCCGCACACCTTTACGCTAGAACCTACCCGCGGGGAATACTATCTGCTGGACAAAAGCGAAGGCAACCGCGTGAACCATGTGATCTTCCAGTGCCCGAACGAGAACGGCAAAGGGGTGCTGGTAACGCCCACCGTACATGGCAACCTGCTGGTGGGGCCGAACGCCCAGCCGGTAGCGGGGGATGATACCGCCTGCACGGAAGATGGCCTTGCCTTTGTGGCGGCAACGGCCAGGCGCAGTGTGCCGGGAATCCGCTTTGGCGAGTCCATCCGCAACTTTGCCGGTGTGCGCGCCAACGTGGATACCGGGGACTTCGTGATCGGCGAAGCGGACGGCGCGCCGGGCTTTATTGACCTGGCGGGCATGAAATCGCCGGGGCTTTCCAGTGCACCGGCTGTGGCAAAAGAGGTAACTAAAATTCTGGCAGCCCACAACGACCTGCCGGAGCCAAAGACGGATTATAAGGATGGCCGTACCCGCGTGCGGTTCAAAGAGCTGCCGCCGGAGCAAAAGGCGGAGCTGATTGCCCAAAATCCCGCCTATGGCCGCGTGATCTGCCGGTGTGAGACGATCACCGAGGGCGAGATTCTGGATGCCTTGCAGAGCGAGATCCCAGCCGTGAGCATTGATGGCGTAAAGCGGCGGTGCAACGCGGGTATGGGCCGCTGTCAGGGCGGCTTTTGCGGGCCGCGCGTGCTGGAACTGATCAGCAAAACACTAGGCATTGACCCGTTGGATGTATTGCAGGACAAAGCCGGCACCAATGTGCTGCTGTGTGAAACCAAAACCGGAAGGGGGTGCAACCATGGTTGAACTTGTTATCATCGGCGGCGGCCCGGCGGGCCTGGCGGCGGCGTACAGCGCGTGGCAGCATGGCCTGCGCGATATTTTGATTTTGGAACGCGATGCAGAGCTGGGCGGTATTTTGAACCAGTGCATCCACAACGGGTTTGGCCTGCATCGGTTTGGCCAGCAGCTTACCGGCCCGGAATACGCCGGGCGCTATATCGAGATGCTGCGCACAACCGGCGTGCGGGTGGAACTGGGTACCATGGTGTTGGAAGTGACCCCCGATAAGCAGGTACACTGCGTCAGCCGCAGCAAGGGCTACCAGATCATTCAGGCCAAAAGCATTATCCTGTGCATGGGCTGCCGCGAGCGCACCCGCGGGGCCATCGGCACCCCCGGCACCCGCCCGGCGGGAATTTATACCGCCGGTGCAGCCCAGCGCTATGTGAATATGGAAGGCTACCTGGTGGGCAGACGGGTATTGATTTTGGGCAGCGGCGATATCGGCCTGATCATGGCGCGCCGTATGACGCTGGAGGGAGCCAAAGTGCTCGCCTGCGTGGAAGTGATGCCTTATTCCGGCGGGTTGACCCGCAACATTGTGCAGTGCTTGCAGGATTTTGATATTCCGCTGTACTTATCCCACACCATTGTGGAAATTCAGGGCAAAAAGCGAGTGGAAAAAGCCATCGTTGCCAAGGTGGATGAAAACCGCCGCCCTATCCCTGGAACCGAGATGGAGTTTGATGTGGATACCATCCTGCTCAGTGTGGGGTTGATCCCCGAAAACGAGTTGACCCGCCAGGCAGGTATTGCCATGGACCCCCACACCAAGGGGGCCGTGGTATATGAAAATATGGAAACCGAGATCCCCGGTGTATTTGCCTGCGGCAACGTGGTGCATGTGCATGATCTGGTGGATTTTGTTTCCGGCGAAAGCGAAACCGCCGGTGCAGCCGCGGCAGCCTATGTGCAAAATGGCGAGATAGAAACCGAAACCGTTCTGCCGCTGGCAGCGGGGGAGGGCATTGGCTACACCGTGCCGCAGCATATCCGGCTGGACGGCGTGCAGAAAAGCGTGAGCGTATCGTTCCGTGTGCGGCGCAATTATGGGCCCAGCACCATAACGGTGCGCTGCGGACCAAACAAAATTGCCGCCTTTAAGCGGGAACGCCTGGCACCGGGGGAGATGGAGCACATTACGCTGCCCAAAACTCTGCTGCAAAAAGCGGACGGCCCGCTGATCGTTGCTGTGGAGGAGGTGCCGCAATCATGACAGAAACAATAAAAGAGCTGATCTGCATCTGCTGCCCCAAGGGGTGCCATCTGCGGGTGGACACCGCAAATGACTATGCCGTGACCGGCAATGCCTGCCCCAACGGCGCTGCATACGGCAAAGAGGAACTGACCCACCCCACCCGCATCATTACCAGCACCGTGCGCATTACGGGTGGGCTGTACCCGCGCTGCCCGGTCAAAACCGCGCAGGCGGTGCCAAAGGAAAAGATGTTTTCCGTGATGGCTGCGCTGAATACCGCGGCTCTGCAAGCCCCCGTGCATACCGGGGATGTGGTACTGCCTAACGTGTGCGGCACCGGCGTGGATGTTGTGACAACGCGTAACATGGAAAAAGTGAAATAAAAACAGCGGGTAGTTAGGGCAACACCGCACAATTCCCGCCTTACGGCTTAAGCACCGCTTCGGCGGCTGCGG
>OOAE01002051.1_pt1 | contig 12112 bp, 9 predicted proteins | sample 1671271 | NCBI WGS metagenome assembly OOAE01 (sample SAMN06348139, study PRJEB24527) | human gut metagenome | biome: human gut; feature: ankylosing spondylitis patient; material: feces | host: Homo sapiens | place: China | collected 2015-10 | reverse complement strand
TTCCCTACACGACGCTCTTCCGATCTCTTGCGCATGAGGCGGCGTTTTATGGCGGCAGCTTTACCGGTCTGCCTACGGAGCTGCAGGAGGAGTTGCTGGCGCTGACGGACACATTGCTTGCCGAAGGCTTTATCGGCAGTGTGCGCCTTTCCACGCGCCCTGATTATATTGACGAAGAGCGTTTACAGCTTTTGCAGCAGCATGGTGTGCGACTGGTGGAGCTGGGCGTGCAGTCGCTTGATGACAGAGTGCTGGCGGCAGCGGAGCGTGGGCATACGGCGGCGCAGGTGGCGCCGGCGGTGGCGCTTTTAAAACGCTTCGGCTTTCAAGTCGGCCTGCAGCTGATGGTGGGCATGCCCGAGCAGAGCTTTGCCAGCGTGCAGGAAACGGTGCGTAAGGCTATAGGAATGCAGCCTGATGTGGCACGCATCTATCCTTTATTAGTAATCAAGGGTACGCCGCTGGCTGCTGACTATGCGGCGGGGCGTTTTGTACCTCTGACGCTGGAGGAGGCCGTGACGCAGGCAGCCTGGGCTTATCGCGAGCTGACGGAAGCGGGCGTGAATGTTATCCGCATCGGCCTGCAGCCTGACGAGGAGCTGTGCGCACCGGGCAACATTCTTGCGGGGCCGTTTCATCCGGCGATGGGCGAGCTGGTGAAAAGCAGAGTGCTGCGTGATAAAATTACCCTGCAATTAGCCAAGCTGGCTGACTGCGGCGCTGTTACAATATATTGCCCTGCGCGCCTGGAATCAAAGCTGCGCGGGCAAAAAAGCTGCAACCTGCGCTATTGGGAAGCGTGCTTTCCGGGGCTTGAGCTGCAGATAATTCAAGATAAGGCAGATGAGATAAGAGTATGTCCACATGTAAATCCTTTGCACCAATCGTAGATGAGCACAGCAGAATATTGATTCTCGGTTCTATGCCGGGAATAAAATCCCTGGAGCAGCAGGAATATTATGCGCATCCGCAGAACCGCTTCTGGCGTTTGCTGGCGTTGCTTTTGCAGGAGGACGTGCCACAGGATTACGCTGCCAAGCAGGCCTTGCTGCACAAGCATCATCTGGCGCTGTGGGATACGCTGGGCTATTGCGAGCGTGACGGCAGCCTGGACAGCAACATAAAAAACGAAGCGCCGAATGCTGTTGTGGAGCTTGCAGGTGAGCTGCCGCATTTGCAGGCGGTAGTCTGCAACGGCGGTAAGGCGGGTGCGGCCTTTAAAAAATATTTTGCAAAAAAAATGCCTGAGCGGGTGCGAATTTTTTATCTGCCGTCTACAAGTCCTGCCAACGCGCGCCTGCGTTTGGAGAATTTGGCAGAGCATTGGCAGGTTATTTTGCAATTTTTAGCATAAGAGAAGTTCTGCAAGGTGTAAAAAAACACCGTTTTATGATACAATAAAAAGATATAATAACTGACTTAGAGAAAATGGGTGATTTCTAGTGCGTTTAAAGTCCTTTTCAACCTATGGCTTTAAATCCTTTGCTGATAAAACTGAATTGACCTTTGACAAGGGAATTACTGCTGTTGTCGGACCGAACGGTTCGGGCAAGAGCAATATTTCGGATGCCATCCGTTGGGTGTTGGGCGAGCAGAGCGCCAAGTATCTGCGTGGCAGCAAAATGGAGGATGTTATCTTCTCCGGCAGCGGCAAGCGCAGGGCGTTAGGCGTAGCAGAGGTCACCGTTGATTTTGATAACAGCGACAGAACACTGCCGCTCGATTTTGAGCAGGTAAGCCTGACGCGCCGCATTTTCCGCAGCGGTGAAAGTGAATATGCGATTAATAAGAAAAGCTGCCGTCTGAAGGATATAATCGACCTGATGGCAGATACCGGTCTTGGTAAGGGCTCGATGTCCATTATCGGCCAAAATAAAATTGATGAGGTCTTAAACAGCCGTCCCGAGGACAGACGCAGTCTGTTTGAAGAGGCGGCAGGTATTGCCAAGTACCGCTTGCGTAAGAAGGATGCGGTACGTAAGCTGGACGATACGGCCAACAATCTTACGCGTATCAACGATATCCGTAGTGAGGTAGATGCGCAGGTAGAGCCGTTGGCGCAGGCAGCAGCCAAAACTCAGCAGTTCAACGAGCTGAGCGAGGAGCTGCGCCGTTGCCGTTTATCTGTACTTTTGCGCCGCTTGGACGCTTTGGAGGAAACCGGCAGAGAGCTGCAGGCGAAAAAGGAAGCGGCGGCAGGTGCTTATTCCGAGCAGGCAGCTAAGGTAGGCAGCATGCAGGCCGAGGCCGTAAAGGTGCAGCAGGAGCTGGATAAGCTGGCAGAGGCTTATAATAAATTACAGGATGATATCAAAAACCGCGAAACTGCTTTGGAAAAGCTGCGCGGTGACCAAAAGGTTTTGGATGAACGTGTCAGCCAGAACGAAAGAGCTGGCGAACGCCTTGTGCAGCGCAATGAACGTTTAGAGCAGCAGGTGCGCGAGCAGGAAGCAAGAATGCAGGAGCTGGCAGCAGAGTTTGATGCTGTCGAGAAAAGACATGCTGTGGCCGATGGCGCTGTGAAGCAGCTGCAGGCGCAGCGTGACGAGCAGAGCGCCAAGCTGGAAGAGGCGAAGCGCAATGATGAGCAGGCGCAATCGCAGTTTTTCAGCGGTATGCAGGAGCTGATTAATCTCCGCAACGAGCTGCACAATCTGGAACAGGAGCAGGAGCAGCGCGCACGTCGCCGCGAGGCCCTGAAGAAAAGTATAGAAGAAGCCGAGGCGGCAGACCATCAGGCACAGGAGCAGTACAACAGCCTGCTGGAGCAGCAATCGCAGTGCGCTCACGGCATGGAGCTGGTGCGCAAAAAGGGCGAGGAGCTGCGCAGTGCCTATGATGCAGGTCAAAAGGAGCTGCAGGCTGTGCGCAGCAGTCAGCAGCAGTGCCAGCGTCAGCTGACTGCTGCCGAAACACGCGAGCAGAGCTTAAAGCGTCTGCAACAGAGCTACGAGGGCTTCAGCTACGGCATCAAAGCGGTGCTGAAGGCGCAGGAGCCCTGGCGTGAGCAGGTTGTAGGCGTGGCAGCGGAGCTGCTGCAGGTAGAAGATAAATATGTCGCTGCTATCGAAACCGCGTTGGGCGAGGGTGCGCAGAACTTGGTGATGCGCTCGGCCAATGCGGCGAAGGAAGCGATAGCTTTTTTAAAGCGTACTGGTAGCGGACGCGCAACCTTCCTGCCGCTGGATACCGTGCAGCGTCGCGAGCCGAACCGCGAGGAGGAAGCACTGGCGAAGCTGCCGGGAATTCTTGGCTATGCGGTTGATTTAATCGGCTTCAAGCCCGAGGCGGAAAATGCTGTCCGCTTCTTGCTGGGCAGAGTGATGATTGCCGAAAACATTGATGCTGCCTTGGCTGCGGCAAAGGCCGGTCGCTACCGTTTGCGCGTAGTTACGCTGGACGGCGATGTGGTAAATGCCGGCGGCAGTATGAGCGGCGGCAGCAAAAAGCATAAGGAAGGCTATTTGAGCCGTAATGTAGAGATTGCGCAGGCTGCGGCGCAGGTGAAACAGCTGCATGCCGAGATGCTCAGCTGGCAGGAAAAGCTGGAGGAGCTGGAAGCAACAGAAGGCAAGCAGAAGGAGCAACTGCAGCAGTTGGCTGCACAGTTGCGTCAACAGCAGCTTAAGGCCGACAGGCTCAAGCTCAATCTGGAGCAGGTACAGCAACAGAAAACGCGCGACAACGAGCGTTTGCTGCTGCTTTTGGATGACCGCAGCAATATCACCGCGGCTTATATGGCAAACCGTGATAAGGTCAAGGAGCTACGCGCGGCAGTTGCCGAGCGCGAAGGTCAGGATACCCAGGCTAAGGAGCTTTTGGATAGCCTGAAAAAGGAAATTGCCAAATACGGCAGTGCGGTTACCGCCTTGGATAACCAGCTGCAGGATGCCCAAATTACGCTGCAGACCTCTGCTGCACGCACGCAGGATATCAGCAAGGCTATGCACAGCCTGGATCAGGATACACTGCGGCTGCAGGAGGAAATTGCTGCCAACCAAAAAGAGCAGGAGCGCAGACAGCAGGAAATTGCCGACTGCGGTGTGCAAAAACAGAAGCTGCAGCAGCAAAGCGACGAGTTGCTGGCACAGCTGCAACAGATTTTGGGCGGTAAGGATGACTTTGCTCAGGAGCGCGGCAGCTTGCTTGATAAACAGCAGGATATCGAAAAAGATATTGCCGGACTGCGCAAGCAGGTGAATGACAGTGAAGCACAGCTGAAGCAGACAGAGCTGGACTTGGCGCGACACGAAAGCAACTGCGACCATATCCGTGAGCAGCTGCAGCAGGATTATCAGCTGGATGAGGCGGCGGCGCGCGGTCAGAATTTTGCCGAGCTGCAGAAAATGGATCTGGTGGCGCTGCAAAAGCAGGAAAGCCGTCTGACACTGCAGATTGCGGATTTGGGACCGATTAACGCGGCAGCGATTGAAGAATATAACGCAGTGAAGGAGCGCAGCGAATTCCTGTGTAAGCAATATAACGATTTATGTACAGCGAAGGAAAATCTGGAGGCTGTTATCGCTGAAATCAACAGCGGTATGACTAAACGCTTCAAGGAGGCCTTTGCCAAAATCAACGAATACTTTGCGCAATGCTATGTCAAGATATTTGGCGGTGGTACGGCGGTGCTGCGGCTCACCGAGCCGGATAATCTGCTGGATTCCGGTATTGATATCGATGTACAGCCGCCCGGCAAAAAGCTGCAGAGCCTGTATCTGATGAGCGGCGGCGAAAGAGCACTGACGGTTATCGCACTGCTCTTTGCGCTTTTGAGCTATCAGCCTTCGCCGTTCTGCATTCTGGACGAAATTGACGCGCCTTTGGATGATGCCAACATTCAGCGCTTTGCCGATTTCCTGCGGGATTATGCAGGAAACACGCAGTTTATCGTGATTACGCACCGTAAGGGAACGATGGAATGCGCTGATATCATGTATGGCGTAACTATGGAAGAATCCGGTGTTTCTAAACTATTATCCGTAAAAATAAATGCAAAGGAGAATGAATAATGGGATTTTTTGAGCGTTTAAAGGAAGGCCTTTCTAAAACAAGACGCAATTTTACTGACCGCATTCAGGAGCTTGTAGGCCTGTCTGCAACGATTGACGATGATTTCCTTGATGAGCTGGAAATGATTCTGCTTTCTGCAGACGTGGGCGTAAAAACTACCGAAAAGCTGATTGACGCAGTGCGCAAAGCAGCGAAGAAGAAGGAAATCAGCGGTACCGAGGATGTTATTCCCTTCCTGAAAAAATATATGGCAGAGATGCTGGCTGACAGCGGCCAACGTACACGTATCGGTGCTAAACCGACTGTTATCCTGGTAGTTGGTGTTAATGGCGTAGGCAAAACCACTACCATCGGCAAGCTGGCAAATTACTTCACCCTGTTCAAATACAAGGTTGTTTTGGCAGCAGGCGATACCTTCCGCGCTGCGGCAGGCGAGCAGCTGCAGATTTGGGGCGAGCGTGCGCATTGCGACGTTATCCGCCATGCTGAGGGTGCCGACCCGGCGGCAGTTGTGTTTGATGCTATGAAGGCCGCTATTGCGCGCAAGGCAGATATCCTCTTCATTGATACCGCAGGCCGTTTGCATAACAAGGCTAACCTGATGAACGAGCTGGAAAAAATTCACCGTATTATTAAGCGCGAAATTCCCGAAGCTCCGCATGAAACCTTTCTGGTTCTGGATGCTACCACCGGCCAGAATGCAATCAATCAGGCCAAAGTGTTCATGGAAACCGCCAAGGTTACCGGCGTTGTACTCACAAAGCTCGACGGTACTGCCAAGGGCGGCGTTGTAGTTGCAATTAAGGAAGAGCTGGGACTGCCGGTTAAATGGATCGGCGTAGGCGAAGGCATTATGGACTTCCGTCCCTTTGAGCCGGATAAGTTTGTGGAAGCACTTTTTGACAGCGGCAAATAAGAGGCTGCTTTCAGATAGCAGGCGTTAAGGCCTGGCTTATATTATTATAGTAGAAAATCTCCCGAGCTGCGTTTGGCAGCGTGCGGGAGATTTTTTGTGCTGGCAGAGAAAAAGCCGTGTGCTGAAGCACACGGCGGTGGTGGCAGAATTTTTAGTTATAGGTTGACTATTTTTGTTCAGCCTTCAGCTTCTCAATCTGTTCGATAGAAAGAGTAGTAGCTTCAGAGATAAACTGCAGAGAGTATCCCATATTTAACATGCGTTTAGCGATTTCAGTTCTTGCTTCAGCTCTACCTTCAGCCCTACCTTCAGCCCTTCCTTCACGTCTTGCATCTGACATAAGGGGAGTTAAAAGCATAATTTACCGCCTCACTTTCTTATCAAGATTGCTTCTCTACATGCATATCATTCTTCAGCTTTTCTATATCATCAATAGACAGACCGGTAAGCTCAATGATTTCTTGCAGAGAATAGCAACCCTTAGCCAGCATAAGCTTAGCGATAGAAACTTTTTCATCAGCTCTGCCTTCGCGCCTCTCATCTAACAAACGTGCTTCTAAAAGCATAAATTCCCGCCTCACTTTCGAATCAAGCTTAAGATAGCTGATTTCATCGTCAATCTGTCTGGTGAAATCGCTATTTATAATATGGTTATTAACATAATCATAAAAACTTTGGATGTCCTTGGAGATATGGCCGTGGGTACCCTTAGTGTTCAAAATCATGGTAGTTGCTTCATCAGAAAGCTCCAGGTTCAAATCCTCCAGACAATGCTTTTTAAAGGTATAAACATAATTGCCTTTAGCAAAAAAATCAAAGACACAAATAAATATGATATAGATTGGAGGCAACAAGTCATAATCCTGGCCCTTTTGCAGTAAGTCGATATCCATCAACGCCTGATAATAGCGTGTACGCTTGGGCAGCACATAATTTTTAGTGTCTGGATTTTTGATATTATTGACCTGCATTTCCAAGTTATAATGCGTGTTCTTGTCGTCCGCCACGATGATATCCAGACGGATGCCGCGGCTTGCGTAGTCAGGCTCAAGGGATTTTTCAGCCTCCAGGTAACTGATATCAGCAATTTTAATCTGCAGTAATTCCTCCAAAAGATGAATGCAGATGCGCTTGCGTGACATAACTTTTTTAAAGATGAAGTCACTTTGAATCGTCAAGTTTTCAAATTTTGTTGCTAAGTTTTTCATATGTTTCCTCCTTTGATTATAGCATAAAGTCAGGCAAAAATATATAAGACAGCAGATATAAAAAAAGCGCCTGCCGAAAGCTCGACAGGCGCCACTGGTCCGCACGACCAGGCAAGAGCTCCGCAAAATTGCGGCTACCCATGCAACTAAGGTAATTATAGCACAGAAAAAGAATAAAAACAATAGTTCATAAAGCAAAACATTTTTATAGGTTGAAATACGCTGAACTTTTTGTACAAAAGGCAGCTTCTAAGAATATCTTCTGCTTTTTGATGTTTAACCGGATAACGATTCGTGATATACTTATTATGATTTGCAATTTTTGCTAGTGCTATGAGGATAAATTCAAAGCGTAACAAAATATTGTGATGCATGTGCTTTGAATAAATAATTTATTGAGGAGAAAGAGCTTATGATTATAAAATATGCAACTGCGGAAGATATTGTTGCCATTGCCGCAGTGGAGGCAGAATGTTTTCCGCCGGCGGAGGCAGCAACGGAAAAGGAATTTATTGACAGGGTAAAATATTACGGTAATCATTTCTGGCTTATGTATGAAGCTGAAAAGCTGATTGCCTTTGTGGATGGCTTTGTGACGGATGAGCCTGATTTGACGGATGAAATGTACGAGAAGGCAACGCTGCACGATGAAACCGGCACGTGGCAGATGATTTTTGGTGTCAATACCATTCCTGCTTATCGCAAGCATGGCTATGCCGGTGAGCTGATTCGCCGTGCGATTGAGGATGCCAGAAAACAGGGGAGAAAGGGCCTGGTGCTGACCTGCAAGGATAGGCTTGTTCATTATTATGCTAAATTCGGTTTTACCGATGAGGGTGTGTCCGAGAAATCTACGCATGGCAATGCTGTCTGGCACCAGATGAGGCTTACATTTTAATCGGGGGAGCTTAAGGGAATGCTCTAATTTGGCTTGTACATCATGACAATATTGCTGCTGTATATCTAATGTAGAAAAGCTGTATGTCGAATAAATAAGCAGCTGCGCAAGCAAAAAGCTTGCGCATTTTTTTGCCTGCGGCCTGTAAAGCGCTGCTAATAGCTTAGTAGGCAACGTAACGACAGACAAAATTTGTCAGAAATGTGAAGAAAATAGTTTACGCTTTTTTGTATATGTGTTACAATATTTATGTTATAGAATTATGCGACTTTTTTGGATGTGATTGATATAATGCAAAAGGAATTGATTATGCGCTGTTTGCCGACGGCCTTCTGCCATGCTTCAACAGTATTGGCGTTGCCAGACGGCAGCCTGCTTTGCTGTTGGTTCGGCGGTATGCATGAGGGCGAAAGCGATGTGGGTATCTACCTAAGCAGACGCACGGATGCAGGCTGGAGTGAGCCGAAGCTGCTGGTGAACGGGGCGGCGGCGAACTGGAATCCGGTGCTTTTTGCGGGCGCGGACGGCAGCTTGCTGCTGTTTTACAAGCAGGGCCAGCAGATTGCCGATTGGCAGACGTGGCTGCTGCAGTCGACGGATAATGGCGAAACCTGGAGCGGACCGCAGGAGCTGGTGCCGGGTGATGTGAGCGGCGGGCGCGGACCTGTACGCAATAAGCCTTTGCGCTTGGCGAGCGGACGTATTCTTGCCGGTGCTTCTACCGAACATGGTATCTGGAAGGCCTTTGCAGATATCAGTGATGATGACGGCGCAAGCTGGCATAAATCCTCTGCAGTGCAGATTGAGGGATTGCAGTATCAGGCAGGCGAAAAGACTGCCGACAGTAATATTGCTGTAAGCCAGCAGTCCTTTTACGGACGCGGCGTAATCCAGCCGAGCCTGTGGCAGAGTGCGGACGGCAGCGTGCATATGCTGCTGCGCAGCAGCGAGGGCTTTGTCTATCGCAGCGATTCTGCGGATGACGGCGAAACCTGGTGCAGTGCCTACGCTTTGAGTCTGCCGAACAATAACAGCGGTCTTGACTTGGTGCGGACTGCCGGCGGTGTACTCTATCTGGTGTGCAATCCTGTTGCTGCCAACTGGGGGCAGCGTTCTCCCTTAAGCCTGTTCAAATCAACAGATGAGGGTGCGAGCTGGCAAAAGCTGCTTGACCTGGAAACAGAGCCTGCGGAATTTTCCTATCCAGCGATTATTGCCGACGGCGAGGGCCTTGTGCTTACCTATACCTATAAGCGTTGCAATATTGCTTGTGTAAGGCTGAGCGCGGATGAACTTGTTACCCTTTAAATTTAAAATATAAGGAGATGTAAGACAATGAAGAAAATTTTAGTTGTGCTGATGGCTATGCTGACCATGGCTGTTATGCTTACCGGCTGCGGCGGCGACAGCAAAAAAGCAGCTTATCCTGCAGACGGAGATATTTCCGTAATCATTCCTAAGGCTCCGGGCGGCGGTACCGATATCTCTGCCAGAGGCCTGATCCAGTTCATGGAAAAAGAGCTGAAGGGCAGCAAATTTGTCCCAGTAAACAAACCCGATGGCGGCGGTGTAACCGGCATGGTAGAGCTGGCTAATGCTAAACCCGACGGCCATACTCTGGGCATGGTTACCGTAGAGCTGGCTATGTTCCCGCATCAGGGCAAATGCAAAAACACCTATAAGGATTATGCAGCTATCTGCGCTCCGATTGCAGCTCCGGCAGCTTTGATTGTGCCGAAGGATGCTCCTTATAACAGTGTAGACGAATTCGTAGCCTTCGCTAAGGCAAACCCCGGCAAGGTGAAGATGGGTAACTCCGGTATCGGCGCTATCTGGCACATTGCCGCACTTTCCTTTGAAGAGGAATTCGGCGTACAGTTCAAGCACGTACCGTATCCGAAAGGATCTGCTGATATTGCCGCTGCTCTGGCAGGCAAGCACATCGATGCAACCCTGGCTGACCCGTCTGTATTCAAGAGCCAAGTAGACGCAGGCAACCTGAAGATTCTTGCTGTTATGGCTGACACCCGCAGCGTAATCTATCCGGATGTTCCGACCTTCAAAGAGCTGGGCCACAACATGACCGTTCGCGCTTGGGCAGCTCTGGTTGCTCCTAAGGATACTCCGAAAGAAAAACTGGAAGCTCTGCGCGCTGCTGCTAAAAAGGTTTGCGAATCCAAGGAATTCAAGGATTATTTCATGAAACAGGGTATCGACCCGACCTGCATTATCGGTGCCGATGCTGATAAGATGATGGCTGAAGACCATGCAATGTATGAAAAATTCCTAAAGAAAGCAAAATAAAATCGCTGTAAGTCGTAAATGAAAATGCCGACGCTGTAACCCGGAAGGGTTGCGGACGTCGGCGTTTTTTTGTTGTTCTTATTTCACCTGTAATTCTCTTGACCATACTATTACTATATAGCTTATAATAACAATAAAAATCAAAGGAGGCTGATTATGTCGGAATATTTATGTACCTTGTCGACAGGAGATAAGGTTTATTTTTACGATAAAAGCATCGTTATCTATTTTTCAGGAGCACGTAAAATCTTAAGCACCTCGCTTTATAACGGCGGCTACCATGATGATTACGCTGCCGTATATAATTATGATGCCAAGCAGGGAGCCGGCATGCCCTGCGAAATGCTGTCGGACACCTATGTGGAGCACATGCGCCTTGTATCCAAGCGCCTGGCGCTGGACCCGGACAAGGTGAGCGGAATGGGTACGGCGGCCAGCATGGAAAACGCCGTGGTTGAAACAATGAGCTTTAAGGAGCTTACTGTGACTGCCATTGTAACCGGCGGCATCGAAACTAACGGCGGCCGTGCGGGTGACCCTGCGGATTACTATAAGCCGCAGCCCAAGCCTGTGAAGTATGGTACCATCAACATCATGCTGCTGTTGGACTGCGATATGCCGGAAGGAACAATGGCGCGCGCTCTGGTGACCTGCACTGAGGCTAAGACCGCTGCCATTCAGGAGCTGCTGGAGGGCAGCAAATATTCCAACGGTATTGCCACCGGTTCCGGCACGGATCAGACAATTATCATCGCCAATAGTGCGAGCGAGCTGTATATGGAGGGAGCAGGCAAGCACTCCAAGTTGGGCGAGCTTATCGGCAAAACCGTGAAGAACGCAGTTAAAAAAGCGCTGGCCAAGCAATCCGGCCTCACTCCCACAAAACAGCATGACGTATTCCGCCGCCTCAAACGCTTTGACATCAAGGCGGGCGATATGTGGCAGGCATACAGCGCACAGGATGCTGCGGTAGTAAAGCCGGAATATCTGCTGGCAGCCGAAAAGCTGGCTAAGGAAGATATAATGCTGGTATATACTTCGCTCTATGCGCACCTGCTGGACCAGCATTTGTGGGAGCTTATCAGCGCCGGGGAAATGCAGCTGGCAGGGCAGAAGCTGCTGCAGGCTATTGCAGAACAATATAATGTTGAAGCTGAGATTATAAATGAAGGCACTTTGGCTTCTATGCTGGCTTCCTGGCAGCAGCAGTTCAACAAAATTATCGCCCAACGCTTGCATCAGACTGCAAAAGAGAGCTAGTTTCAGGTGAGAAAAATATAAATACACACTTGACCTTATAGCGGCAATATAGTGTATATTATGGTTGTAATCAAAGGAAGCGAGGTGAATAATATGCATCCGAAATTTGAAATTCCGACTGATCCGCACGGCAAGCATCGTTATGAAAGTGCTATGAAGCACGTAGAGGCTGCTAAAAAGGCAGGCAAATCCAGCGACGAAATCCATGCTATCTTCAAAAAGGTAATGGAGTTCAACCCGATGGACATTGAGTCCATTCCGCAGGATGAAGCACATGCTAAGTATCGCACTGCCATGGTGCATATGAAAAAAGCACTGGAAAGCGGTAAGAGCGCAGACGAAGCGCATGAGGTTTTCCGCAAAATCATGAATGGCGAGACCAGCGGTCACTGCCACCACAGCAAATAAGGCTGAAAACAAAAGCATCGTAGGCTATTGAGGTAGCTTACGATGCTTTTTTTGTGTAGAGATATTTTATCAAGCTTATTCTGTTGCGTGCATTTCTTTTTCTAA
>OOAE01002043.1_pt1 | contig 12159 bp, 10 predicted proteins | sample 1671271 | NCBI WGS metagenome assembly OOAE01 (sample SAMN06348139, study PRJEB24527) | human gut metagenome | biome: human gut; feature: ankylosing spondylitis patient; material: feces | host: Homo sapiens | place: China | collected 2015-10 | reverse complement strand
CGATTCCACTAGTATATGATTGTGCAAGAGAGAAAATTTCTGTAACTGAAAACAGTAACAAATTTTCCACATCAATAAGGGAGGTTTCACATGAGACATTTAATGAGCCCGCTGGATCTTTCTAAAGAAGAGCTTGATGATCTTCTTACTCTGGCCAGCGACATTGAAAAAAATCCAAAAAAATACGCGCATGTCTGCGATGATAAGCGACTTGCCACCTGTTTTTACGAACCAAGTACACGTACACGTTTAAGCTTCGAAGCAGCCATGATGAATCTTGGAGGAAAGGTTCTCGGTTTTTCTTCTGCTGATTCCAGTTCCGCATCCAAAGGCGAGAGCGTTGCCGATACGATTCGCGTTGTTTCCTGTTATGCAGATATCTGTGCTATGCGCCATCCGAAAGAGGGTGCTCCGCTTGTAGCTTCTATGTCATCCAATATTCCGGTGATCAATGCCGGTGATGGCGGCCACCAGCATCCTACCCAAACATTAACCGATCTTTTAACTATCCGTTCCCTGAAGGGCAGACTTGACAATATTACCATCGGCCTCTGCGGTGACCTGAAATTTGGTCGTACCGTTCACTCTCTGATCGAGGCTCTGGTCCGTTATGAAAATGTGAAATTTGTTCTGATCTCTCCGGAGGAGCTTCGTATTCCAAGCTATATCCGTGAGGATGTTCTGAAACGCAACAATGTCGAGTTTGTCGAGGAGGAACGTCTGGAGGATGCACTTCCGGATCTGGATATCCTGTACATGACTCGTGTTCAGAAGGAACGTTTCTTCAACGAAGAGGATTATGTCCGCATGAAGGATTTCTATGTTCTGGACAAACAGAAAATGGAGCTTGCACCGAAGGATATGTATATCCTCCACCCACTCCCACGTGTTAACGAGATTTCTGTTGAAGTGGACTCTGATCCGCGTGCCGCTTATTTCAAACAGGCCCAGTATGGTGTGTATGTCCGTATGGCCCTGATTCTTACATTACTGGAGGTGGAACTGCCATGTTAAACGTAGGTGCTCTTCGTGAGGGTTATGTTCTGGATCATATCAAAGCCGGCAAAGCAATGACGATCTATCACGACCTGAAGCTGGATAAGCTGGATTGTACGGTTGCTATTATCAAAAATGCCCGCAGCAAGAAAATGGGAAAAAAGGATATCATCAAGGTTGAATGCCCCATCGAGGATCTGGATCTGGATATCCTTGGTTTTATCGATCATAATATTACCGTAAATATCATCAAGGACGAAAAGATCGTTGCAAAGAAAGAGCTGAAGCTGCCGAAGCAGGTTGTGAACGTGATCAAATGCAAGAATCCTCGCTGCATTACTTCCATCGAGCAGGGACTGGATCAGATTTTTGTTCTTGCAGATGAAGAGAATGAGGTTTACCGGTGTAAGTATTGTGAGGAGAAATATCGAGGTAAACGGAATAAATAGGAATTCAGGGATTCCTGCGGGAATTATTGACAAACGGACGCGTACGGCTCCTGCGAAGGCCTGAATATCGAAGCGGGGACCGGGCGCTGTGTTTTCATAGAAAAGTTTTTTACAAAAAAAGCAACTGATATTTTACAGAACATATCTGCAAAATACAGTTGCTTTTATTATGTGCTTATTATCATACACAGTCAGACCGATAAGCCGGGTTATGTCGTTGGGTGATCATCTATCTAGGCCTTCCGTTGCCAGAAGGCTCCAGCGACCTACCTGAAAGCACGACGGGCCGCCGTATGGCTTTCTTCTCGGTCTTGCTTCGAATGGAGTTTACATGTGCCCGCTCTGTTACCACAGCGGCGGTAGTCTCTTACACTGCCTTTCCACCCTTACCCCGCAAAACGGGGCGGTTTATTTCTGTTGCACTGGTCTGGGAGTTACCTCCACCGGACGTTATCCGGCATCCTGCCCTGTGAAGCCCGGACTTTCCTCGTCTGGACCCTTTCGTCTGTCCAGCCGCGATCACCTGGCCTGGCTGCGCACCTGCTATTTTAACACAGGTGTATAGACTTGTAAAGTTGGAATTTGTTTCTGCTACATGGAAATCCATCCAAATGCATTTGCCACAGAGCTGAAAAGAATAATCGCCGCAAAGATTGGGCAAAGATACCGGATCATAAAATTAAAGATTCGTTTTCTGCGGAAAGTGCCACCTTCCTGCAGTACTTCATCTTCAATCTTCTTTATACCGACTACTCTGGATATCAGAATACAGGTAGCAATCGCTGCAATCGGCATCATGACAGAGTTCGTCAGGAAATCAAAGAAATCAAGGAACTGCATTCCAATGACCTTAACACACGCCAGAGGACCATAGCCAAGAGAAGAAAGACTTCCGAGAACAACCATGATAACTCCGATAAATACTGTTGCCTTCTTGCGTCCCCATTTCAGTTCATCCTGAAAAGTAGATACTGCACTCTCAGTCAGTGCAATAGAACTGGTCAAGGCTGCACAGAGAACCAGTACAAAAAACAGGATTCCAACCAGAGTTCCAAATCCCATGCTTGCGAATACCTTCGGAATCGTAATAAACATCAGTGCCGGTCCTGCCTGTAACGTATCCGGTTCTCCACCGGAGAATGCAAACACTGCCGGAATGATCATCAGACCTGCCATCATCGCGATCGCTGTGTCAAAAATTTCTACATTTTGTGTAGAACCTTCAATAGACACATCCTTTTTCATATAAGAACCAAAAGTTACCAGAATACCCATTGCGATCGACAGGGAATAAAACATCTGTCCCATTGCCGCAACCACTGTCATCCAGGAGAAGTTTTTGATATTTGGTATCAGAAAATATTTCACGCCTTCCAGTGCTCCTGGTCTTGTTACCGAATAAACGACAATGACTATAGACAAAAATACCAGTATCGGCATCATTAATTTGGAAACTCGTTCCACGCCATTCTGCACACCTGCATAAATGATCACCAGCGTAAGCAGTGCAAAGAACAGGAAACAGGTTTCTGTAGAAAATCCATCCGCTATAAAAGCAGAAAAATATCCGTCTTCGGCAAGAGTCTGACTGCCTCCCTTTACATACTCCACCAGGTATTTAATTACCCAGCCACCGATCACGGAATAATACGGCACGATCAGAACCGGTATGATCGCATTGATCCAACCGCCCAAAGACAGCCACTTTGATTTACCAAAAGCTCCAAACGCACCTACCGGACTTTTCTTTGTCATGCGTCCCAGAGCTGTCTCTGCCACGATCATAGAATATCCGAAGGTCAATGCCAGAATGATATAGATCAGTAAAAAAATTCCACCGCCGTACTTTGCCGCCAGATAAGGGAATCTCCATATATTCCCAAGCCCTACTGAAGCACCGGCTGCAGACAGCACAAATCCGATCTTCCCGGAAAATGTACTTCTCTCATGTTTGTGTTTCTCCATAATTCTTCCTTTCCCGTCACATATTTGTTTTTTCATATTCTTTCTTTATGTCTTCTCAATTTCCGCCCATATGATAATACCATGCTTTTATCCCTCAGGCAAACAATATATTAAAAAATGCAGAGCTTATATTGCGTCCGCTCGTCAATTCAAGCCCTACCGGAGCACCAACGTCCACTCCTGTCGATCCACAACCTCGCCGATCACACCGGCCTGCAAACCAGCCGCATCCAACCGCTTCATGATCTCCGGCACATCCTTCTCCGGAACTGCCGCCAGCAATCCCCCTGAAGTCTGCGGATCAAACACCAGATCCTCCCTCCAGAGCTCTGCCACACTTTTCACTCCGGTTTTCTCAGCAAACTCCCGGTTCCTGTAAGCCCCACCCGGAATCAATCCCATAGAAGCAAACTCCTCCACATCCGGAAGCACCGGCAGCTTCTCCGTATCGATCACAATCGTCCGGTCACTGGCCACCGCCATCTCCGTAGCATGTCCCCCAAGACCAAACCCTGTCACATCTGTACAGGCATGAATCTCAAACTCTTTAAAAACCTCACAGGCATCTCGGTTCAGTTTCTTCATGGAATCCAAAACCGCCTTACGTGCACCTTCCGTCACAAGATCCGCCTTGATCGCCGTATTCACGATCCCCGCACCCAGCGCCTTCGTCAGGATCAGCTTATCCCCGGTCTGCGCTCCAAAATTCTTCCAGAACTTCCTCGGATCTACAAAACCCGTCACACTGAGCCCATACTTTGGTGTATCATCCTGGATCGTATGGCCACCGGCAAGAACCGCACCAGCCTCCATCACCTTATCCGCACCACCACGCAGGATCTCCCCAAGGATCTCCACATCCATATCCTTCGGAAACGCCACAATATTCAAAGCGGTCTTCGGAGTTCCACCCATAGCATACACATCACTCAATGCATTGGCCGCCGCGATCTGCCCGAAATCATAAGGATCATCTGCCACCGGAGTAAAAAAATCCAGTGTTTGGATCAGTGCCAGATCTTCGGAAACCTTATAAACGGCCGCATCGTCCGAAGTGTCCGTTCCAACCAGAAGATCCGGATCACAGAACTTTGGCAGCCCGCCAAGAACTCCCGCCAGAGTCCCCGGTCCTACCTTAGCTGCACAGCCACAGTTTGGAGCCAGTTTTGTCAGTTGTACTTTTTCTTTCATGATCACTTTCCCTTTCCTTTAAGCCCTGTAAATCCCGTCGTCTATCCGCAGTACCACAGAGGACTTTACCTTTTCCGATTCACCCTCAAAAGACTCCACACACCACAGATCCCATGCACAGAGAAATCCTGATCTTCTCATCTTTGCACCAACCGATATCTGCACTGTATAGAGCCTTATATCTACACATAGCTTTTTTTATTTATACAATTAATTTATACATTAAAACAACTACCGCCAATAAACTCTCTCAGAAGCGAATTAAACGGAACACCTTCACTGGGCACCGGCACAAAATAATCCAGGAACTTCAAAAGCCGCTTCGCCTCCTGATACTCAGGTTCACTCTTGTCAATTCCAAAAAGCAGCGGTTCCGCATAAACCTTCAGGCAGGCAAGCTCATACACAAGAGCAGAATTAAACATCACATCTGCTTCCTCCTGGAACGGAAAAATATTCTGCTCCTCGCCTCTCCGTACAGAAGGCCACCTTGCAATGGTATCCTTTGCGGAAGTTCCACGTGTACGTGCATCACGGACAATTCGGCGGATCAGCCTTCCATCCGTTGTGGGAATCCGGTTATGCTCATCAATGTTTAGCTGTGTCAGCGCACTGATATAAATCTTAAACTTACTCTCTTTTGGAAGGGCATAACTCAGTTTGTCATTAAGCCCGTGAATGCCTTCGATGACCAGGATATCATCTTTTCCAAGCTGAAGCTGGTCTCCTCGGTATTCCCTGCATCCGGTCTTGAAATTAAATGTAGGAAGATCCACAGTTTTTCCCGAAAGGAGATTCAGCATGTCTTCATTAAACTGCTTCGTGTCAATAGCTTCCAGACACTCATAATTCTTTTCTCCGAATTCATCCAACGGCGTATGTTCACGATCCACAAAATAGTTATCCACAGCAATAGGATGCGGCTTCAGGCCATGAGCAGAAAGCTGAATCGATAATCTGTGAGAAAAACTGGTCTTTCCGGAAGAAGACGGGCCTGCGATCATTACGAACTTTACATTGCCCCTTCTCCGGATTTCCTCGGCGATTGAAGAAATCTTGGCCTCATGAAGTGCCTCCTGGATCAGCATCAGGCTCTGCACACCTTCTCTTGTGATCCGGTCATTGAGATCTCCCACAGTGGCAACATCCAGCTTATCGCCCCACTCTTCCGATTCCTTCTGCACACGAAAGATCTTATCCTGGGGTTCAAAAGGCTCCAGCACATCCGGGTTCTTCTGCCTCGGAAGGATCAGCACAAAACCTTCATCATAAAGCTGCAGATCAAAATACTTCACATAGCTGGTATCCGGTGCCATAAATCCGTAAAAATAATCCTCGAAATTTTCCAGGCTGTAAATATTCACTCTGGAAACCCGCCGATAACGGAACAGCTTTTCTTTATCATACATATGATGCCTGTGGAACATGGAAACGGCATCATCCGTGCTGACACTGCGTTTGCAGATTGGAAGCTTCCGGTCTACCAATTCCCGCATCCGCACCTTCACCCGGTCAAGAAGCTCCTGATCCAGGGTAGCACTGCCTTTCATGGTAAAATAAAGAGCATTTCCAATAGAATAATGGATCACAACATGATCCACATTCTCTTTTCCGGCTACATCAAAAATTGCCTTCAAAAGAATAAAGATCGCACTTCTCCGATAGGTTTTTCGACCGGCACTGTCCTTTGCGGTTATAAATCCCAGTGCACAGTCATGCCTCAGCTTCTTGTGAAGCTCACGGAGCTTTCCGTTCTCAGTCACAAGGATCACCGGATACTCTGTTTTGCCCTCATAATCCCTTATGATCTCAGAATACGGTGTCATTTTGGGATATTCCCTTGTTTCTCCGTTTATGGTCACTTTAATCATTGTCTGTTCCATAACGATCACCTCCACAAGCTTATATTTGTACTGCTGTCACATATCATGAACGCAATTCTTTTACGATCTGTGTTCATAAAACAGTATATGGATTTTTCACACTGGCGCAGGTTGTCTTAAGAGCAGGGAATGCCTCATTCAGCTCCCTCTCCATAGCTTCCGCAAAAATATACTCCGTACCGTAATGTCCGGCATCTACGATCGCCAGACCATCTGCCATAGTATCGATGGCAGTATGATAATCAATATCTCCTGTCACATATACATCCGCACCGGCGGCCATCACATCACCGATCATACTCTTTCCGCTTCCTGTACAGATTGCCACAGTCTCGATCTTCCGATCCAGATCACCGTAAACCCGCACATCCGGAATATGATTGCATTCTTTTACATATTTTCCAAACTCACCAAGAGTCATAACATAGGGAAGCTTTCCCACTCTTCCGAATCCCTCCGGCTGCTCCCCGGATCCATCGGTAACTGTAAGCACCCTTGTATCCTGAAGCTTCAGATGATCTGCGCTTAGATCTGCCATTCCGATCACATCATAATTGGTATGCATGGCAAAATACGGGATATCCTCCTTTATCAGACGGAGGATCTTCCTTCCGGTAAAGGTATGATTGTTGATCTTTTTGATCCCGGAAAAGATCATTGGGTGATGGGTAAGGATCATGTCCGCACCGGACGCAACCGCCTCATCCAGCACCGGTTCTGTAAGATCCAGTGCAAGAAATACATGGGAAATCTCTTTCTGGTCATCTCCCACCAGCAATCCCACATTATCCCAGTCCTCCGCAAATTTTTGCGGATGGTGCTCATTCAGCCATTCGATCAGTTCATATGCTTTCATATCGTTTCAGAGCTGTATGGATCAGCTCCATTTCCTCCTTTACTTCTGCCAGACGAGTTTTTGCGGAAACAGATTCTGCCCCGGAAAGACCGGCAAGTATTTTCTTACGGATCATTTCTTCTCGGAGAAGATACTCTTTAAGGACCGGGTGACGTTTTTCCAGAAGGAGCGGTCCAAACCAGGCCTCTTCCTCTGTGTAAACAGTCTTTTCTCCCGAATTGTTGCGTACCGCTTTCATCATAGGATAAAATTTTCCGTCTTCTTTTATCATTTCTTCCCTTACGATCTCCCAGCCGATCTCAGAAAGAAAATGCCGGAAATGAGGAAGGTCCGACTGAGGCTGCAGGATCAGTTCCTGAAACCCCTCCCGGACCTTCGCTCCATCCTTCAATATCCTTTCCATCAGAGGACCACCCATTCCCGCAATCACCAGGGTATCACCTTCTCCCGGCTCAAGCTTCGCAAGCCCGTCGCTCAAACGGGTCTCTATGTAATCTTCAAGGCCATAACGGGTAATATTCTCCCTGGCTCTTGAAAGCGGTCCCGGACGTACATCCATGGCAATGGCTGACGGAACTGTTTTTTCACTGACAAGCCAGATCGACAGATAGCCATGGTCACATCCTACGTCTGCCAGCCGGTTTCCTTTTGTTACCATACCGGCAATAGCACGAAGACGCATGGAAAGCTGTACAGATATATTTTTATCAGTCAAGATAATCCTTCAGCTTGCGGCTGCGGCTGGGATGACGCAGCTTGCGCAGAGCTTTTGCCTCGATCTGACGGATACGCTCTCTTGTGACATTGAACTCTTTACCAACTTCCTCCAGAGTTCTGGCACGTCCGTCGTCCAGTCCGAAACGGAGGCGGAGAACCTTCTGCTCACGGTCAGTAAGCGTACTTAAGACTTCTACCAGCTGCTCCTTCAGAAGTGTAAATGCAGCTGCATCTGCTGGTACCGGAACATTATCATCCTGGATGAAATCGCCAAGATGACTGTCTTCCTCCTCACCGATAGGAGTTTCCAGAGATACCGGCTCCTGGGAGATCTTAAGGATCTCACGTACACGGTCCACCGGCATGTCCATCTCCTCAGCGATCTCCTCCGGCGTAGGTTCACGTCCAAGCTCCTGGAGCAGCTGACGGGAAACACGGATCAGCTTGTTAATAGTCTCAACCATATGCACAGGGATACGGATGGTACGTGCCTGATCTGCAATGGCTCTTGTGATAGCCTGACGGATCCACCAGGTTGCATAGGTACTGAACTTGTAGCCTTTTCTGTAATCAAATTTTTCAACGGCTTTGATAAGACCAAGATTTCCCTCCTGGATCAGATCAAGGAACAGCATTCCACGTCCAACATAACGCTTTGCAATGCTGACAACAAGACGGAGATTGGCTTCTGCCAGACGTTTCTTGGCAGCTTCATCCCCCTTTTCCATTCTCTTGGCAAGCTCGATCTCCTCATCTGCACTTAACAGACTGACTTTACCGATCTCTTTCAGGTACATACGGACCGGATCCTCAATGCTGACACCTTCCGGTACAGAGAGGTCGATCTTATCAAGCTCTACCTCTTCTTCATCTTCCATCCCATCCATATCCATATCGTTATCAAGGAGGAGTTCGTCACCGCTGTTTTCTGTGATACGGAGAACGTCCACACCGCTGGCCTCCAGGAAGTCAAAAACCTTCTCCATCTGATCCACTTCCAGTGGAGAGTCCTTGAAAAAGTCGCTGATCTCCTGATATTCCAGCACATTCTTTTTCTTTTTCGCAAGTTCAAGAAGCTCTACAAGTTTCTCGCTGAATTTTGCCATATTCATTTCCATAGGTGCTCTATACCTCCATATAGTGTTTATATTTTATCCTTAATTGAAAGAAATATGCAGTTGCTGCCTCTTTCTTCCAAGGTCTTCCAGTTCTTTTTTTGCTTTTATCAGTTCCTGAAGCCCTGCCATGTCTGACGGATCCCAGGTGCGGTTTTTTTCTTTGAGACTTTCTTCCTTGATCCGCAGCAGCGTATCGGAAAAAGCTCTCTGCTGTTCTCCTTCGTTTTCCAGATGAATGGTGGCATTAAAAAGTGACGCTACTTCTCTCTGTTCCTCGCTGTCTGTAAACGCATTGAGAAGTTTTCCCGGATTGGTCTCCCCTTCTTTATGCTGGTCAAACAGCATCTGGGCCACTTCTTTATACAGCGGCACCACAAAATCTGACGGTGATATATATTTCTCCACCTGTTCAAAGATTCCCGGATAATTCACAAGCCAGGTAAGCATCAGCTTCTGGGCCTTATCTGCGGCGGATTCTTTTTTCTTTGTTTCCGGAGTCCCGGATTTCGGCTGGATCCGCTTCTCTGCAGGCGTTCCTTTCAGAGCCAGTGTGTTGACCCTTTTCCGGATATCTTCCGTGCCCACTCCATAGCGGCCATATTCCTTCACAATTGCTTCTATATAAAGATTCCTTTCCAGTTCGTCGGAAAGTTCCAGCAGCATTTCGGCGCACCGCTCAAAAAACTGATTCTGTCCCTGAGGTGCATCCATCGCAAATTCCTGCTCTGCAATATGCACACGGAACATAAAACTGTCCATCGCCTGGTTCAGACGCTCTTCAAAAGCCTCCGTGCCCTCATTCTTGATAAACTCGTCCGGATCCTTCCATGGCTTCAGGCTTACCACCCTGGACGTAACCCCTGCCTCCCGAAGGATCGGGATCGCACGGAGAGCCGCACGGATGCCTGCGCCGTCACTGTCGTAAAGAAGCAGGACTTCCTTGGTGTAACGTTTCACAAGACTTGCATGTCCGGATGTCAGAGCGGTTCCAAGAGATGCCACTGCATTGGTAAAGCCTGCCTGATGCATGGCGATCACATCCATATATCCCTCACAGAGGATCAGGTAATTCTTCCTGGTGGTCCTGGCCACATTCAGTCCGTAGAGATTCCTGCTCTTATCAAAAATCTTCGTCTCCGGTGAATTCAGATACTTGGGCTTGCCATCTCCCATGACACGGCCGCCAAAACCAATGACCCGGTTATTTACATCCATGATCGGGAAGATCACACGGTTCCAGAACTTGTCATACATTCCCCGCCGCTCATCCACATTAAACAGCCCGGATTCCCGGAGAAGTTCATCACTGTAGCCTTTTCCCTTGAGATATTTGTACAGGTCATCGCTGTACTTGTCCGAATATCCAAGGCCGAATTTCCGGATGGTTTCCTCCGAAAGACCTCTGCCTGTCAGATAGCCGTAGGCCGTCTTTCCGCCTTCTCTCCGGAGCTGATAATAAAAGTACTGTGCTGCCAGCTTGTTGATCTCCAGAAGATTTGCTCTCTGTTCTGCTTTTTCTCTGGCTTCTCTGGAATACTCGATCTTCGGAAGCTCTACCCCTGCCCGATCAGCCAGATGTGACAGCGCCTCACCAAACGAGTAATTCTCATATTCCATGATAAAATTGTATACGTTTCCTCCTGCCCCGCAGCCAAAGCAGTAATACATCTGCTTGGATGGTGTTACGGAAAAGGAAGGGGTTTTCTCATTATGGAAGGGACACAGCCCAAAATAGGAACTCCCCCTCCGTGTCAGTTTCACATACTGGGATATCACGTCTACAATGTCATTTTTCATTCGGACTTCTTCTATGATGTCATCTGAATAACGCATGCTTATCCCTCTTTTCCATTTAATAGACCTCCCAGGCTCTCGGTATATAGATCTCCCTGAATTTCTCCATGGAATACTGATCTGTCATTCCCGAAATATAATCACATACTGCCTGTTCCTTAGGTACTCCCCGGTATTCCACCAGTTCCCTGTATTCCCGGGACATTACCTCCGGATGGTCAGTATAATATCCGTACAGTTCACTCAGCATCTGGATCACTTTATCCTCTTCCTTCCTGGCAACCGGATTCTCATAGACATTCCGGAACATCAGCGCCCGAAGCTCCATCATCGCCTCAAAAACATCCGGCGACATGGAGATGCTGTCTTTATCCATACTGTTCTCTATAATATTATGTACGAAAGTATTCAGCCGTTCTCTCGTGGTATATCCGAGAAAAGTTCTCATTGTGACAGGAATATCATCTTCTGTGATGATCCCAGCCCGCTGGGCATCGTCCATATCATGGTGGATATAGGCGATCTTGTCAGAAAAACGTACCACCTGTCCTTCCAGTGTGAAAGGATTTCCGCTGGTGCGGTGATTCATGATCCCATTGCGGACTTCCCAGGTAAGGTTCAGCCCGTTTCCGTTCTTCTCCAGTACTTCCACGACCCGGACGCTCTGCTTATAGTGTGCAAAGCCACCCGGATGTACCTGATCCAGTGCTCTCTCTCCTGCATGTCCAAAAGGCGTATGCCCCAGATCATGCCCCAGAGCGATCGCTTCCACCAGATCTTCATTTAAGCGAAGTGCCTTGGCAATAGTCCGGGCGATCTGCGATACCTCCAGTGTATGTGTCAGCCTGGTACGGTAATGATCTCCCTGTGGTGCCAGAAACACCTGTGTCTTATCCTTCATACGGCGAAAAGCCTTACAGTGAAGGATCCTGTCTCTGTCTCTCTGATACGTTGTCCGCACATCGCATTCCTCTTCCGGGTGCTCCCGGCCTCTGGTATCTGCGCTGTGAGAAGCATAAGGACTCAAAAGCTCCCGTTCTCTCTGTTCCATGCTCTCTCTGATGTTCATAAGCATTTCCTCCACAGTCTGACAAACAGCGGCGATAAAATACCCTCTGTTAATTATATTCTACACAAAACCACAAATTCCTCTTTTCTGAAAAAATAATTCAAAAAATATTGGAGTTACG
>OOAE01002031.1_pt1 | contig 12255 bp, 10 predicted proteins | sample 1671271 | NCBI WGS metagenome assembly OOAE01 (sample SAMN06348139, study PRJEB24527) | human gut metagenome | biome: human gut; feature: ankylosing spondylitis patient; material: feces | host: Homo sapiens | place: China | collected 2015-10 | reverse complement strand
CTTGTATGTCTCGGGATTTTGGCATATTCATGCCAAAACACCTCGCGGGATAGTGATGTGTGAACAGTAACGCAATTTCTTTAAAGTCAGGCAGAGGTGTTTTACTAAAGCGTATATTCTATATAAGAATAGCACACCTCCCCTGTCGTTTCAACGTTGTTTCTCTACTTCTGCTGTTTTTTTGTCTTCCTGTAACAGAATGCACTGACTCCGGACATGATTGCAAAAATCCCCAGTACAATATACAAAGCCGTTTCTGTCTCATCTCCTGTACGTGGTTTGGAAGCAGTAGTATAAGCACTTCCGGACTTTGAGTCATATCCATAACTCTGGGAAGCCAGAGATGCCGGTTGCGGCGTAACTGTAACAATATTATCAGTTTCCTTTAATTCTACGTTTGCCTTAGATGTCATTGCCTGTGTACCAGTCTCATCAGATGTAACGATTACCTCATTGATCAATTCCTGACTTGCCATATATTGTGGAACAGTCACTGTGGCGTAAAGTGCAAAAGCCTCTCCCGGTGCGATCTGCGGAATCAGAGCCTGTGTGCCTGTGCTGTTTAATGTTACGCCCTCTTTCCTGACAAAGTTTGCCTGAATACCGGCATTTTGGAATCTTTCTGTACTGAGAACCGAATGAAGTGTCCGCTCACCCGTATTCCTGATGCAGATCTGATATGTGATCGTATCTCCCGGATATGCCTGTGTTCTGTCCGCAGTTTTCTCCACCTCAAAAGCAGCCTTTAATGCAATGACTTCTGTTTCGACTGATTTCTGACATCCAATACTTTCTTCCTTTCCCGGATATTTCGCTTTTACAGTTACTGTATGAATAAGCTCTCCTGCCTGCTCTTCTGTAAGCTGTACTGTCATCTGAAGATTTCTGATTTCTCCTGCCTTAAGACCTGAAATAATTCCCTGCATACCATTTGCAATAAATCCCTCTTCCTGTTTCCATTCGGCTTTTATATTATCCTGAGAAAAAACACTGGATATCTCTATATTTTCCAGAGGTAATTCTCCTGTATTCTCTACAGACAATATATAAGTAAGGTTCTGCCCTGCACGTACCTCTTTCGTCTCCTGCTGTAACCGGGCTGTGATCCCTGTTTTTGCCTCCTGTACGGAAAGCAGAGCTGAAGGAGTTTCTGCAACAGTCCGGGTTTCATCCCCTGATTTCATCCAGAAATACGCACCTGTCCCCTCCCAATCTTTGCAAAGCGGTGCATCCTGGCACAGAGGATAATCTGTTTTTACAGAAGAAATACGATATTCTTCACGCAGAGACACCGGCACTTTCATGGTAAAGATATCTGTTTCCGCATCTGAAAGTGCAGTCTCACAGGTCAGCTTTGTAATCTGGGTTGTCTCACCTTTCTTATTTTGTATCTGTACGGATTCAGCCTGCAGATCATTCTTTAACGCTTCTGCATTTACCTGAAAATATTCTGAAATATATACAGTCAGAAAATATCTGGTTTTATCTTCCCTGATCTCATTTTGGTTCTCCTGCTCACTCTGTTGTGTCTGTCCGGTTTCTGTGTCAGATCCTTCTGCCTTCCGGTATTCTTCGCTTTTTATATCTTCTATATCTATTACTGCACTCTCTGATTCACACTCTGTATTTTCGGAATCCACTTCATCTGTCGTATTTTCTGCTGCTTCTGCTTCTCTCACTTCTCCATCCCATGTACTATTTTCCATCTGCAACTGTCCGTTCTCCGAAGCAGTATTCTCCTGTTGACTTTTGTACAGTTCTTTCAGACCGCTCACTTCCAGTGTCAGTTCTGCCTGAAATTTCTCTTCATCGATCCACTGTGCACTCTGCTTTAAACCCACAGCAGGAACATATAACTCTGCAGCTTCAAATTCTGCTGCTGATACTGCTCCTGCTCCCAAAATCCCGACAGCAGCCGTTATCATGACTGCTTTTTTTAACTGATTCCATATTCTTTTTTTCATTCTCTCATTCTCCTGAATTTTTATTCTATGTCATCTGAGGTACTTCCACTGTCAGAATGATATCGGTACAGTATCTTTCGAGATTATAAGTTCATATCCACAGACATACGCATCTCTCCTCTCTGTTTTGCACAATAAATAAGATTTTCAGAATTTCTGCTCAGGATTCAAAACCATCTCCCGGACTATCAATAAATAATTGGAAATTTTTGCACCGGACCGGTGCGTGAAAATAAGAATACTGATAACGGCTGTTGCCGATGAATCTACTTTAGCATGTCTATGCTATAAAAACAAGATACCACTTTTTATTTTTCGTATTTGTTTATAATTCTTTTATAAATTTACCGATTGTTTCAGAAATTCGACATACTTTGAACATAATTTTCCCATATAATAGGTCTTGGATAGATGAAAAACCACTCTCTATCTCCCCCCTCAAAAAAACAAAACAGCTCTCACAGAAATGTGAGAGCTGTTTGTTTTTTGCTACTGTTCACTGGTAATATCCCGCGAGGTGTTTTTTGAGTTATTTTCTATTGCAATTCTACTGGCAGTCTTTTATAATGTAGGATATCAATATGATTGAATATTTATGATATCAGTGATAAAAAATTTCAAAAATCTTTATATATAAGATCACCCCGCAGATATCATATTTACAGAACATGAAAGAATCGAGGTAATTCCCATGAGCGAAAAAATTACAGTAGTTGCACTGGGCCACAGAGCATTAGGAACCACCTTACCGGAGCAGAAAATCGCTACAAAAAAAGCAGCCAAAGCTGTCGCAGATCTTGTAGAAGCCGGAAATCGTGTAGTCATTTCCCACAGTAACGGTCCACAGGTTGGAATGATCCACACAGCCATGAATGAATTTGGCAAAACACATCCTGACTATACATTTGCACCTATGTCCGTATGTTCGGCAATGAGTCAGGGCTATATCGGATATGACCTCCAGACCGCAATCCGCGCAGAACTTATTTCCCGCGGTATTTATAAACCGGTAGCTACTATCCTTACACAGGTTGTCATTGATCCATATGATGATGCTTTCGCTGAACCTGAGAAGATCATCGGACGTGTCCTTACAGAAGAAGAGGCTGAAACTGAAGAAAGCAAGGGAAACTTTGTCACTAAACTGGCTGACGGCACTTATAAAAGAATCCTGGCAGCTCCGAAACCGCAGAAAATCGTAGAGCTTGAAACAATCCGCACACTTGTAGATGCGGGCCAGGTAGTAATCGCAGCAGGCGGCGGCGGAATCCCGGTTATGGAACAGGGAATCGATCTTCATGGTGCAAGTGCAATCATTGAGAAAGACCTTTCCAGCGGACTTCTTGCACAGGAATTAAATGCAGATACTCTTCTGATCCTTACCAGTGTTGAGAAAGTAAGTCTGAACCTCGGTCAGGACAATGAAGAATATCTTAATACAATTTCTGTAGATGATGCTAAGAAATATATGGCTGACAATCAGTTTGCCCCAGGCTCCATGCTTCCTAAATTCGAAGCCGGAATCTCTTTTATCGAAAAGGGAGATAACAGAAGAACGATCATCACAGATATTGCGCATGCAAAGGATGGATATTTCGAAAAAACCGGAACTATCATTAAATGATTCTATAGCAATCCTCGTAAATAATACATTTAAGAGGATTGCTATATTTTATCTGACAATACAAAAAGACATATACCAGAGCAATACATATCATCTTGCCGGTATATGTCTTTTAATTATCATATTATGATGTCAGATTCAAAAGTTTACCCCTGACCTGATATTACATAGATTTACGTTCCGCAATCTCTGCCATCTTCGCTTCGTTCAGACGAGTATCACCATGCACACGGCTGTAGGAAAGATATCCGTTCATACGGTCAATCTTTGTCAGATTCTTGGAACCGCAGACCGGACACACGTCCATTTCAAGTTCCTCATGTCCGCAGTCATCACAGTAAGCAAGGGAAAGATTTACTCCCTCATAATATCCCAAAGACATGGCTCTGCGGATCAGAGTACGTATTGCTTCACGATTATAATCGATCGGATAACGTACATACTGAATCTTACCACCGTTGCACAACTCCCAGAAACGTCCCTCCAGATCCTGTTTTTCAATCGGAGTTACATCTTCAGTCACATGACAGTGGAAACTGTTGCTTACATAAGGACGATCAGAAACCCCTTTCACAATGCCATACATCTTACGGAACTGTTCCACCTGCAGTCCACATAAACTCTCTGCCGGTGTTCCATAAATTGCATAAAGATAACCATCTTTCTCTTTAAATTCATTTACTTTCCTGTTGATATATTTCAGCACATCCAGTGCAAACTGCCCGTCTTCAGCAATGGATTTGCCATTGTAAAGTTCCTGGAGTTCATTTAATGCTGTGATTCCGAAGGATGCTGTCATTGGTTTCAGAATCTTGCCAATCTTTTCATTCGGTTTCAGATGTCCACCGTAAAATCCTCCCTCACAATATGCCAGCGGGTTGGTTGACGCACGCATCTGTCCCAGATAATCATAGGTACGGATATGCAGATTACGGATCATCTCAAGATAGAAATCCAGCACTTCGTAGAAATCCCTGCTCTCTGCTCTGGCTTTGGCAAGGATCATTGGAAGATGAAGGCTTACCGCACCGATGTTAAATCTTCCCACAAACACAGGAACATCCTTATCATCTGCCGGATACATACCGCCTCTCTCGTACCAGGGGCTTAAGAACGCACGACATCCCATAGGACTTATAACCTTTCCATACTGCTTGTACATACTGGAAATATATCCTTTTCCTGACATGGACAGCCAGTCCGGATACATAGTCTTGGCAGAACAGTCAACCCCTGCCTCAAATACATCCTCACTGATCTTGCCTTTTCCATGGATATTTTCATCATAAAGGAATACGATTTTCGGGAAGAGTACCGGTTTCTTGCGTCCTGCCTTACCCTGTCCGCCTTTATGCACTTCAAGAAGAGAAATACTTGCCATCTTCTCGAACTGCTTTATTCCAAGTCCAAGAGTTACAGTTACAAATGGATAATCCCCTCTGGAAGATCCGACTGTATTCAGCTTATACTCAATCCCCTGCCATCCCTGGTCAAAATCTCTTCTGACTTTGTCAAGGGCATATTCGATGGCTTTTTCTTCTCTTCCACTCCAGCTTTCGTCTGCATATTTCATAAATTCCTGGATATATTTATCGTAACTCTTCTGTGCATAAGGTGCAAGAATCTTGTCTACTTCCGGTACTGTGAATCCGCCATACTGCTGTGCAGCAGTGCTCAGGATAATATCACCCATAACATCAAACGCAGTATCCAGTGTCTTAGGCTCATTGTACCATACATTTCCCATCTCAAATCCGCCGCTGAGTACAGATGCCACATCAAAGAGACAGCAGTTCATGGTATCCAGACGTGCAGACTGGTCATGAATATAAATATAACCATCTTTACATGCCTGAAGTTCATTACGATTCATAAAAAATTTACGATAAAGCTCTTTGTTCAGTTCATTAAAGATCAGGCTTCGCTTTGTAGCTACAAGCGCACTGTCTGTATTGGCATTACTCTTATCACCAATATAACGGATTGCCTGACTCTTGGTATATACATCATCCATCATATGGATAAAGTCAAGTTTGTAATTTCTGTAATCGCGGTAGCTCTTAGCCACTGCCGGGTTCACTCTCTCAAGTGCTCCCTCTACGATGTTGTGCATCTCCTGGATCTCTATCTCATTCTTTCCCAGTGCCTCCGCATGTTCTTCCGCAAACTGGCAGATAAATTCCTTCTCTTTATCCGAAAATGTGTATAAAATTCTGGCTGCCGACTTATTTACTGCTGCTACGATCTTCTGTGAATTAAACTCTTCTCTCGTACCATCTTTCTTTATAACATATATCATACCTTTTGCTCCCATATACAATATATAGTATTTTTTTCTTTCATTCACCACAATTCTCTCTATATGTGGTACGTTTAACAAGTATAGCACAGTCTCTGACAAAAAGAAAGGGGCAAAAAATTATTCGTCATATTGCTGAATTTGATACATGGCAAGATAATTATCTTGACCATCCAGAGATACCACAGATACCTCATCCCCGGCATGTAATTCTATTTTCTCCTCGTGGTCTGCTTCGTCAAATTTTACAGTTTCATCTTTTCCTGAAGAACTTCTGATTTCCAGAACAACTTTCTCCCAGCCGGACACTATCCTGTATTCTCCCGGATCTATTGTAAAATCATACCCCTGGTCACTGGCATCTGTATCGCCAATCTCTGATGCAGTATCATCCGTTCTGACAATATAATTCTCTCCGGTGAACATATACCAGTCCGGATTGCCCCTCTGTTCATCCTGTCCGTTCTTTACTGCACTGATAGTCTCAGACCAGTCATCTGTCCAGTTATTCTCATTACTTTCATTACTTTCATTATTTTCATTACTTTCATTATTTTTATTACTCTCATTTACTTCATCAGAACTGCTGTCATCAAAAATACTGTTGAGATCTATGTCAAACTCATCATAGATAAATTCTTCTATCCTGTATCCAATCGTATCCCAATTCTCTGCCATCTGACCTATTATTACCATCAGAATCAGCACAATGATCCAGAAAATTTTGCCTGCCTTGCCGCTCTTTTTCTTCTCACTTTTTGCTGTCTTTTTTCCGGTGCTGTATGTACGGGCAGTCTGTGCGCTGTACGACTGACCTGATGTTTTCTTTGTCCCTGATGTTTGTATTCTTGAAGTTTGTACTTTTGTATTTTGCGTTCTAATAGTCTGTGTTCTGGCAGACGAAGTTTTTGCAGCTTTGGGAACTGTTTTATTTCTGTCAGACAAAGGGATCTCGTTCTCTGCCATTGCTTTTTTCACCTTTGCCGAAGCATGACGATAGTGCTCTGAACGGTCTTCGTTCAGATGATACAGTTCCATATCATTTCTATATGGCATTCCACAATATTTACACCTGCCGTTTACAATTGGTCCATCACAGACCTGACACCTTTTTCCCATATATCTTCCCCCTGAGTTTTATATAAATTTAACGCTTCATTCATTTACACATTTATTTTAACATTTCGCCCCAATCTTGCAAAGCTGAAATTGTGTTACTGTTCGTTCTGTTCTCCGTAACCATAATATCCCGCGAGATACTTCCAAATGAACAGTAATAATTGTCAAACTACCATTTTCCTGTTATAATAGCGTGGGAAAAGATAATGGATATTCAGTAAACAACAATATTTTTTATCAGTTTGCCATAAAATATGCAAATACAGAAATTACAGGAGGAATCCACTCATGGAACAGATTAAAATTCCTGACGGGTATCAGTCATCTTTAAATCTTCACGATACCCAGATTGCCATTAAGACTGTGAAAGATTTCTTTCAGCAGACACTTGCTCAAAAACTGAATCTGCTGCGTGTTTCCGCTCCGGTATTCGTTAATCCGTCATCCGGTCTGAACGATAACTTAAACGGCGTGGAACGTCCGGTAAGCTTTGATATCAAGGGTCAGCCGGAGAATGCTGAAATCGTACACTCTCTTGCCAAATGGAAGAGATATGCATTACAGAAATATGGCTTTGCTCATGGTGAAGGACTTTACACAGACATGATCGCGATCAGAAGAGACGAGGATCTGGACAATATCCATTCCGTATACGTAGATCAGTGGGACTGGGAAAAGATCATCAGCAAGGAAGAACGCAACATGGACACACTTGTTTCCACAGTACGTGCTATCTACAGCGTTCTCCGCAAAACCGAAAAATACATGGCTGTTCAGTACGATTACATCGAAGAAATCCTTCCGAGAGAGATCGCATTTGTCAGCACTCAGGAACTGGTCGATATGTATCCTGATCTCACTCCAAAGGAACGTGAATACAAGATTGTCAAGGAAAAAGGTGCCGTATTCCTCATGCAGGTCGGCAAAACCTTAACCAACGGAGAACGTCATGACGGACGTGCACCGGACTACGATGACTGGGAATTAAACGGCGATATCCTTGTTTATTATCCTGTTCTCGACATTGCTCTGGAGCTTTCTTCCATGGGTATCCGCGTTGACGAGGATGCGCTTGACAGACAGCTTACCATCGCAGGCTGTGACGATAGACGTGAGCTTCCTTTCCAGAAGGCAATCCTGAACAAGGAACTTCCATATACTATCGGCGGCGGCATCGGCCAGTCCCGTATCTGTATGTTCTTCCTCAGAAAAGCACACATCGGTGAAGTGCATGCTTCCCTGTGGCCGGAAGAAGTAATGAAAGAAGCAGCAGCAAAAGGAGTACAGCTTCTGTAAAAAAGCCGTAAACCTGGAATACTCAGAGATCACAGACACACAGATGTGTAAATACACAATGTATATCTGAGTGCCTTATCAGACAAATGTAACGGGGCGAATACAACAGTGAATATTTTATTTTTTTTAACACCTAAAAGTGATGTAGCATATATATTTGAAAATGAGACTCTTCGTCAGACTCTTGAGAAAATGGAACACAGAAAATTTTCCTGCATTCCGCTTCTGAGTCTGGACGGGAAATATAAAGGAAGTATTTCCGAGGGTGATCTTCTCTGGGGAATGAAAACCTTAAATGTTCCCGGACTGAAAGAAGCAGAGAGCATTTCCATTATGGCAATTCCGCGCAGAGCAACCTATAAGGCAGTTCACGCAGATTCTGACATGGAAGATCTGCTGGACAAGGCAATTAACCAGAATTATGTCCCGGTTGTAGATGATCAGGGATACTTTATCGGCATCATCACCCGTAAAGAGATCATCAAATACTGCTACAAAGAACTGAAGAAATATATAAAAGCTTCAGATTCATAAAAAGAGCTGCCGCATTGCAATTTTTCAATTGCTAATGCGGCAGTTCTTTTTATATTCTTTATAACGCCTCAGCAGACCTCAACAAAATTCCTGTTTTTCCTTTTTCTGTGCCAGAAGCTTTCCGAACAATGCTGCCAACACCTGCTGAAACAGAGTTCCGATCATTACCGGAAACATAACTTCACCCGGAAAATATGCAGCTGCGATCACCGCTCCTGCGCTGATATTGCGCATCCCGGTTCCATACATCATGGAAACCGCCGTACTGCGATCCTTTCGGAAGATATACGCCACAAACCAGCCGAGTGCATATCCGGAAGCAGCCAGGACAAGGATTGCCAGTGCAACCTTCACCCTCTGCATATTCATATCCCGGATATATGGTGCTACTTTGGAAGAATTGGACGTTACCACAAATATCAGTGCCAGCTTTGAAAAAGGCGCAAGCTTTCCCGGCCATGTTTCCATTACTTTTCCATCTGTAATCTGATTTAATACCATCGCAACAACAGCAGGAAGCGCAACCATAAATATCAGTTCCCGCATCATCCTGGCAGGATCTATGGTCACCGCAGAGCCCAGCAGGATCTTCAGCGTAGCCGGGATCAGAAAAGGTGCCAGTACCGTATCCAGCACTACCAGAGACAACGACAGAGGACTGTTTCCATCATAAATCGTCACCCACATCAGACTTACCACTGCAGTGGGAACTGCAAACTCCAGTACCATTCCGGTGATCAGCTCCATGTTATTTCCAAAGAAGAGATGGCCTGCCCCGCAGGATGCTGTCGGGATTACCACATGGACCAGAAGCATGATAATAAGCAGTGAGCCCGGATGTCGGAATACATTTGCCACATCTTTAAATCTTGACTTCAACGCCCCGGCAAATGTCATAAATGCAAATACGGCCGGCACATAAGGCAGACCGCATTTGGCAATATCAGGAAAGCACACCCCCAGTAACAGACAGGTCGGTGTCACCAGGGCCATCCATTTTTCTATAAAACTGTTAAATTTTCTCAGCATCTTATAAAACCTTTGAAAGGAAGTCTTTCAGTCTAGGATTCTTCGGATTCGCGAAAAATTCTTTCGGAGTATTCTCTTCCTGTATCTTACCGTCATCAATAAAAAGAACTCTTGTTGCCACTTCTCTTGCAAATCCCATCTCATGAGTAACTACAACCATGGTCATACCTGACTGCGCAAGTTCTTTCATCAATTCCAGAACCTCACCTACCATCTCAGGGTCAAGTGCGGAAGTTGGCTCATCAAAAAGCATCACATCCGGATTCATGGCAAGAGAACGTGCAATGGCAATACGCTGTTTCTGCCCGCCCGAAAGCATATCCGGATATGCATTGGCTTTGTCCGGAAGACCTACACGTGCCAGAAGCTCATCCGCCTTCTTTGAAGCTTCATCCTTTGTCATCAGCTTCAGTTCTACAGGTGCCAGCATAATATTCTGTTTTACCGTTTTATGCGGAAAAAGATTAAACTGCTGGAATACCATTCCAATCTTCTGACGGTGTCTGTTAATGTCAACCTTCGGATCTGTAATATCAGTTCCTTCAAAGAGAATCTGTCCGCCTGTCGGAACCTCCAGAAGATTCAGGGATCTCAGGAAAGTAGATTTACCGGAACCGGAAGGACCAATGACGGCTACTACTTCTCCCTGACAGATATCTGTTGTTATTCCATCGAGAACCTGATTTGTACCAAAAGCTTTCTTCAGATCCTTTACCTGGATCAGTACATTCTTATCGCTCACTGGTTCTTAATCTCCTTTCCAGTTTATTCATCCCCCATGTAAGGATTCCAACGATCACAAGGTAAATCGCTGCTGCTGCCATCAGAGGCCAGAACGCATTGTATGTACGGCTCTGGATCAGCATAGCTCCTTTTGTCAGGTCCATCATACCGATATAACCGATGATGGATGTCTCTTTGATCAGCACGATAAATTCATTTACCAGCGCAGGAAGTACATTCTTAAATGCCTGCGGGATAATGATCAGTCGCATTGTCTGGCTGAAATTCAGGCCAAGGCTTCGTCCTGCCTCTGTCTGTCCCTGGTCAATGGACATGATACCGGAACGGACAATCTCAGCTACATAGGCACCTGAGTTGATACCAAAGGCAAGTCCGCCTACAATGATCTTGTTAATGCTTACAGCACCAAAAATTACAAAATTCATGATCAACAGCTGGATCATGGTTGGTGTTCCACGAATTACAGTCAGATAAACTCTGCAGATCGCATTGAGGATCTTAAAGGAGCCTGACTTATCGTGCGCAGAACGGATGATTGCTACAAGGAAACCGATGATCAGACCTACAATTACCGCAAATACTGTAATAATAAGAGTTGTTTTCAGACCATCCAGAAGCCAGAGATAGCGGTCATCTTTAATAAAGTTCAGATAAAAATCTTCTTTTACACTCGCTAATATCATAGGATTATTCATAAAAACCTCTGTTCCGAAAAGAGAGCTGTTGGCAAATCGTCAACAGCTCTGTTATTTGTTATTTTAATACTTATTTCTTTACAATAATTACCTGGCTTGCATCTGCATAGGTATCTGTAAAGTCAACGCTTGATTTACGGTCTTCTGTTACAGTCATACCAGCTGCACCGAAGTCTGCTTTGCCGGACTGTACTGCCGGAAGGATGGAATCGAATTCCATATCTTCAATTTTCAGTTCATATCCAAGCTTATCACAGATTGCCTGAGCGATATCAGCATCGATGCCAACGATATCATCACCTTCATGATATTCATATGGTTCGAACTCAGCGTTAGTAGCCATTACCAGAGTTCCATTGGAACGGTCAACATCTTCCGGTGATTCATATGGAGTCTTACCGGCATCCTCACCAATGTAATTGTCCATGATGCTGTCGATAGTTCCATCCTCTTTCAGATCCTTGAGAGCTCCGTTAATCTTGTCAAGAAGTTCATCATTGCCTTTCTTTAAACAGATTGCATATTCTTCTTCCTCGAATGGCTCATCCAGAATCTTGAGATCATCATTATTCTCAGCAAATTTCTGAGCCGGCTGTGAATCGATGATCACACAGTCGATTTGTCCTGCCTTTAATGCCTGAACAGCTTCACTTCCCTTGCTGTAACGTTCTACTGTAGAACCATCTTTCTCATAATCAGATGCATCAAGGTCACCTGTTGTACCAAGCTGAACACCGATTGTTGCTCCTGCAAGATCATCTTTGGATTCAACTTTCTGAGCTGCGGATACGCTTCCTGCCATGGAAAATACCATTACTGCACTGAGTGCAAGAGCTGCAAATCTCTTTTGATCTTTCATCTTTTTTCCTCCTCGCATCCGAAAGTATATCTACGGCTGCCATCTTTTTACCTTCTTCAGACAACAGCGTATAATTATGCGTTTCGGTTGTA
>OOAE01002029.1_pt1 | contig 12274 bp, 15 predicted proteins | sample 1671271 | NCBI WGS metagenome assembly OOAE01 (sample SAMN06348139, study PRJEB24527) | human gut metagenome | biome: human gut; feature: ankylosing spondylitis patient; material: feces | host: Homo sapiens | place: China | collected 2015-10 | reverse complement strand
GCACACGCCCCAGGGCGGCTTCTCTTGCCGCTTTGCGGCAATTCACCTTCTGTCGTCAGAAAAAACGATTAAGATTATTTGCCGCCTGCGGGCGGCAAATGCGGCGGGGCGCGCGGGCCTGTTCGCCGCGGTGCGGCGAATGCGGCATGATAAATCCTTGTGGAAAGCTCCGCGGGCTTTGGGCCGCGGCGCTTTTCTTATTTTTTGATGTCCAGGACGATCTTGCCGCAGGTGCGGCAAAGGTGGGCGATGGGGCGGTAGACGTCGGATGCTTTGCAGACGAAGAAATCGTTTCCGGTCGGGAGAGAGGTCATCTTGAACGGCTCTTCCGTCCACAGAAGCTCGTAGCCGCTGCCGCCGCGCAGGTAGCCGGACTCCATCTCTTTTGCACAGTAGGGGCAGTTCATGCGAAATCTCCTTTCTTTTTCCACAGGATGTTCTTCTTGTACGCAGTCTCTCACTTCCTATGCTTTCGCCTTAAATTTACCATTTTTACCGGAAAATGGCAAGATTTGCCTGCACAAAATACTTGACAGACAAAAATTTTCGGCTATAATTTGAAATTGATTTTCATTTTCAAATTCAGGAGGCCACTATGGCGACCTATACGACCAAACAGCAAAAGGCGGTGCTCGACTGCCTTTCTGAGCGCGCGGACTCGCCGGTCAGCGCGGCGGCGATCGTCGACGCGCTGCGCGAGCAGGGCGAGCACATCGGCATCGCGACGGTGTACCGGCAGCTTGAAAAGCTCGAGCGGCAGGGCAGCGTCCACAAGGTCACGACGGACGAGGGCGCGTACTATCAGTTCTGCACCCACGGCTGCGCATCGGACTGCTGCCTCTTTAAGTGCGAGCGCTGCGGGCGCATCGTGCACCTCGACTGCCACCAGCTCGCGCCGCTCTACGAGCATTTGGAGCATGAGCACGGCTTTTCCATCAATCCCCGCAAGACGATGTTCTACGGCCTGTGCCGCGAGTGTCAGGAGGGCGCATGAAACGCATTGCTTCCTTTTTTTTGGCGCTCGCGCTGGCATTTTCCCTCACCGCCTGCACCGTGCCTGTGGAAAAGGCGGACGACGGCAAAATCCAGATCGTCGCGACGCTTTTCCCCTATTATGACTTCGCCCGCGCCATCGTCGGCGACCGCGCGGACGTCACGCTTCTGCTCTCGCCGGGGCGCGAGGCGCACAGCTTCGAGCCCACGCCGCTCGACGCCGTCACGATCTCCGAATCCGATGTTTTCCTCTACAACGGCGGCGAGGGGGAATACTGGGTCGACAGTATGCTGGGCGCCGCGGGCGAAAATATCGCCGTCATCGCCCGCATGATGGACTACGTCGACGCGCTCGACGAGGAATATGTCGAGGGCATGCAGGGCGCGGACGGCCATGACCACGACCATGAGCATGGCAGCCACGATGATCACGATGACCATGATGACCATGACCACGATCATGAAGAAGATGAGCACGACAGCGACGAGGTCGAATACGACGAGCACATCTGGACGTCGCCGAAAAACGCCGTTGTCCTCTGCCGCGCCGTCTGCGACGCGATCTGCAAGGCCGATCCCGCAAACGAGGATTTCTACCGCGCGAACTGTGATGGCTACTGCGCGCAGATCGAAGCACTCGACGCGCGCTTTGCCGACCTCTGCGCGTCCGCGCCGCGTAAACTTCTCGTCTTCGCCGACCGCTTCCCGATGCTCTACTTCTGCCGCGAATTCGGCTTGGACTACCGCGCAGCGTTCCACGGCTGCTCGGGCGACACCGAGCCGTCGCTCGCGACGATCAAGTACCTCATCGACAAGGTGGAGGACGAGGGCATCCCCGTGGTCTACACCATCGACTTCGGCACGAAAAAGGTCGCCGCTGTGGTGAGTGAGTGCACCGGCGCAGCGGTCGACACCCTGTATTCGATGCAGACCGTCTCGCGCGCGGATTTTGACGCGGGCGAGACCTACCTCACGCTCATGGAGCGCAACTACGAAGCACTCAGAAAGGGGATCAACGAATGAATGAATCGCCCATCGTCCTCGCGTGCGAGGACGTCACGCTCGGCTACGAGCACAAACCGCTCCTGGAGCACCTGACCCTCACCGTCCGCGCGGGGGACTACCTCTGCATCGTCGGCGAGAACGGCAGCGGCAAATCGACGCTGCTGCGCTCGCTCCTCGGCCTTCTCTCGCCTCTCGCGGGCAAGATCGACTGCCCTGCCCAGCGCGAGGGGCGGCTCGGGTATCTGCCCCAGCAGACGCCCACGCAGCGCGACTTTCCCGCAACGGTCACGGAGGTCGTGCTCTCGGGCTTTTCAAACCGCCGCGCGCGCTTTTTCTACACGGCAGAGGAACGCTCGACGGCGCTGATGAACCTCGGCAAGCTCGGCGTGCTGGAACTCAAGGACAAGTGTTACCGCGAGCTCTCGGGCGGGCAGCAGCAGCGCGTGCTGCTTGCGCGCGCCCTGTGCGCGGCAAATGACCTGCTCATCCTCGACGAGCCTGTCACGGGCCTTGACCCCGCGAGCATGCAGGACCTTTACAAAACGCTGCGCTATTTGAACGAGCGCGAGGGCATGGCCATCATCATGGTCACGCACGACATTGAAAACGCCCTGCGCGAGGCCAAGCACATCCTCTGCGTCGACCGCGCGGGCTGCTTTTACGGCACGGTAAGCGAGTTTTTGTCTTCGCCCGCCGGAAAACGGTTTGGAGGTGAGCGCGCATGAAGCTGCTTCTTTCGATGTTCGCCTACCCCTTCATCGTGCGCGCGTTCGTCGTCGGCATTCTGGTCTCGCTGTGCGCGTCGCTGCTCGGCGTGCCGCTCGTTTTGAAGCGCTACTCCATGATCGGCGACGGGCTGAGCCACGTGTCGTTCGGCGCGCTGTCGGTCGCGGTGGCGTGCGGCTTCGCGCCGCTGTGGTTCTCCATCCCCATCGTCGTCATCGCGGCGTTCATCCTGATGCACGTCGCCGAAAAGAGCCGCGTCAGCGCAGACGCGATGATCGCGGTGTTCTCCGCCTCGGCGCTCGCCATCGGCGTCATCGTCACCTCGCTCACGACCGGCATGACCACGGATGTCGACAGCTATATGTTCGGCAGCATCCTCGCGATGTCGCGCTCGGACGTCATCCTGAGCGTCACGCTCGCGCTCTGCGTGCTCGCGCTCTACATTCTCTTCTACCACAAGCTCTTTTCCGTCACGTTCGACGAGTCCTTTGCCCGCGCGACGGGCGTGCGCGTCGGCACGTACAAGACGATCCTGTCCGTTCTAACGGCGCTCACCGTCGTGCTCGGTATGCGCATGATGGGCGCGATGCTGCTCTCGAGCCTCATCATCTTCCCGGCGCTGTCCGCGATGCGGGTGTTCAAGAGCTTCCGCTCTGTCGTGTGCTTTGCCGCGGGGCTCTCGGTCATGTGCTTCTGCCTCGGGCTCACGGGGTCGTATCTGCTCTCCACCCCCGTCGGTGCGACGGTCGTTGTCTGCGACCTTGCGGCGTTCCTCCTCTGCTGCCTGATCGGCCGCGGACGGGGATGACCCACTTTTTAATTTTTCTGAAAGGCTGCGCCTGCAAACTTGCAAAGCACAGCCTTTCATGTTATGTTGATGGTAGTAGCCTGTTCCATACTTCATTGAAAAAATCTGCAAAATTGTGACACCTTTTTGCATTTTCTGCGTCTAATAGAGTAGAAGTACTTTTGAGGAGGTTTCCCCATGAAGAAAAAGCGGCTTCTCCCCCTCGGCATTCTGGCTGTTCTCGTCCTCGCAGCTTTGATCTACACGCGTCCGATGACGCTGCAAGAGATCGGCAAGGTGGATATCGCGCAATGCGAATCCGTTTCCGGCTATCACCGCCGTGCCCCCGATTCGGAGTTCACCTCGTTTGAGCTTTCCGCAGAGGATGAACGCTGCTCGCAGCTCATCGACCTTTTTGCACAGCAGAAATTCCGCCGCTCGCTCATCAATCTGCTGTCGCCGGACGGCGGCAGCACCCACCAGCCGAAGGACGGCGATTTCATCTGGGATCTGAGCTTCAACTTTGGCCCGACTGATTTCCCAGACGGCAGCACCGGCAAAGGCACGTTTATCCAGTGCAGGGATTTTTACGACACCCTGCGCGTTTTCACCGCCATAGACGGCAAAACGCTCCGCTGCACCGTGCAGGATCAGGACGCGTTTTTGCAGCAGGTCTATGACATCATTTCCGCTGAACCGTAACCCATTCCACACTTTATCACAACAGGAGGAATCACTATGAAAAAATGCGTATCCATTCTCGTCGGCGTTTTGGCCGTCATCGCCGCGGCGGCCGCCATCCTCGTCGCGCTCGACCGCTTCCGCAAGCAGACCGACGAAGACCCGAACGACTTTGAAGACTGAAAAAGGAGAGGCTTTTGCCTCTCCTTTTTCGTTTCTTTTTAAATGGCTTTCGCCTTGGCGAGCATCAGCTTTGCGCCCTCTTTGGAGCAGAGCTTCACTTCGCCCGCAAAACCGTCGAGGCGCGCGGCCTCGTCAGCCTTGAGTTCGACGCTCTCCTCGCCGACGATGACGTGAACCTCGCCCACGCCGCAGTAGATGAGCATCATGCCCTCGCTGCCGTGAACGGTCTTGCTCTCGCCGGCGGCGAGCGTTTCGCCGCGCATCCTGCCCTCGCACTTGCCCTTGCGGAGCATGAGGTTGAAGTCGCGGCAGCGGCCCCAGGAGTGCGTGTCGTCGCCGCCGTCGAAGCGGTGGACCTCGTAGGGATTCAGCGTCAGCTTTTCGCCGCCGTTGTGATTGAGCTCGATCGTGCCCTCAAGTGTCGAAATGAGGCGCTCATAGTCGGGCAGGGCCGTGAAGTCGGACTCTGCGTCCTCAACGGTCGCAGAGCTGAGTCTCCACAAAAAGTCGCGGTCTGCGTACACCGCGCCCGCGGGCGCGATGCCGAGCTGGGTCGTCAGGCCGCCGGACCACTTGGTCGTAATGTAGTCACTCGGCGTTAAATGCTGGATGGTCATGGAAATACAACTCCTTTGCAAACTGCAAATGGCTTCGGTGTGCGCGCACCGAAGCCATTTTTTGATGAATCTTTTCGTTTAGCCCTCGATGAGCTTGACGATCTCAGCGTAGCACTCGTCGGCAAGGGGCAGAGCGTGCGCGAGCAGGGCCTCGCCCTTGGCGCGGTACTCAGCGGCGAACTCCTGATCCTTCAGAGAGCCGACGTTGATGAGCACGTTGAGCCATGCGCCCTGGATACCGGCCTTGAGGGACAGGAACGCAACGCCCAGGTCGCTCGCGGAGGTGTCGTTGAAGCGGCCCAGCAGGGACTGTGCAAGCGTCAGGGTCTCGTCGATGAGCTCCATCATCTCCATCGGGGTCTTGGTGCAGCCCTTCAGGCCCTCCTGGATGGCGGCGGAGCGGGCAGCCTTCTCCTCGTCGGTCGCCTTGGGCATACCGAACGCGGCGGAGACGACGTTGAACGCCTCGGTGTCGCGGTCCATAACGTCGAGCAGGCGGGTCTTGAGCTCGTTGCCCTTCTTCTCGACCTCGGCAGCATGCTCGGCATACTCGGCATACTTCTTGCGGCCCTGAGTGAGGCCGCCGACCATCGCGGTCAGCGCGGCGCCGATGGAGCCATAGAGTGCGGCGCAGGAGCCGCCGCCCGGCGCGGGAGCATCGGAGGCAACGGTATCGGCAAAGCCGGTAACGGTCATATCAGCTAACTTCATCATGTTGAATATTTCCTTTCATCATTTCGCGCCGTTTTCGTCCCGCGCGGGCATCGCCGCACCTTTACGGTCAGCCGCCCCTCTTGGAGCAGCCAACGCCCGCACGAGCCAAAAGCGTCGCAGACTTTGCCGCCTCCCGGCGGCAAATAGCTTTGATCGTTTTTTCTGACGACAGAAGGTGAATTGCCGCAAAGCGGCAAGAGAAGCCGTCCTGGGACGTGTGCGTCAGAAAAACACTTTGCAGTCCGCCAGCGTGCGAGCGAAAGCGAGTGCGACGCAGCGGACTGTAAACCAACCAGGAAAAACGGCCTGCCGCTTTTCCTGGTTGCGCTCAAAAATGCGCTTTCAGCGCATTTTTGAAGTATTTTATTCCATGTCGATCAGGTGATACTCCATGACCTGGTTCTTGCAGTCGAAGTCCTTGGCCTTGAGGTAGAACTCGGCGCAATCGATCAGAGCCTTGGCGGGGGTCAGGCCGACGATCTCGCTCTCGATGACGCGGGTGCCGTAGCGCTCGGCGAGGGCCTTGATCATCTCATAGGTGACATACAGCGGGGTATCCTCATAGTTGACCATGTTCATGGAGACCTGCGCGATGCCGCGGTCCTCGAGCATGAAGCCCATGGCCTTGCAGCTGCGGAAGCCGCCCGAAGAGCCGCGGATGACCTTGGCGATCTTCTTGGCGATCTCAACATCAGAGGTCTCGAGGTTGCAGTTGAACGCGACCAGCGGCATACGGGCGCCGATGGCGGTGATGCCGGCGGTGGGGTGGATCTTGCGCTCGCCGTAGTCGGGAGCCCAGTCGGGCTGCAGGAGCTTCTCGGGCATGCCCTCGAACTCGCCCTTGCGGCAGGTGGCGAGGTTGCGGCGCTCGGGACGGGTGGCGCTGTCCTCATACAGGAAGGAGGGGACCTTCAGCTCGTCCCAGATACGCTGGGCAACGCGCTTGGACATCTCGACAGCTTCCTCAACGGTCACGTCCATCTGGGGAACGAAGGGAATAACGTCGGTAGCGCCCATGCGCTTGTGCTCGCCGTGATGCTTGTTCATGTCGATGCGCTCGGTGGCGACCTTCGTCAGCTGGAAGGCGACCTCCTCGATGGCCTCGGGAGAGCCGATGAGGGTGAAGACGCAGCGGTTGTGGTTGCCGTCGGTCTGGGCGTCAAACAGGGTGCAGCCGGGAACGCTCTTGGCGGTCTCGACGAGGGCGTTATAGGTGGCCTCGTCCTTTTCCTTGGAGCAGCTGAAATTGGGGATGCATTCGATCAACTTTGCCATGGTTGTTTTCCTCCGTCAATTTATTTTGTATCGTCATTTTGCTCAGACAGGCGCGCTGCGCCCGTCCATTTTTGTTCAGCGTCGCCATTATATCGCGGCCCAACGGGGGAGTAAACAGGTTTTCTTTCTCTTTTTTCAGCGGCGGCTTAATTTTTTTAAGTCATTTTCTCCTCGACGAAGCGCTGCACACACGGGGCGCTGAGCACCGCGCTGTTCCATGCCAAAACGGCATACGAGCGGATCGGCAGACCGCGCACAGGCTTTGCCTTTAAAGGCGCGCCCGGATGCGTGCTGAGAATGGACTTTGGCAGAAAGCTGATGCCAAAGCCCGAGAGCACCATCTGCATCGCCATGGGCGTATCGTAGCAGTGGCAGGTCACATTCGGCGTAAAGCCGCTGCGCTGGCACTCCTGCACCAAAAAGTCGTTGTAGCTCCACAGGTCGTCCGAGCGTAGAAGGCACATCGGCACACCCTCAAGCCGCTCGATGGGCACCTCGTTCAGTTCTGGCGCGGGGTCCAGATCCTCGCGCATGATGAGCTCGAGCTTATCCTCGCCCAGAATGCGCTCCTGCAATCCGCTCGGCTCGCGCGCGGCGGTGCGCAGGAACAGCGCATGCAGCTCGCCGCGGTTGAGCGATTCAATGAGCTCCTGCGGCGAGCCCACACGGATGAAGAGCTCCACCTGCGGATAGCGGCTGTGATATTCATTTATATAATGTAACGCGTACGACATCGCCGAGTAGATGACGCCGAGCTTGATGCGCCCGCTCATGCCCGTCCCCACGCTGCGCACGCTGTCCTCCACGCGGCGGATGTCCTGAAAGATCTGCTGCGTCTGCTGATACAGGCTTTGTCCCGCGTCGGTGAGGGACATGCCCTTGCTGTCGCGCAGGAAGAGCTGCACGCCGAGCTCTTCCTCGAGCTGCGCGATCTGGCGCGAGATCGGCGGCTGCGCCACGTGCAGCTCGCGCGCCGCGGCGGAGATGCTTTTCTCCTCCGCCACCGCGCAGAAGTATTCCAGCTGTCTGATCTTCATCGCTCGTCCTCCATGTCATACTTTTGTGGTATGGTATGCAGATAAATTAAGTACTTTTCATTATAGCACATCTTTGTTATAATGCAAGTTGTAAAGAAAAGCGAGAATTCCGTTTTCATTTTTATTGGTTTTTACAGAAATATTTTTATGAAAGTGAGGAACCCACCATGATCAATCTTGCAGACGATGCGATGACGATCAAGCTGGACTACGAGCTTCCTGAGTACCCGAAGTTCGAAGAGGGCTACCGTCGCGCACCCCGCCGCGAATCCCACCTGACCGAGGCCGATAAGGCGCTCGCCATCAAGAACGCCCTGCGTTACATCCACCCCGACCATCATGAGCAGATGGCCAAGGAGTTTGCGCAGGAGCTCGAAGAGCACGGCCGTATCTATGGCTACCGCTTCCGTCCCGAGGGCAAGCTCTACGGCAAGCCCATCGACGAATACAAGGGCAAGTGCATCGAGGGCAAGGCCATTCAGGTCATGATCGACAACAACCTCGACTTCGATATCGCTCTGTATCCCTATGAGCTCGTCACCTACGGTGAGACCGGCCAGGTCTGCCAGAACTGGATGCAGTACCGTCTGATCAAGAAGTACCTCGAGCAGCTGACCGATGAGCAGACCCTCGTCGTCATGTCCGGTCATCCTCTGGGCCTCTTCCACTCCCACAAGATGGCTCCGCGCGTCATCATCTCCAACGGCCTGATGGTCGGTACCTTCGATGACCAGGAGAACTTCAACCGCGCTGCCGCGCTCGGCGTTGCCAACTACGGCCAGATGACCGCCGGCGGCTGGATGTACATCGGCCCCCAGGGCATCGTCCACGGCACGTTCAACACGCTGCTGAACGCCGGTCGTCTGAAGCTCGGCATCCCCAACGATCAGAACCTCGCCGGCCGTCTGTTCGTCTCCGCCGGTCTTGGCGGCATGAGCGGCGCTCAGGGCAAGGCTGCTGAGATCGCCGGCGCTGCCTCCATCATCGCCGAGGTCGACGATTCCCGTATCGAGACCCGTTACACCCAGGGCTGGGTCAGCCACCGCACCGCCTCCCTCGAAGAGGCCACCAAGATCGCTCTCGACCACCAGAAGGAAGGCAAGCCCTGCGCTGTCGCCTATTGCGGTAACATTGTCGACCTGCTCGAGTACCTGTACAACAACAACGTCCATGTCGACCTGATGAGCGACCAGACCTCCTGCCACGTGCCTTATGACGGCGGCTACTGCCCGCAGGGCCTCACGTTCGAGCAGCGCACCGAAATGCTCGACAAGGATCCCGACGGCTTCCGTGTCCTCGTCGACAAGACGCTGCAGCATCACTATGAGATGATCTGCAAGTTCCACGAGCGCGGCACCTACTTCTTCGACTACGGCAACAGCTTCCTCAAGGCTGTTTACGACTCCGGTGTGAAGAGCATCTGCAAGAACGGCGAGAACGACCTCGACGGCTTCATCTTCCCCTCCTACGTCGAAGATATCCTTGGTCCCTGCCTGTTCGACTTCGGCTATGGCCCGTTCCGTTGGTGCTGCCTGAGCCGCAACCCCGAGGATCTGCACAAGACCGACATGGCTGCCGCCGAGTACATCAAGGCCCACAACCGCCGCTATCAGGACTACGACAACTATGTCTGGGTCCGCGACGCCGAGAAGAACAAGCTGGTCGTCGGCACCCAGTGCCGTATCCTCTATCAGGATGCCATGGGCCGCATGAACCTCGCGCTCAAGTTCAACGAGATGGTTCGCAACGGTGAGATCGGCCCCGTCATCCTTGGCCGTGACCATCACGACACCGGTGGTACCGATGCGCCCTTCCGTGAGACCTCCAACATCAAGGACGGCTCCAACATCATGGCCGAGATGGCGACCCAGTGCTACGCTGGTAACGCTGCCCGCGGCATGAGCTACATCGCCCTGCACAACGGCGGTGGTACGGGCATCGGCCGCGCCATCAACGGCGGCTTCGGTATGGTTCTCGACGGCTCCGAGCGTGTCGACACCATCCTGCGCATGTCCATGCCTTGGGATACCATGGTCGGCGTTGCCCGCCGCAGCTGGGCGCGCAACGAGAACGCCATGACCACTGTCGCCGAGTACAACAAGATGTACGAGGGTCAGGATCACATCACCATGCCTTACGTCGCGGACGAAGAGCTCTGCGAGAAGGCCGTGAAGGAATACATGCACTAAAATTTACTTCAAAAAAGGGGCATAGAAATATGCCCCTTTTTTGAGCTGGATACACTCCGCTGCGCGCGCTCGCTTTGCTCGCACACTTGCGGAGCGCAAAGAATCTTTCCGACGCACATGCCGTCGGAAAGATGATCTCAATTTATTTGCCGCCTGCGGGCGGCCTGGGCAGCCGCTGGCGGCTCTGCCGCCTTGCGGATGCCGCGTACCCCTTGCGGGTAAAACTCTGCGAGGCTTTTTTGACAAGCCATCGAACAGAATGCTCTTTCCAACAGTGAGAAAGGACAACATTTACTATGAAAAAGTTACTGGTCAAAAACATCGGCCTGCTGGCGACGCCGGAGGGTAAATCCGCCCATCGCGGCGAGGAGCAGGGCAAGATCAAATTCTTAAAGGATGCGTGGGTGCTCATCGAGGACGGCATCATCGCCTCCGTCGGTACCGGCGCGGTTCCCGCCGTCGAGGGCACGGAAGCCGTCGACGCGGAGGGCCACCTCGTCACCCCCGGCCTTGTCGACGCCCACACCCACCTCATCTTCGGCGGCTGGCGCCAGAACGAGCTGGGTCTCAAGCTCCACGGCGCAAGCTATCTCGACATTCAGAACGCGGGCGGCGGCATCCAGTCCACGACGAACGCCACCCGTCAGGCCAGCGAGCAGGAGCTCGCCGCCAAGGCCTCCAAGGCGCTCGACGAGATGATGGGCTTCGGCACCACCACGGTCGAGGCCAAGAGCGGCTACGGCCTTGCCACCGAGCATGAGCTCAAGGCGCTCGAGGTCATCAAGGACCTCAACGATCACCACCGCATGGACCTCGTCGCGACCTTCATGGGCGCGCACCTTGTCCCCGCGGAATATAAGTCCAACCGCGAAGAGTACGTCCGCCTTGTGTGCGAGGAGATGATGCCCAAGGTCAAGGAGCAGGGCATCGCCAAGTTCTGCGACGTCTTCTGCGAGGCCGACACCTTCACCGTCGAAGAGTCCCGTCAGGTGCTCGAAGCGGGTCTCAAGTATGGCCTGCGTCCCAAGATCCACGCCGACGAGATCGAGGCCATCGGCGGCAGCCAGCTCGCCGGTGAGATCGGCGCGATCTCGGCTGAGCACCTGATCGTCTGCCCGCCGGAGGGCATTGCCTCCATGGCCAAGGGCGGCGTCATCGCATGTCTGCTGCCCGCGACGAGTTTCAACCTCGGCGCGGTGTTCGCGCCCGCGCGCGACATGGTCAAAGCTGGCGTGCCCGTTGCAATGGCAACGGACTTCAACCCCGGCTCCTGCCCGTGCCTGAACATGCAGTTTGTCATCAACCTCGGCTGCCTCAAGTACAAGCTGACGCCGGAGGAGGTCCTCACAGCTGTCACGCTCAACGGCGCCGCGGCGATCGACCTTGCCGACAAGGTCGGCTCTGTCGAAGAGGGCAAGCTGGGCGACCTTGTCATCTGGGACGCGCCCGACCTCGACTACATCTGCTACCGCGTTGGCAGCAATCTTGCAAAAACCGTCATCAAGCGCGGCGAGATCGTGTGAGAGAACGGTAGAGGGAGAACATGATGGATCGGACTGACTACCAAATCCTCAACCTCCTCCAGGACGACAGCCGTTGCACGCTGCGCCGCATGGGAGACCTTGTGGGGCTGACGCCGCCCGCCGTGTCGGAACGCATTCGCCGGATGGAGGAAAGCGGCGTGATCCGCGGCTATCACATCGACGTCGACCGCACGAAGCTCGACTGTAACATCACGGGCTTTATCTCCGTTGCGCTCGAGCCGGACAAGTACGACAAATTCTGCGATTTCTGCGCCTCGCAGAGCGCCATCATCAGCCACTATCACGTGGTGGGTGAGTTCAACGCGCTGCTCCGCTTCGCCGTGCGCGACACGCAGCAGCTCGACCAGCTTCTCTCCCTCATCAAGAAGTTCGGCGACTCGCGCACCTCGATCGAGCTCAAGACGCTCTTCGACAGCAAGGAGATCCCGCTGCCGTAACACAACATTCCCTTTGCACCAAGCAGGGCGGCTTTGGCCGACTCCGCATAAGAAAACATGCGCCGTAAAAGGCAAATTTTGCACGG
>OOAE01002025.1_pt1 | contig 12289 bp, 8 predicted proteins | sample 1671271 | NCBI WGS metagenome assembly OOAE01 (sample SAMN06348139, study PRJEB24527) | human gut metagenome | biome: human gut; feature: ankylosing spondylitis patient; material: feces | host: Homo sapiens | place: China | collected 2015-10 | reverse complement strand
TACGTAGTTGACGATGGAGGTCAGTGGCGTCTTGATATCGTGGGACACATTGGTGATGAGCTCGGTCTTCATGCGCTCGGCCCTGGTCTGCTCCCGCACCGCCCGCTCCATGCCGGTGCGCAGCTCGTTCATCCGCTGGCCATAGCGCTTGAAGTCGCCGATCAGCGGTCTGGTATCGATGCTCTGGGAGAGGTCGCCCTCTGCCAGCTTCTCGCCGCCCTTCTGCAGAATGCGCAGATTCAGGGCGATATACAGGATGGCAAGGAACTCCACCAGCTTCATCACTGCAAAGACACCGTCCACGTAGCCGTAAAGCATCTCTGCAAAGAACACCGCCAGCGTCACCAGCGCGGTTTTCCAGATCAGGGGCAGACCTACGGCGGTGCGGCGCAGGCCCCGGCCCACCGCCCTGATGATGCGCCACACCAGCCGCAGCACCCGTGCGATCAGCGTACCCCGCAGCACCGTCCCAGCCTTGCACTGGGCTGCAAAGGCGCACAGGAACAGCAGAAGCACCGGCGCCAGCGCCGCGCAGAACACGGCAAACGCCAATCCGTAGAAAACATCCCATCCCGCGAAAACCGCGCATATCAACGCCACCAGCCACACATCCGCCGGGATTTTGTCCAGCCACGTCAGGTGGACGCCCTCATGGGCCGCCCAGTGTCCGGCGGAGGCCATGGAGAAGCCAAAGCACAGCAGCGTCAGCAGCAGAAACAGCACCGTCAGGAACACCGTCAGTCCGATGTGCTCCAGCAGCCATGTCATCACCAGATAGGAATAGCCGGGGAATTCATCCGCAGGCAGCAGGTCGGCGGCGATGGTCAGCTCCTCCTTCGTCCCGTCGGCAAAGATGAGCGTAAAGGTTCGCTGTGTGGAGTACAGCGGCTTGTCGCTGTCCGTCAGTTCAAAGTTTTCAAAGGTGATCTCTCTGGTATCCTTGTTAATGACCGCCAGATGGCAGTCGGTGTCCTCACGGGAGAAGCTTTCCGAGAAGGCGCGGGGCAGATCGTCCAGCACCTGCTGCTGTTCCTCGTCGGTGATGCCGCCGGTCGTGGTATCCGACGAGGTATCCGTGCTAGGCGTGTCATCCGCCAGCAAGCCGGCGTTGGCCATCGTGCCTCGCAGATAGTAGTAGGCGTTGTGAATGGCGCTGCTGCACTGTGATTTATACATCGTTTCCCGCATGTACGCGCCGCCATCCAGAAATACGTCGTAGCTGACCAGAATGCCGACGCCAAGGCCGCCCAGCACCGTCATGGTGCCGAACAGCAGCGTCAGGAAAAAGGACGTCAGCTTGGCCCATGTTTTATCCAGAAGTCGTTTCATGTGAGGGTTCCCTCCATTTTATAGCCCTTGCCCCAGACCACCTTGATGTACCGGGGCTCCGAGGGGTTGATCTCCAGCTTTTCCCGCAGATGCCGGATGTGCACGGCGATAGCGCCTGTGGCGTTCAGCGGCACGTCGTCCCACACCCGGCGGTAGATCTCGCTGGGGGAGAACACCGTCCCGGCATTCTGCATGAGGAAGCGGAGAATATCGTATTCTTTCGGTGTCAGCGCCACCGGGTCGCCGTCCACGGTGACGGCCTTGGCGTTGTCGTCCAGACAGATGCCGCCGATGACCAGCGTGCTGAGCCGCACCTGCCCACCGCCCAGCTGCAAATACCGCCGCAGCTGGGAGCGTACCCGCGCCAGCATCTCCACCGGATTAAAGGGCTTGGTGATGTAGTCGTCCGCCCCTACGTTCAGGCCCAGCACCTTGTCGGTGTCCTCACCCTTGGCGGTCAGCAGGATCACCGGCACATTGCTGGTCTGCCGCAGCTGGGCCATGGCGGTCAGGCCGTCCATGACGGGCATCATGATATCCATGAGGATCAGGTGCACGTCCTCACGGGCGGCCACGGACAGAGCCTCTTTGCCGTTGCCGGCGGACAGCACCCGGTAGCCCTCGGCCTTCAGGTATATTTCAAGGGCGGAAACGATATCCTTTTCGTCATCAACCACCAGAATCGTGTACATAGTGTATCCTCCTGCGGCAGTAAGTTTGGTCTATCTCTATCATACCCCCTCCCGCCCGATTGCACAAGGTCAATTCTTGGCGGCAGGATAGGGCAGTGAGGACAGGTTCACGCTGTGGTGGATGGGCTTCCACTCCACCTTCATGAACAGCGCCGCCATGGAGATGGGCAGGTATGTCAGCATGAACAGCGGGAAGGTCAGGGTATAGGCGATCTTCTTCCACGCCGGGGCGTGGATACGCTTCCACTCGCTGGCCACGGTAATGCCGCCCAGCACCAGCAGCGTGGCAAGGATACTGCCCATGCACTCCAGCAGCGACCGCATGGCGAACCATACCCCCACGCCCTGCACCAATCCCAGCACCGACAGCGTGATATTGGCCAGCAGGCACAGCGCCGTCAACACAAAGGCCGGCAGGATGGACATGGACATATCGAAGCAGCTCCAGCTGCCCTTGACCGCGCCCTTCAGCAGATCAGCGCCGTACCGGCGGAATACCTGAAGGTATCCCTTGGCCCAGCGCAGCCGCTGCCGCACGGACTGGCGGAAGCCGGTGGGCTGCTCGTCGTACAGCACGGCGTCCTCGCAGATGGCGATTTTTTCGCCCCGGAGAATGTGATACACAGAGAACTCGATATCCTCGGTCAGCAGATAAAACCGCCAGCCGTGGCTCTCGTCCAGCACCCGCTGGGAGAACAGAAAGCCCGTACCGCCCACGGCGGCGCTGCTGCCCAACCGGTTACGGGCACCGTTGAGGTAGCGGCTCTCCCGCAGGAACCACAGGGCGTAGCCTGCGCTGATCCAGTTGCCGCCGAAATTCTTGCTGTTGCGGTAGCTGGTGACGATCTGGTGGCCGTTGGAGAACATCTCGTTCATCCGCTCTATGTAGTCCGGAGCCAGCAGGTTGTCGGCGTCAAACACGAAGTAGCCGTCAAAGCCCTCCGGATAGTCCGCACCGATGTTCTGGAGCAGGAAGTCCAGCGCGTAGCCCTTGCCCACGTTCAGCTGGTTGAACCGCTCATACACCACCGCGCCATGGGCGCGGGCAATGGCAGCGGTACGGTCTGTGCAGTTGTCCGCCGCCACGAATACCGTCACAAGAGACATGTCATAGGTCTGCGCCCGGAGACTGTCCAGCAGGCCGGAGATGACGTTCTCCTCGTTCCGGGCGGCGATCAGCACCGCGTAGCGGTGGGGCCGTGCCGGTGCGGTAAGGGGCTTGGGCTTTTTTGCCAGCACCAGCGGGATATAGAGGAACTGATAGGTATAGCAGATAAAAAACAGCGCCGAGATAACGGCGTTGATGGTGCGCAGCGTGGTCTCCATAAAGGCACGTCCTTTCTTCTCTTTCTGCCATCGATTGACAAGGGTCTGCCCTTGTCAATCGATGGCACCTTTATGGTAACAAACGCCGGATTAAGAAACAATCAGGGGGAGGTTTAAGGTTTTATTAAGACGCACCCCTTCCGAATAAAAAAAGAGGGGCCGAAGCCCCCTTTTTTCACCGATATCATCCGTCCCACGGATACCAGATCTCACCCTGTTCGGCCACGTACCAGATGCCGTCCCGCTCGCAGACCTGTCGCCATATTTTGTTGCACCGGCATCCCCAAAACGCAGGTCGAAGCAATTCCTATCTTCTCAAAAAGGGCTATGCTTTTTTGACAAGCTAACAGGAAACCCGCATGGTTTCCGGTGTCAAGCAGTTCTGTAACGCAGCTCTTACCCCATCAGGTGCTGGGCCAGTCCCACCACCGGCGGGATGGTCAGCACGGAGAGGGCGGTAAACACCGACACCACGCTGGAGGCCAGCCGGGTGTCGCGCTCGAATTTCTGGGCAAACATACTCAGCAGCGCGGCAGGCGGCGTGCTGGCGGCGATGACCGTCACCAGCGCCACGGCGCTGTCCACCCGCAGGGCATAGCACCCTCCCACCGTCAGCAGCGGGATCACCGCCAGACGCAGCACCAGCGCCGTCCAGGATCGGCGGTCGGCAAAGGCGTGGCGGAAATTGGCGTGGCTCAGCTGATAACCCACCACGATGGTAGGCAGCGGCGTATTCATGCTTGCCAGATAGTTCAGCGGCGTCATAACGATCTCCGGCAGGCTCACCGACAGCAGATACAGCACCATGGCCGCCGCCACGCTCAGCACGCCGGGATTCAGCAGGATAGACTTCAGCCGCAGCTTACTGGTGTCATGGGTAATCATATAAACGCCCATTGTCCACGTCAGCACCGTGAACACCACCACGTAGGCCGACCCGTAGAACACGCCGATGCTGCCCAGCAGCGCCGTCATCAACGGATAGCCCATAAAGCCGCAGTTGGAGAACACCGCGCCGAACCGCAGCACCCCGCAGGTGCCGTCCTTTCCCCGCAGCGCCGCGCAGGCCAGCAGAATGCTGACGGCATGCACCGCCGCCGCCAGCAGCAGGCACACCAGAAAGTTATGCAGGTCTGCCGTGTCCTTCTCCCGCTGGAAGGCCACCACCATCATGGCGGGCGACACCGCGTACATCACCAGATTCGTCATGGCAAGGCTGCCCTTGTCCCCCATCAGCTTGGCCTTACCCAGGGCAAAGCCCACCGCCATCAAAGCAAACAGGATCAGCACCTGCTCGCCCACCGTCAGAAAAGAACCGATCATTTTTCTTTGCTCCTCTTGTCAAAATACCCGGACGTAGCAAAGGCCACCACCAGCAGTCCCACCACGGCGGCAGCCGCGTTGAACAGCAGCATGGCGTTCACGTCCACCCGATCCACCAGCGTGCCGCTGACGGCGGTCATCACCGCCGGGCCCACGCCGTTGGAGAAAATGTGAATCAGGCCCTGTCCCTTGGCCTGATTGGCGGCGTCCAGCGTCTCCGCCGCGTAGTACACGGTGGCAGGCAGGAACACGCCGAACTCGAAAAATTGCAGCGCCGCCGACACGTACAGCAGCGTCGGCGTCCTGGCCAGCAGAAACAGCACGTCCTTGGCCACAAAGGCGGCGGCGCATAGCAAAAACATGCCCCGCAGGGACAGCTTCTGCCGCATCCGGGAGAACAGCGTCATGGCGGGCAGCTCCATAAAGGCGGACACCGCCAGCACCACGCCCATCAGACTCTCTCCCGCGCCCACCTTGTCCACAATGTGTATCATATAGGTGTTGCAGGCGTTGTGGCCGCCCTGCAAAAGCGCGCAGCCCATCAGCATCACCGGAAAGGCCGGATACTTCTTCAGCAGCGCCCACAGCCCCAGCACCTTGGGCGGCTCTTCCTCCTGCGCCGCCGGAACAGGCGGCAGCGGATAGCGGAACGTCCAGACGGCGATGATCTGCAGCACCAGCGCCGCCAGCAGCACCGGCAGGATCACCGTCGGCGCACGCTTTTCCAGCACGAAGCCCAGCACCAGCGCCACGATGGCGTAGGTGGTGGAGCCGGTGCCCCGGCCGAGGCCGTAGTTGACGTTGACGCCCCGCAGGTGATACTCCATCACCATGCTGTTGAAAAACGGCGAGGTGCTCACCAGCAGTACGCCGATCACGGCGTAGGCCGCCACCAGCACCGTCTTGCTGCCGGTACTCACCGTCATGACCACTGCCGCCGCCAGCGTCAGCAGCGACAGCACCAGCGCCAGACGGCGGCTGGTCCACCGGCTGTCCGCGTCCGACAGGGCGGCCAGCGCCGGCTGGAGCAGCAGCGGCAGCACCAGCGCCAGCGACGTGACCACGCCCAGCGTGCTGTTGCTCAGCCCCAGATGCAGCAGCAGCACCGGCCCAAAGCCCCAGATGGCCGAGAACCCGGCGAAATAGCTGCCCTGCATGGCGGCGTGATGGATATCCACTTTTCTGGCAAGCTTGTCCATGGCGCTCCTCCGCTGCGAAACATGTTAAATAGGTGTGAACATGCTCCAGTCTATCACAAAAGTAAAAACTGTCAAGACCGGAGGTTGTGTTTTGCCGGGAAATAGACTATAATAAGATATTCTGTGAAATCTGACCCCACAAGGAGGCCGACCATGAAACTGATGGTTCTTGACGGCAACAGCATCATCAACCGCGCCTTTTACGGCGTGAAGCCCCTGACCACACGGGACGGGCTGTATACCAACGCCATTTTCGGCTTTCTGAACATGCTCCAGCGCTTCGTGGACGAGGAACAGCCGGAGGCGCTGTGTGTGGCCTTTGACCGGAAGGAGCCCACCTTCCGCCACGAGGCCGACGCCAATTACAAGGCCACTCGCAAGGGCATGCCCGAGGAGCTTGCCCAGCAGATGCCGGTGATGAAGCAGGTGCTGTGCGCCATGTCCATCCCCTGCTACGAAATGGTGGGCTACGAGGCCGACGACCTGCTGGGCACCATCTCCCGCCGCTGCGAAAAGCGGGGCTGGGAGTGCGTCATCGTCACCGGCGACCGGGACAGCCTGCAGCTCATCACCGACCGTACCCGCGTGAAGCTGGTGACCTCCCGCATGGGCCAGACCTCCACCACCGACATGACCCCCGCCCTGTTCCGGGAGCAGTACGGCTTCGACCCCATCCATATGATCGACCTGAAGGCCCTGATGGGCGACAGCAGCGACAACATTCCCGGCGTGCCGGGCATCGGCGAAAAGACCGCCACGGCGCTGGTGCAGCACTACGGCAGCATCGACGCGCTGTACGCCGCCATGCCGGACGTGGAGGCCAAGCCCGCCGCTCTGCGGAAGCTGGCGGAGGGCGAGGAATCCGCCCGCCGCAGCTACTGGCTGGCCACCATCGTCACCGACGCGCCGCTGGAGTTCGACCCGGAGGACGCCCTGCGCCAACCCTACCGGCCGGAGCTGTACGACCTGTTCATGAAGCTGGAATTCACCAAGCTTATCAAGAAATACGACCTGACCCCTGTCGCTCCCACACCGGAACCGGCCGCCCCTGTCCATGACGAGGACTATTCCGTCATGATCGAGGTGCCCCAGACCGATGACGACGCGGCGCGGCTCCTTGCCCAGTGGCGCAGCGTGCCCCACGTGACAGTATACGGACTGGACGATCTTCGGGCGCTGGCGGTGGAATGTGAGATCGACGACCACCACGGCCTGACGGTCATCCTGCGGACTGACCGGTTCGACGGCGACTGGGACGCTTTGCTGCGCGGCCTGTTCTCCGCCGATATCCCCAAGGTGGCCCACAACGTAAAGGACATGACCTACGCCCTGCTGGAGCGCGGCCTGCCTGCCGAGGGCTTTATCTTCGACACAGCGCTGGCTGCCTACCTGCTGGACGCCACCGCCGGAGGATACGACCTCCAGCGGCTGTTTGTGGCCTACTGCGGCGCGGAGCTGCCCGCCCCGGCCCACCTGGCCAGGGACGCCTTCGCCCCACTCAGCGACGCCGCCACGGAGGAAGCCGCCCTGTGCAGCTATACCAGCGCCGTTTCCGCCCTGTATGAGATTTTGCCCGGCAAGCTGGAGGAGCTGAACCTGACGGCGCTGCTCCATGAAATGGAGCTGCCCCTGTGCCGGGTGCTGGCGGAGATGGAGCTGGCGGGCTTCCGCATCGACGAATGCGCGCTGGCGCAGTTCGGCATCGACCTGCATGAGCGTATCGTGAAGCTGGAGCAGTCCATTTACGACATGGCGGGCGAGAAGTTCAACATCAACTCCCCCAGACAGCTGGGGATCATCCTCTTTGACAAATTGCAGCTGCCCCACGGCAAGAAAACGAAAACCGGCTGGTCCACCAACGCCGAGGTGCTGGAGAAGCTGCGGTACGAAGCGCCCATCGTCAGCAGCGTGCTGGAGTACCGGCAGTACACGAAGCTGAAATCCACCTACGCCGACGGTCTGCTGCGGGCGGTGTCGCCAGACAGCCGGGTGCGCACCCGGTTCCAGATGACCGCCACAGCCACGGGCCGTCTCAGCTCCACGGAGCCGAATCTGCAGAACATCCCCACCCGCACCCAACTGGGCAGCGAAATTCGCCGCCTGTTCGTGGCGGAGGATGGCAATGTGCTGGTGGACGCGGACTACTCCCAGATCGAGCTGCGGCTGCTGGCCCACATGGCGGGCGACGAAGCCATGCAGCAGGCCTTCCTGTCCGGTGCGGACTTCCACACCGTCACGGCAGCCAAGGTGTTCCACGTGCCGGAAGCGGAGGTGACCCACGAGATGCGTTCCCGGGCCAAGGCGGTGAACTTCGGCATCGTGTACGGCATGTCCGCCTTCTCCCTCAGTCAGGATATCCACGTGACGGTGGCGGAAGCCAAGGACTACATGGAGCGCTACTTCGCCACCTACCCCGGCGTGAAGCAGTACATGACCGATATCGTGGCGCTGGCCAAGGAGCAGGGCTATGTGGAGACGCTGTACCACCGCCGCCGGGCGCTGCCGGAAATCAAGTCGTCCAACTTTATCCAGCGCTCCTTCGGTGAGCGGGTGGCGCTGAACATGCCCATTCAGGGCACGGCGGCGGACGTGATGAAACTGGCCATGATCCGGGTCTATGACCGCCTGCGGCGTGAAAATTTGCAGGCCAAACTCATCATGCAGGTACACGACGAGCTGATCGTGGAGTGTCCGGAAGCGGAGCGGGAAACCGTGGAAACGCTGCTGCGACAGGAGATGGAGCAAGTGGCGGCGTTGTCCGTCCCTCTGATCGCCGAGGCTCACAGCGGTAAAAACTGGCTGGAAGCAAAAGGATAAGGAAAAGCTATGGAAAAAATACACATATCGATCGTGCCCATGAACGCCGATCATCTGGACGAGATCGCGGCGCTGGAGCGGGTGTGCTTCTCCCGCCCGTGGTCGCGGAACATGCTGGCCGAGGAGCTAGAGAACCAGTGCGCCGCCTTCCTGACGGCGCTGGATGCCGCCACGGGAAAGGTGGTGGGCTACGCGGGGCTGCTGGTGGCGGCGGACGAGGGCTACATCACCAACGCGGCGGTGTTCCCGGAATACCGCCGTCAGGGCATCGCCGCCAAGCTTTTGAAGGTGTTCTGCGATTTCGCGGCGGGCCGGCATCTGGCGTTCCTGACGCTGGAGGTGCGGCCCAGCAACACCGCCGCCATCGCCCTCTACCAGTCCTTCGGCTTTACGGAGCGGGGACGGCGGCGCAACTACTACGACCTGCCGAAGGAGGACGCCCTCATTCTGACGCGGGACTTTGAGGAGGCGAACGCATGAACATACTGGCTTTTGAATCCTCCTGCGACGAGACCGCCGTGGCGGTGGTGCGGGATGGCCGCCATCTACTGGCCGACGCCATTCTCTCCCAGGCGGACATGCACGCCCTGTACGGCGGCGTGGTGCCGGAGATCGCGTCCCGCAAGCATGTGGAGGCCATCGCCGGACTGACGGATCAGGCGCTGCGCGACGCGGGACTGACAAAGCGGGATATTGACGCGGTGGCCGTCACTTACGCGCCGGGCCTGATCGGCGCGGTGCTGGTGGGCGTCAGCTTCGCCAAATCCGCCGCGTGGGCGCTGGGCGTTCCGCTGATCCCGGTGCACCATGTGCGGGGTCACATCGCTGCCAACTATCTGGCCTTTCCGGAGCTGGAGCCGCCGTTTCTGGCGCTGGCCATCTCCGGCGGCAATACGCTGATCGTGGATGTGGCGGACTACACCGACATGCAGGTTCTGGGCGCTACCCGTGACGATGCGGCAGGCGAGTGCTTCGACAAGGCCGCCCGTGTGCTGGGTCTCCCCTACCCCGGCGGCAAGCCCATGGATCAGCTGGCTCAACAGTCGGCGGGCGGCGTGTACGCCCTGCCCCGTGCCCATGTGGACGGTGCGCCGCTGGACATGAGCTTTTCCGGGCTGAAAACCGCCGTGGTGAATCTGGCCCACAACGCCCAGCAGAAGGGTGAGCCGCTGGACGAGCCCGCCCTGGCCCGGGACTTCGCCCAGGCCGTCAGTGACGAGTTGACGGAGCGCGCGGCGCTGGCGCTGGAGCAGACGGGCCGCAAGGTGCTGGTGGCAGCGGGCGGCGTGGCCGCCAACTCCATCATCCGCGCCGACCTGCAAAGGCTGTGCGAAAAGCGTGGCGTGAAGCTGTATCTCCCCCCGCTGAAATGGTGCGGTGACAACGGCGCCATGATCGGCGCGCAGGGGTATTACGAGTACATGGCTGGCGTCCGGGGCGACATGACCCTTAATGGCTACGCCACCATGGAACTGGACAAGGTGGTTTTTTGAGGATATTGCGGATTTCCGCACGTCCAAGCGGCGGCCTGAGGGCAGGCCGCCCTACGCACGTCCACAAAAGCGCTTGACATTAAAAAAGGCTCTGGCCGTTGGCCAGAGCCTTTTTTACTCATTCATACACATCCACATACGTGCCGTCTCGGTACACCTGCACGGCGGTGATCCCCTCCAGCGACCGCAGGGACGTGACGATGCCACGCAGCATCTGCTCCACCGTGTCGGCGTCCACCGCGTCCAGCTCCTCCGACGGGAGGTTCAGCTGACACACGCCGTCCTCCACGCGGGCGGTGATGCCTGTGACCCCCTCTGGGATCAGGGCCTGCAGGCCGTCCTCCGTGGGGCCATCCATCAGCGCCGCGATCACCACGTCCGCCGTGGACTGTCCCTCGTACTGGGGCAGCAGCCGCTCCTCCGGCGTCAGCGTGCCGTCGGCGTCGGGGAAATACAGCTGGGCCGTCAGCATCCGCACCACGTCGTCCATAGAGGTCAGCAGCACGTCACTGGCCAGAAACAGGTTGCTGTCCCGATAGGCCAGCTCCTGCCCGTTGACGGTGATACGCACGGCATATACGCCCTCCAGCTGGGTCAGCGACAGCGCCACGCAGTAGTCGGCGATGGTCAGCGCCATGCCGCTGAGCTGGCTGTAGCTGCCGGAGAAATCCACCCACGCGGTACCGCCCTTTACCTCCACGGAATGCAGCGATGTGCCTGACGGAACAGGGCTCTGGAAGCGCTCCTCCTGACAGCCGCCCATCAGCAGCGCCAGCACGGCTTCCGCCTGTGCCGCCCTGTCCTCCTGGGGCAGCGTGTCCCAATCGACGGTGACGCTGCTGATGGCGTCGCCGCCGGGATGCTCCTCCAGCGGCACGGGATAGTACAGCCGCAGGCCGTCTCCCTCGCCGTTCTGCGCCGCGCCGCAGCCTGCCAGCAGGCACAGCGCCAGCATCAGCGCCGCAAGGCGCGTGATCCCCCGTCTCATTGGCCGTCACCGCCTTCCTTTGCTGCGCGGGGCAGGCGCACCGTGAACACCGTGCCGCCGCCCTGACGGGCCGCGGCGGTGATGCTGCCGCCCCGGTTCTCCACCGTGTCCTTCACGATGGACAACCCCAGTCCCGTACCGCCGATGGCACGGGAGCGCATCTTGTCCACCCGGTAGAACCGCTCGAAAATATGGGGCAGGTCGTCCTCCGGAATGCCGATGCCGTTGTCCTCCACCGTCAGCACCACCCAGTCGCCGTCTGTTGCGGCGGCAGCGTGGACGAAGCCGTCGGTGCCGGAGTATTTGATGCCGTTGTCCATCAGGTTATAGAGGATCTGATGCACGTCGTCCTCCGTGGCCAGCGCCACCGCCTGAGGCTCCGCCTCGTAGGACAGCGTGACGTTCTTCTCCCGCGCCAGCACCGCCAGCATCCGGGCCACCCGCTCCAGCACCGGCGCTACCGGCACCGGCGTCACCGGCGGCACAGCGCCGCTGTCCAGCCGGGTCAGCCGCAGCAGGTTTTCTGTGATGCGGGTCAGCCGCTCGGCCTCGCGGCCGATGTCGCCCACGAATTCGCGGGTGGTGTCCGCGTCCATATCCCCGGTCTGCAAGATGGAGTCCGTCAGCAGCCGGATGCCCGCCAGCGGCGTTTTCAGCTCGTGGCTGGCGTCGGACACGAACCGCCGCCGGGCATCCTCGGTGGTCTGCAGGCGGTCGGTCAGGCTATTGAACTCCGCCGCGATCTGGCCGATCTCGTCGCTGCCCTTCACAGCGGCGCGGTGGCTGTAGGCGCCCTCCCGCACCTTGCGGATGGCGGACAGCAGATCGGTGATCTGGGCCGTCAGGATCCGGCTCAGCAGCACGGAAAGACCCAGCACCGCCAGCGCGATGAGAATGGAGATCTTCATCAGGTTGGACTGGAAGCTTTTGAGAATATCCGCCTGCTTGGTGTCGTACTCATACGTATACACCGCGCCCACGATCTGGTTGTGATACACCACCGGCGAGGCCATGCGGCTGAGGAACGCGGTGGAGTCATAGTTGCAGTAGAAGGCGTCATAGCCCTCCAGCGCCTGTACGATCTCGGTGTAAAAGGCGTACAGCCCCACCGCGCCGTTCTCC
>OOAE01002020.1_pt1 | contig 12299 bp, 6 predicted proteins | sample 1671271 | NCBI WGS metagenome assembly OOAE01 (sample SAMN06348139, study PRJEB24527) | human gut metagenome | biome: human gut; feature: ankylosing spondylitis patient; material: feces | host: Homo sapiens | place: China | collected 2015-10 | reverse complement strand
TCATCGGTGCCACCACCTTCAACGAGTACCGCAAGTATATCGAGAAGGACCAGGCGCTGGAGCGCCGGTTCCAGCCCGTGCGGGTGGAGGAACCCAGCGTTGCTGATACGCTGGCCGTGATGGGCGGCATCAAGCACTACTACGAGGAGCACCACCATGTGCAGGTGCCCGCCGATGTGCTGAACGCCACCGTGACCCTGAGCGAGCGGTATATCACCGACCGCTACCTGCCCGACAAGGCCATCGACCTGCTGGACGAGGCCTGTGCCTGCTGCAATCTGGCCCACCCGGTCATCTCCGAGTACCTGACCATGCAGAAGGAACTGGAGGCCCTCAAGCAGGAAGAGGCCGATATGGAAAATGCCGATGTGAACGAGCCCATCGACTACGAGCGTGTGGCAGAGCGCAAGACCCGGATGGCACAGCTGGAGCGGGAATTGCCCGCCAAGCAGGCTGCAGCCGGGGAGATCCAGGTGACCATGGACGATGTGGCCAAGGTCATTGAGCTGTGGACGGGCATCCCGGCGGTGAAAATCCGGGAGACCGAGTATGCAAAGCTCGCCAGCCTTGAGACCGAGCTGAAAAAGAAGATCATCGGTCAGGACGATGCCGTGCATCTGGTGGCGCAGGCGGTCAAGCGCAGCCGCGCCGACCTTTCGGGCCGCCGCCGTCCGGCCAGCTTCATCTTTGTGGGCCCCACCGGCGTGGGCAAGACGGAGCTGGTGAAGCAGCTGGCAAACCAGCTCTTTGACGGCCCCGACCCGCTGATCCGGCTGGATATGAGCGAGTATATGGAAAAGTACGCGGTGTCCCGCATGATCGGTTCCCCTCCGGGCTATGTGGGCTACGAGGAGGCGGGTCAGCTGACCGAAAAGGTCCGCCGCCGCCCGTACAGCGTGGTGCTGTTCGATGAGATCGAAAAGGCCCACCCCGATGTGATGAATATCCTGCTGCAGATCCTGGACGAGGGCAAGATCAACGATGCCCAGGGCCGCACCGTGGATTTCTCCAACACTGTCATCTGCATGACCTCCAATGCGGGCAGCAGCGACCAGACCACCGCAAGTCTAGGCTTCAACCGCAGCGAGGAGGAGCGGAACGAGGAGAAGAGCCGCAAGGCACTGAGCCAGTTCCTCCGCCCTGAGTTTTTGGGCCGCGTGGACGAGGTCATCACCTTCAAGCCGCTGAGCGAGGAGACCCTGCAGGGCATTGCCGCCCTGATGCTGGACGAGTACAAGCCCAGCATGGAGGCCAAGGGCATTGCCTACAGCTATACTCCGGCGGCGCTGGCAGCGCTGGTGCACAAGAGCCAGGGCGGCAAGTTTGGTGCCCGCGACCTGCGCCGGACCATCCGCAAGGCTGTGGAGGACCCCGCCGCTGAAAAGATCATCGATGGTACCCTTGTTTCCGGCTCTACCCTGACCGTGGATGCTGAGAACGATGAGATCGTGCTGAAGTAAAGAGCAAACAGAAAGCCGCTGCACAGCGTAACAACTGTGCAGCGGCTTTTGTAGTGTAAGAACGCTCCGTCACCTGCGGGTGAGATTGATGGGGAAGATCAGTCCACACTGACCGGTTCCTCCGGCTTGTTGGTGGTACGGGCGCTCGTGCGGCCCTCGGGGATGATCTCGCCTGCGGCGGTCAGGCTGATCTTGGCCAGGGTCGGGCCGACCAGCTCGTACACCAGCACCGAGAAGAGCACCACGTTGCGCACCATGTGGCCGTCGGAAAGCTCGGCAGCCTCGGCGGCCATGCCCAGCGCCACACCGGCCTGCGGCAGCAGGGTGATGCCCAGATACTTCTGGATCTTCTCACTGCAGCGGGTGGCCTTGCAGCTGACATAGGAGCCGGAGATCTTGCCCAGAGAGCGGGAAGCAATATAGACGGCACCAATGAGCAGGACCATGGGGTTTGCAAGGATGTTCAGGTCCAGCTCCGCGCCGGAGAGCACAAAGAACAGGATGTTCACCGGGCTTACCCAGCGGTCCAGGCGGTCCATCAGCTCATCGGAAGTAGGACAGATGTTGCAGAACACGGTGCCGGTCATCATGCAGACCAGCAGCAGCGAGAAGCTGCAGTGGATGGGGCCGACCTTAAAGCTGACCATGGAAAGGCCCACCGTCAGCAGCACAAAGGCCACCGAAAGGCTCATGCGCTTGGAGCGGGAGTGAAAGTAGACCTCCAGCTGGTTGAGCAGCAGACCTGCCAGCGCGCCCAGACCCAGGCTGAGCACGATCTCCACCAGAGGCTCCAGAAGGATGCTGATGGGGTCGATGCGGCCCTGCTCCAGCGCGTTTGCGATGCCGAAAGAGGCTGAGAAGAGCACCAGACCCACGGCATCGTCAATGGCGACCACCATCAGCAGCAGGCGGGTCAGGGGGCCGCTGGCCTTGTACTGCTTGACCACCATCAGGGTGGCGGCAGGGGCTGTGGCAGAGGCGATGGCACCCAGCGTGATGGCGGATGCCATTGAGATGACATCCGGCCGGGCAAAGTGCAGGGCAACCAGAGCGATATCCACCAGCACGGTGGTGATAACGGCCTGCAGGATACCCACAGTGACCGCCTGCCTGCCCATGCTCTCCAGCGCGCTGAGCCGGAACTCGTTGCCGATGACAAAGGCGATGAAGCCAAGTGCCACCTGTGTGATGATGCCGTAGCTTTCGACCTGTGCAAGGCTTCCGAAACCGAAGCCCCAGCCGCTCAGGCCCAGCCGACCCAGAAAGAAGGGTCCCAGCAGAAGCCCCGCCACCAGATAAGAGGTGACAGCCGGCAGGCGGATCGCTTTCGCTGCACGGGATGCCAACAGGCCTGCAATGAGCGAAAGAGACATGCAGATGAGCAATTGCTCCATAAAATAAGATCCTCCTCAGAAATTAAGATACGTTAAAAAGTATATCTTATCTGAGGAGGAAAAGCAACATTTGTTAATTGAATTTAAAAATCCTCTGTGCAATGCGGTAACCGCCCAGCACGAGCTTGTCGCCCTTGGGGATCTTCAGGTTGGTCACGCCGCCAAAGCCGTAGCGGATGGAGCGGTAGACCCCGGCGCTGGTGTGTGCCTTGAGGTAGGCCCACAGTTCGTTCTCCTTCTGCTTGGCGGCGGCGCTGCCGTCCAGCAGCAGGAAGATGTCGCTGATGGCCATCATCATGGAGAGGTAGTGCAGCATATAGCTGCGCAGCTTCTTCTGGCCCTTGAGGGCATCCAGGTCCTGGCAGTCGATCATGTGGCGGGTCACCCGCAGCTGCTGATCCACCCGCTTGACCATCACACTCTCGTTCACGCTCTGGTCGGCCCGGCCGATGAAGTAGCGGTACAGGTCCAGATCCATATAGTACATGCTCTTGACAAAGGGCAGGGGCTGGTAGACAAAGATGTTGTCCACATAGAAGGTGTGCTTGGGCAGCACCATGCCGCAGTCCCGCAGCACCTGTGTGCGGTACATCACCGAGTGCATCAGCAGGTTCTGGTCGGGCCGGAAGTGGCCGACATGCGTCCAGCTGAACAGCCGGTTCTGGGGGAACACGTTGGTGTAGCGCACGGTGTGGCTGGTGTTGTCCTCCACATGCTCGTAGACATAGTTGCAGATCATCAGGTCAGGCGCGGTGCCACGGGCAGTCAGCGTGTTCAGCTTGGCCAGCACGGTCCTGAGGGCGGCTTCGTCCAGCCAGTCGTCGCTGTCCACTACCTTGTAATACAGGCCGGTGGCGTTGCGGATGCCCTGATTCACGCCCTCGCCGTGGCCGCCGTTCTCCTGATGGATGGCCTTGACGATGGTGGGATATTGGGCAGCGTACTCGTCGCAGATGGCGGGGGTGTCATCCCTGGTGGAACCATCGTCCACCAGGATGATCTCGGCCTGCTCCCCGGCGGAGAGCAGGGTCTCGATGCAGTGGCGCATATATGCCGCCGAGTTGTAGCACGGGACGGCGAAGGTGATCAATTTCTGAGCCATACAAAATACTCCTTTGCTCTTTTCCGGCAGATGCACAAGGCAGGGGCCGGGATGGAGATATGTACCCATATTATAGCATTTTTGTGCAGGAAATGCTATCGAACGTGGGAAATGTCAGAGATGTTTTACAATTATCCGGGGAGTTGTGGTATACTGATTGGGTTATAAACCGCTCAGGCCGCTTTGCGTCCAACTCCCCTGGCAGGGGAGCCAAGACTTGCCTCTCCTACTAGGAGAGGCGGCATTGCGAAGCAATGACGGAGCGGTTTTGTATGGATAGGAGGAACCATGGAAAGTCCGCATAGTATTCTGAAAAAAGTCTTTGGCTACGACAGCTTCCGCCCGGGGCAGGAGGAGATCGTCTCCCGCCTGCTGGCCGGGCAGGATGTGCTGGCTGTGATGCCCACGGGTGCGGGCAAGTCCATCTGCTATCAGGTGCCGGCCCTGCTGCTGCCGGGCATCACCATTGTGGTCTCGCCGCTGGTGAGCCTGATGAAGGATCAGGTGGGGGCGCTGGTACAGGCCGGTGTGGCGGCAGCTTTCCTGAACAACAGCCTGACGGACAACCAGAAGGCCCTGATGCTCCGCCGCGCCCGGGAGGGGTGGTATAAGATCATCTATGTGGCTCCGGAGCGGCTGGAGATGCCGGGTTTCCAGCGGTTTGCTCAGGAGCGGGAGATCAGCATGGTCACGGTGGACGAGGCCCACTGCATCAGTCAGTGGGGGCAGGACTTCCGCCCCAGCTACCTGCGCATCAAGGCATTTGTGGACAGCCTGCCCAAGCGCCCGGTGGTGGGAGCCTTTACGGCCACCGCCACGGCCCATGTGCGGGAGGACATCCGCACCCATCTGGAACTCCACACCCCCTACGAGGTGACCACCAGCTTCGACCGGCCCAACCTCTATTTTGCCACCCGCAGGGCCCTGCCCAGCGAGAAGCCCAAAGTTCTGCTCGACCTTGTGCTCAGGGAGCGGGACAATGCGGGCATCATCTATTGCAGTACCACCCGGCAGGTGGACGAGACCACCCGCCTGCTGCAGAGCCGGGGGATCCGGGCGGCAGCCTACCACGCCAAGCTGGATGCAGACACCCGGCGGCAGAATCAGGACGATTTCCTCTATGACCGGGTGCAGATCATGGTGGCGACCAATGCCTTCGGCATGGGCATCGATAAGCCAAACGTCCGGTTCGTGATCCATTATAATATGCCCAAGGATCTGGAGAGCTATTATCAGGAGGCGGGCCGCGCGGGTCGTGACGGGGAACCGGCCCGCTGCACCCTGCTCTATTCCGGCACCGATGTGCGCACCATCCGGTTCTTCATTGACAAGGAGATGGAGGCTGACAACGGCCTGCCTGCGGATGTCAAGGCCGAAGCAGCACGCAAGGCAGAGGAACGGCTCAAGTACATGACCTTCTACTCCACCACGCCGCGCTGCCTGCGGGGATATCTGCTGAGCTACTTCGGCGAGGCCGCGCCCCAGAAGTGCGAGAACTGTTCCAACTGTCTGCTGGCAGCACAGGCTGCCGAACAGGTGGAGGAGCAGGCGGCACAAGCCCGCCAGCGCGCCGCGGCCAGTGCAAAGCGGCTGGCCTCGGCCTCCCGCCGCCGTGCCGACGAAGATGCCCTCAGCGAAGCAGACGAGAAGCTGCTGGCTGCCCTCTATGCCCTGCGCAAGCGGCTGGCCGCAAAGCAGAAGCTCCCCGCCTATATGGTGTTCAACGATTCCACCCTCCGCCAGATGGCGCTGAAAAAACCCCTGAGTGTGGAGGAATTGCTCAATATCCCGGGTGTGGGCGAGAAAAAAGCCGCCCGCTACGGGCAGGAGTTCCTGAGTGTCATCGAGGATATGGTAAGTTCAAGGTAACATAAAACAGAAAGGAAAAACCGGAAATGCCGCTCTGGGCTGAAAAGCTCGGGCGGCATTTCTAGTTTCGTCACTCTTTGACGGCCTCACCCTCTCAGTCTCGCTATCGCTCGACAGCTCTCCCGAAGGGAGAGGTGGCATTGCGCAGCAATGACGGAGAGGGCCACCCCCCATCCCAGTCAAACTACACTAAAAAATAGACTATATTTGTAACATATTCCGAACATGACAAAAACACTTGATTTATATGTAGGGGGGGGGGGTATAATAGAATGTGCAAGAGCACCCCCACAAAACAGAAGAATTGGCAAACCAGCCGGAAGGCTGCGACGCAAAGCTAAAGGGCCCAGACCGGGCAACCAGCTGCACTTCCCAAGAAGTACATCCACAGCGCCACACCAGCCTTTCGGGGCAGGTGCGGCGCTTTTTTACGTTTGCGGTGGGTGCAATACACATTTGGGGTAGACTCTAAAGGAGGAATCACAATGAAACTCAAACGACTTGTCAGCGCCATTCTGGCCGTTGGCATGGCTTTGACAATGCTGCCCACGGCGGCGTTTGCGGCAGATACGTCCAAGTATGTCACAGATTTGAATTTTGAAGCCAATGGTCAACCCGTTTTGGAAGGCAAAACCACAGAGGTGTCAAATTCTTCTTCTCCTGCAAATCCGACCTATAAGGCAACAAATTCAACTTGGAGTTGGAGTTACAGTGGCGGAAGCTATAAACTTGATTTTGTGAACAACACTATATTTAATCCAATCAATGGTTCACCCGAGACTGTGCCTTGTGCGGTTCGCAATAGCGGCACCATCGAGGGCGGTAATTTTGAACAGACCGTGTTCAACCTTTCAACTGGTGTAATAAATGGTGGACACTTCACTAAAGTTGAGGGACGTACTACATATAACAGTAACGGCCAACCCACTGGCAGCGGAATTGTTACCGGCGGATATATTCACACTTATTTTTCCAATGAAGGTCAGTGGGGTGGTGCTGGTGCAAAGCTTAATGGCGGCATTGTCTATGGTAAAGTAGATATGCGGGAGGGCATCCTGCAAAGCGGCATCGTATGCAATATTCCTGATTCCTCGAAGGTTCAAGTCAGCGACTATCAGACCTTTACCGCAGAGGGCGGCAAAATCATCCCTGTTGTTGCAGGTGATACTGTACCAACAGATGTTCAGTTCAACGGCAAGGTTTATATCGTCGGTAATGAGAATATTATGACCCGGAAGTTCACTGTCGAACCTGCATCTCCCACATTCGTCAAATGGGATTTGAGCGAAGCTGGCAACGCAACCATTAACGAAGATCCTACTACACACGTTCTGACCGTTACCCTGCCGGAAAACAGCACCAGTGCCGGTGATGTGACCATTAAGGCAGTCGTGGAACCCGTTGACCTTGAAGTTGGTATTGTAGATGGCGAGAAGGTTCCCGTTTATGCGGGCAAATTCTACGAGGGCAGCGATCTGGACGGCTGGTTCTTTGACCGCAAAAACGAAACCCTGACTGTTTATAAAAACGGTTCTGTTGACCTTGGCAATGCAGAGGTTGACTGGGCAGTAGATAACTTCGGCAAAATCGAAGGCGGCATCTTTGATTATAAGGATGACCTGAAAGATGTACTGACCAACGAAGAAGGCGGCGTTATTGATGGCGGCACCTTCAACGTAAAAGTCCGCAACTACGGCACGATTGAAAACGGTACTTTTAACAATACTGTTTACAACAATAACATTACGAACGGCGGTGTCTTCGTGGGCCGCTTTGCCAACACTCCCACTCAGGTAACGCTGCCTGATACCAGCATTGCCATTACCGCACGAGGCACTACGAACGGTGGTATTTTCAGCCGTGGCGCAAACTTTGATACACAGGATGTAAAGGTCAGCTGGATCACCCTGAACAACTGCACTGCCAACGGCATCTCCGGCATGGTGGGCGTTGTGGGCAACCAGACCCTGAACGTGGAAGCAGATGCAACCTCCTGGACCGGCTGGGAAGTCACTGCCGACCCGAGCTATGAAGAAGCAATCACCAAGCAGGTGGGCAATACCACTGCATTTGACCTGACCTTGAACGGCGACGACGAGTGGAGCGTTACCCTGACCGCACAGGTCAAGGAAGGCTACTACCGGATGAGCCTGACCGATGGCACCGCCACCAATGCCGACGGCACAGAGATCACCTCTGCCAAGGCAGGCGATACCGTCAAGCTGACCGCTGCCGATGCCCCGGAGGGCATGGTGTTCGACCGCTGGGAGATCTCCCCTGCGGATGTGGCTCTGACGCTGGAAGAGGGCGGTTTTGATTCCCATGCCGCTACTGCAAGCTTCAAGATGCCTGCACAGACTTTGAGCATCCGTGCGATGTACCGGATGGCCGACCAGCCCGAGGAACCCAACGTTCTGGGCACCGTTGCCATGGTGGCAACCGCCGGTGTGGGTGCTGCTGTGGTTGGTTATACCGGCTACATGATCGGCACCGAGCTGTATCTGAACACTGTCCTGCCCGATGGCGTGGCTATCCCGCAGAACACCGCCGAACTGGCAAAGCTGGTCTGGACTGAAGCCGGAAAGCCTGCCCCTGCCGCTGTGATGGCTCCCGATGCCACCGATGAACAGAAGGCTCTGACTTGGGCCATCGAGAACCAGCTCATCTCCGCCGATAAGGCCGCAGACGCTTCTGTGAGCCGCTGGGAAGTTATCCAGACTTGGAATAAGGCGCAGGAGATGAAGGGGTAAGATATCCTTCGTACAACCTCTCAGTCGCCTGTGGCGACAGCGTACGGGTTGCGGCTCCCAGCGTCCGCATCGTGCAAAGCTTTGCACTCGCGTCCTGCTGGCCGCTGCCCCAACAACTCCTCCCTGCTTCCGCCACTGGCGGCGGTCGTCGTCGTTGCCTTGCTAGGAGAGGTGGCATTGCGCAAGCAATGACGGAGAGGGTGAGGATGCTAACCAATCAAGCCATTCACTGATTATATTCCCAAAACCGGAAATGCCGCCCTGAGCTTTTTACGGCTCAGGGCGGCATTTCTGGTTATTTGCGGTTTTCTTTACATGGTGTGTGTCGCAAAGACTTTTTCGTCCTCCCACCAGACGGGGGACTTTGCGGCAAGGCTCTTGGGAACATCCAGAAGCCGCTGGTTGGAGCTGCCCCGGAAGCGCAGGGAGATATCGTGCTGGGCTTCCACAAAGCGACCATCCACCAGAACATCCAGCAGGCTCAGCAACTCGTCGGTGACCTCACAGCGGGCCGGGCAGGGAATACTGCCGGTCAGCTGCTCCCAGGTGTAACCGGAATAGCACCAGACGCTCTTATCCGGGTACAGCGCTCTGAAGTTGCGGACAAAGGGCAGCAGCTCCCGCTGGTTCTCCGGCTCAAAAGGCTCACCGCCCAGCAGGGAGATGCCTGCAATATAGTCGGGCTGGCAGGATGCAAAGATCTCGTTGCGCACGGCCTTGTCGAAAGGCTGACCGTACCCGAAATCCCATGCCACCTCGTTGAAGCAGCCCGGGCAGTGGTGCCTGCAGCCCGAAACAAAGATGCTGGTGCGCACCCCCGGCCCGTTGGCAATGTCGTAATACTTAATTGTTGCGTAATTCATCACAGATGCAGCACCCGATCCTTGATCTCCTGTGTCCGGCCCTGGTTCCAGAACTGGGTGCCGATATAACCGCAGGTGCGGCGGGCAACGTTCAGCTTGTTCTGGTCACGGTTGCCGCACTTGGGGCACTCCCACACCAGCTTGCCGTCATCCTCAACGATCTTGATCTCTCCGTCGTAGCCGCAGCACTGGCAGTAATCGGACTTGGTGTTCAGTTCGGCGTACATGATGTTATCATAGATGAACTGCAGCACGCTTATCACGGCCTCCAGATTGTCCTGCATGTTGGGTACTTCCACATAGCTGATGGCACCGCCCGGGGACAGCTTCTGGAACTCGCTCTCAAACTTGAGCTTGGTGAAGGCATCAATGGGCTCCGAAACATGGACGTGGTAGCTGTTGGTGATATAGTTCTTATCGGTGATGCCGGGCACGATGCCGAACCGCTTCTGCAGGCACTTGGCAAACTTGTAGGTGGTGGATTCCAGCGGGGTACCGTAGAGAGAGTAATCCATGTTCTCGGCCTTCTTCCACTCGGTGCACTTGTCGTTCATGTGCTGCATCACGCTCAGGGCAAAAGGCTTGGCACCGGCATCGGTGTGGCTCTTGCCGGTCATATACTTCACGCACTCATACAGACCAGCGTAGCCCAGGCTGATGGTGGAGTAGCCGCCAAAGAGCAGCTTGTCGATCTTCTCGCCCTTCTTCAGGCGGGCCAGTGCGCCGTACTGCCACAGAATGGGGGCGGCATCGCTGGGGGTGCCCATCAGGCGCTGATGGCGGGCCTGCAGTGCCTTGTGGCAGAGAGCCAGGCGCTCGTCAAAGATCTTCCAGAACTTCTCGAAGTTGCCGCCGGAGGAAAGGGCTACATCCACCAGATTGATGGTGACAACACCCTGATTGAAGCGGCCGTAGTATTTGGGCTTGCCGGTCTCGGGGTCCACATAGGGGGTCAGGAAGCTGCGGCAGCCCATGCAGGTGTAGCAGTGACCCTCGCCGTTTTTGTCCACCTTGAGCTCGAGCATCTTCTTCTCAGAGATGTAGTCGGGCACCATCCGCTTGGCAGTGCACTTGGCAGCCAATTCGGTCAGGTAATAATAAGGAGTGCCGGGGCGGATGTTGTCCTCTTCCAGCACATAGATCAGCTTGGGGAAGGCGGGGGTGATCCAGACACCGGCCTCGTTCTTCACGCCCTGATAGCGCTGACGGATGGTCTCCTCGATGATGATGGCAAGATCGGCCTTTTCCTGTGCGTTGCGGGCTTCTCCCAGATACATGAACACGGTGATGAAGGGGGCCTGACCGTTGGTGGTCATCAGGGTCACGACCTGATACTGGATGGTCTGGACACCGCGGTTGATCTCGTTGCGCAGGCGGCGCTCCACGATCTCCTTCTTGCGCTCCGGGGTAACGTCCAGCCCTTCCATCTCCGCTTCGACCTCAGCGGCGATCTTCTTGCGGGAGACATCCACAAAGGGAGCCAGATGGGTCAGGCTGATGCTCTGGCCGCCGTACTGGTTGGATGCCACCTGCGCAATGATCTGGGTGGCAATGTTGCAGGCGGTGGAAAAGCTGTGGGGCTTTTCAATATAGGTGCCGGAGATCACGGTGCCGTTCTGCAGCATATCTTCCAGGTTGACCAGATCGCAGTTGTGCATGTGCTGCGCAAAGTAGTCGGAATCGTGGAAGTGGATCAGGCCCTCATTGTGTGCCTTGACGATCTCCGGGTCCAGCAGAAGGCGGGCGGTCAGGTCTTTGGAGATCTCACCAGCCATATAGTCACGCTGGACGCTGTTCACGGTGGGGTTCTTGTTGGCGTTCTCCTGCTTGACTTCCTCGTTCTGGCACTCGATCAGGCTGAGGATGCGCTCGTCGGTGGTGTTGGTCTGGCGCTTCAGGCTCTGCACATAACGGTAGGTGATATAATGGCGGGCTACATCGTGGGCCTGAATGTCCATCAGCTTGTTCTCCACCATGTCCTGGATCTCTTCCACGCTCACGGCACGGTTCAGCGCCTGGCACTGCTCCGTGACATCGTTGGCGATGGACAGGATCTGCTCCTGGGTCAGGCTGCTCTTGCGGCTGACCGAATCGCTGGCCTTGGTGACCGCAGTAATGATCTTGGTGATATCAAATGGAACTTCCGAACCGTTGCGCTTGATGATCTTCATAGTGTTCCTCCGTCGTTCTATCTGTGTGCAGTTCAAACGGGTGCCTCTTGCGAAAGAGGCACCCGCAAAGCAGTCTTGGGATGCGTTCAATTGATGTGATTCTATGATATCACTATTTAGTGATATGTCAATGGAGAAACCACTACATTTTGTGTTTTGGCGGTTTCGCCAAAATTGAGCCGAGAATCTTGGAGCAAAATTTGGGGCCAAAGCTCTTGACAAACTGTGCAAGGAAAGTGTTTGCATTCCGGGGCGTAATATCCACGGCGGTGTATACTTCTCTGGAAGTTTGGATAGAACAATACCTTATTATATAGAGAAAAATGACCTCTGAGGTCGCCGCAGCTTCCACGTCAAGGAACGTGTAAATTGCAGTTAAAAAACTAGTCAAAAAGTCAAAGACGCAAAAAGAAACGAAAAAAGTGAAAAAAGGGGTTGCCAAACGTGTCGGGATGTGGTATTATACTTGAGCGCCAAGGGCCGCCGGAAAGAATGACTTCTGAAAGCGGCAGAAGCAAAGCGAAAGAACCAATATGGATACGTTGAAAAACGAGCCACAAGTTCGAAAAGATCGAAAAGCTTCCGAAAAAAAGTGCTTGACAAAAAATCACATCTGTGGTAAAATAATCAAGTCGTCAGCCGCTAAGGCTGAGGCGCACAGGACCTTGAAAATTGAACAATATCGAAAAA
>OOAE01002016.1_pt1 | contig 12317 bp, 10 predicted proteins | sample 1671271 | NCBI WGS metagenome assembly OOAE01 (sample SAMN06348139, study PRJEB24527) | human gut metagenome | biome: human gut; feature: ankylosing spondylitis patient; material: feces | host: Homo sapiens | place: China | collected 2015-10 | reverse complement strand
AAATAGGTTTTCTTCTCAGGCGCACCTTTGATCTTCAGCACACCTTCGATTGAGACACGACGCCCCTGAGTGAGTGCCGCGACATCGGCGTTCTCGGCTGCCACACTGATATTGACCGACACCGCATCGCCTTTGGTAGATGGCACGTCCACCGACAGGCCAAAAGCCACGAAGCTCTTGCCGTCGGAGGTCTGTTTCACACTTGCGGTACGGTTGATGATACCGCATACTTTTACATTGCATTTAATCATATACTTGAATGATTGGTTAGTTGGTTATGAATTAGTTGATTGGTCAGTCAGTCCCTTGAAATGAGCCTGACATAGAAGATGCAGGCTATTGATGTTTTCACAGCCTCAAAAGCCGAGAATACGACAGCCCACACCAACCCTAAATGAGAGTAAATCACGAGGGTGATGTAGCACAATATCAGCAGCATCACAACGAGAGCCATATAGAGGATAATACTTCTCATCTCTGCAGTCCCTGATTCTGGTCGTTGCCCATCTGCCGGTCGAAGTTCTGTGACATCTGATTGGCGACAACGATATTGTTGATAATACCGGCTATGCGTCCCTGTTTTGCCTCGTTGCCAAGATTCGCGTCGTTAAGTGCCGCTGAAAGCCTTGTCATTTCAGCATTGGTCAGCTCATGGTTGAACGAGCCTCTGTCATCGGTGATTGACAATACGGGGTTCTGCCCCTCACGGATAGCCAGGTTGCAGGCTTTCAGACCGGGAGTCAATGAACTGAGGTCTATCTTACGGTTTACAGCCGCATCGGTAGCGAGTGCCATGGCTTCCTCCCTGTCTTTACCGTCAATCTGCACTGCAAGAGCCATAAGCGATGTGAACATTGTGATTGCCATTTCCATGACGGGGTCATTTGACGGCAGATTTACACCGCTATCCTCCGAAGAAAGGAGTTTCTTCATCCAGCCGTCGGGTGTCATTTCCTCTTCAGGAGTCTCACTGATTGCCATATCCTCTCCGGGAGTATCCTGCTGATGGGTTGGGGCGGCATATTTTGCGAGTAGATTATTCCCGTTGTGCATGGCAGTGACCGCTATGTTCCCTTTGGCCGCAATCTCCGCGAGGTATGCTGCAGGATCGATGTCCCGTTTAGCTCCGTCGGCACCTATCAGTTTCACTCCGAAATGAAGATGCTCCCCGGTGGTTCTTGTTCCGGTGTTGCCGGAGACACCGATTTTAGTTCCGGCGTTGACGGTATCACCGGCCTTGACAGCTATCTCCGACAAGTGCATATAGGTTGTCTGATACCTGGAGCCGTCCGGTCGGTCATACTCCAAGGTCACACTCTTGCCGCCGCCGGTGTTGACATTATGATTGACACTGACGACGCGGCCGTTATCCTCGGTGGCAAGAAGGCTGTCACCCTTACATTGAATATCCACACCCTTGTGGAACTGCGTCTGCCCCGGATTCACAGGGTCTTTGCGGTTGCCATAAGGAGAGGTTACAAGCATGAACTCGTCTCGCTTGACCGGGAACGAATAATGGCTTGACTGCCCGGCAGATGTCTGAATATCAGATGTCGGTGTAATCGGACCACGTTCCACAGCCATGCTGTCATATTTTGTCAAGTTCATTCTCTCGATTACGGAAATAAGGCTTGAGGCATACTGTTTGGACGATGCGTAACCTGCTTTTTGCAAACCGTTGCACCACCCTCGGTAATCATCCTGAGCAAGAGCGAAACATGCCGAATACCGGCTGTTGTTCTTGAGAATCAGCGAATGATGCTCGTAACTGTCGCCGACGGTCGCATACTTGCAGAATTTCTCGTTGGGCCTGTCATCGGTATAGATTCCGTACTGGCCTCCGGCATCAAGCCATGATTTCCCGGCCTTGATACCGAAATGGTTGTTGCACTCACGCGACAACTGACTGCGCCCGTTGGCACTCTCAAGAATACCCTGGGCGAGCGTCACCGATGCCGGGACTCCATATTTGCGCTGCTGCTCGATGGCATACTCGGCATACTGCTCTACATATTGCTGTGATACGCTTGCCATAGTTATCTCCCTCTGTGAACGGCTTGCGTTTCTTCCACTTCCTCGGTTCTTTCGACCTCGACGCTCTCGACTTCCGGCTCCGGCTTGACAACCTCGGATGCCGCAGCCTCACTTCTTGAAACATTTGCTCCGAGAATATCGGCGAACACCTTTGCAGCAAGCGAGGTCTTGTACTCAGCCATATCCTCGGCGACGAACATCCTGTTCCACTGGTCGCGGCTGATCTCGCGGGGCTTCACGTTCTTGACCCCTTCGATTTTTGGGGCGCACATGATCTTGTCCTCCTTTGTCTTATAGACATTCACACGGGTGATACGGGAGACATCAACTCCTTCGGGAATGTCGTTGAAGATGTTGAAACGGAGGGATGGATTGGTTCTGACAAGCTCATAGTATTTCTGCCCGAGTTCCATACGGAGCCGGTCGGCCTCTGACTGATGACCCTGTCGTAGCGTTGAGAAAAAGCGGTTTACATCCTCCTTTTCAGGATAGATGCAGAACGATTCGCCGTCTTTCGGTTTGATATAGAAAGCCCAGCGTGCATTGTCGTCCTTGAGCATCTGAACCCGGTCAAACAGCACGCTGTTCGCAGCCTCGACAGCTCCGGACACATCAATCCGGGCAACCTCGGTGAGCCTGCCACCCTTATAGCTCATCTCACGGACACTTCTCCCTTCATAGAAGCCGTCATCGGCACTGAGCGACAGTTTGCCGTCATTGTTATAGAACCGCACATAAGTGGCACCATCTTTTTTCAAGGCGGCTTCTATACGGGCAAGAGGGAACCCTTTGAGCGCGAAGTTAATAAGTGTCGCGTTGGCATCGGCACGTTCCTTGGCAGTCATAACCTCGTCGGGAGTCACACGGAACAGCTTGCGGTTTCCGTCCGACAGATTCACATATCCTCCAGCCATCGCACCACCCGGAAGCATCACGTCATAGACACCACGGGGCCCTTTTACAACCACCATTGAACGGTCAGCCTCGTTGGGAATCCGGCGTATCATGTCGTTGATAAGGTAATGATTCGACTTGGAGTTCCATACCTCCGGAAGATATTCCATGCAGAGACGGTTGATTGAATCTGCGTTTTTAAGAGCCTCGCCGTAGGCCAGTTCCACCTGCTCCTTATCATCGGAACCTGTCAGGGCCATTGCTTCCTCCAGCTCCTTGTTATAGTAAGTCAGGTCAAATTTTTCAAGAAACTCTCGTTTTTCCTCTGGCGAAGTGAAGTTGCGGTCGTCAATCTTCATGCCGCCGTGACGGAGTATGTCACAGAGGATGACGGCCTCGTGGCTGTCAACCTGCGGCTTCTGTTTCTGCTGGAGTTCGTCAATCCGTGCCTGTGTGCGGAAACGGGCATATTCGATTTTCTCTCCCTGTTCTGCCTTGCGTATTACATCAAGGGCATTGTTGACATCCGCTTCCAGTGCGTCGATCATGCATGGATTCTCCTGAAGCTCCCGTGTCCAGCTGTCTATCAGGGAGATATTCTGAGGACTGACCTTTGCCGGAAGTCCGAGTTCGTTCATCTTTATGGCGGAAGCCACTTCCACAACAAGTCGCTCGTAGCGGTCGGCGTAGTCGCCAGGGGCATGGCCGCCCTTCATCACCATTCCCTCGCGGGCGAGACGCTGCTGGTGTCCTGTAGCAGAGACAATCTGCCGCATGAGTTCCTGCACATATTCAGGATATTCGGCATATTTCTTCTGGTCAGGCATATATACTGCATCCTTTTCGGTGTCGTAATGAGCCGATTCGGAAGCCTCCCGGCGTATGGGTACCAGATAATCCTTCATCTGCTTGATGAAGCTGTTGACGGATGCGCGGAGCTGGCGTTCCTCAGCCTTGAGGTTGCCGCGCTCGTTGGCGGAGCCGAAGCGGTCGAGCACGGAACGGTACTTGTCCTCGTCAGCATGAGGCATCACGGTCTGGTCAAGATTGAAAAGCATACGGATCTGCCGCTGCTGCACTCCTTTGTATTCCGACTGCTGTTCCTGTGTGAGCTTCTTGTAGTCGCCGGCACTGATGACATCCTTCGGGTCGTGCTTGTTTACATAGAGATCCCAGGCATACCAGTTGAACGGCGTGCCTTTCTCCTTGCCTATGACCGGGATTCCTGCGGCTTTTGCCGTGTGGAAGAACACATATTGCGACGAGGCATAATCCTCGCGGTCAGCGTTGAGCTGCAGGACGAGCGCGTTAAAGGGGCTTACCATCGGACCTTTCGGATAGATGCGCGGGGCCATCATTCCGGCATGGTTAAGCCATTGGCCGCCGTTGCCCTTGGCATTGGTGAGGGCTTCGTTGATTAACTGTACCTGACGGACTGCCGCCTTCTCTTCCTGTTGGGATTTTTCTTTCATATTATTCTGTTTCGCTTATTATCTGATTTGTCTGGTCTGTGATTGATTCTCCTGAGTGACGGCACGGTAGTTCTCCTGTGCGAGCTGGCTGTTGGCGTCATGTCTTGCAAGGACTGTGTTGGCAAGAGTGTTCAGCGGCAAAGCTCCTGACTGATATGCCGCCACCACGTTGTCGGGAAGCATTATCGAGCATGGAGTGCGGTCGATATTGGCGACAAGGCAGTTGCCGTTGATGACGGGGCCGGTTATCCTCGGATTGAGTTCCTGGTCTTCATACTGCCTGAATCGCGGCCCATTCGGATTATTATGCCGTTCTATGCTTTCATGTCCGGCCTTGTTAACGAGGTTCAGGCCACCCATACCGATGAGAACCATCTTCAGAATGGGATTCTTTACAAAGAGTCCGGCGACCACGGATGCTATCGGTATCAGGTTATTACGGAGATGCAGGCTCTGTGTCTTGCCGGTCATCATGCCGACAAGAATGTCAGGCATCATGGCTATGACATAGCCAAGGTTGTGGCCGATGTCTCCAAGACCAGTGAAACCGAGGTCTGCCATAAGTGAACCCCAACCGGCTTGATTGGCTTCCTGCTCCTGACGGATATTGTCATCTTCATCAGTCGCATCACTCACTTGTGGCTTCTGCTCCATCTGTTGTTCTGTTTGAGGGTTGCATGAGCGTGCCGCTAACTGAGCTTCTGCAGCTCTTGAAGGCGTGGTATTGTTAGCAATCGGGGCTTCTTGATTCTTCGGTGCTTGGGCTGCATTTTGCACCGCTTCCTCAAAAGATTTCTTGACATTTCCAACGGCTGTAATAATGGGAGAAGCAAATGCTTTGGCCCCACGGCTTATGAATCCGCCTAACGAAAATGTTCCTACCGGCCTTTTTAGGTTGCTGTTTATCCTTGTGACACCTTCGCACCTCTCGGCATCAAGCCATCCGGCCTGTGCCTTGATAGAGTCAAACACATTCTCGTTTTCACCGGAACCGAAAACTCCTTGACTGATACACTGTTCTATGGTTATGCTGTTGTCTTTGCCCTTGGAATCCATATAGGCCTCCACTCCGGCAAAAACAACTTCCACTCCGGCGAGTTTCGCAAGGTTGGCCCACGAACCACACCCCATTGTCGCCACAGTGTCTATGGCGAATGAGGCGGCTTTCGCACCTCCCCATTCCCAGCCGTTTGCCTTGTATCTGGCTTCTGCTTCCTTGGCTATCTGTGCCTCAAGCGGAGACCTGTTCATCGTATATGGAAGCCCGAACAGGCTTTCTCCGGCGGCCTTCCTGATTATGTATTCGGCTGTCGATTTTGGCGTTTCCTTGTCTATGAGCCTGTCAACCATCGTCTGTTGCAGTCGGTAATCCATATATGCGGCGGCAAGGTCACAGCCGATTTGCTGAGAAACTTTGTCGTAGCGTTCACGGCCGATTGATGCCACCATCGCACTGCGCCATGATATAGTAAGGGCGACAATGTCGTGGGAAAGCTCCTTGTCATTGACCACGGCTTCCTTGCACATCACAAGATAGTCCTCGGTAGTCTTGCTGTTCCATTCGCCGGTGGCTTTCAGGATTTGTGAAGAAGTGTCTATACCGGGGGCACAGCGTCCGGCGTCAGCGAGTGAAGACAGAATCCCGCCGAAGCTCGTGTTCCATTCCGCACGCTCCTGACCCTGCTTTTTTATGAGGTCTCGGCGCACATCGTCCATCACTCCCGCTATATTGCCATCAAGATACCGGCCGAGGCAGTATTCCGCCTCGACAAGTGCATCCATATTCTTAGGTTCGGCCATGTTATACGCTCTGTTTTAGAAGTTGTTCTCTGGTCTGGTTGATTGCATTATGATAGGCTTCCATCTGTGACGGGAAATACTCTTCAAGCCATTCATCCTTGCCGATAAGGTCACGAATGAAGTTGACGGCTATCTGACGCTCTATCTCGATGGCTGCCTCGCCACTTTCGGAATTGTTGAACCAAGCTTTGGTAAACCACCGTATCCCGAAACGGTCGGGATAGACGCTCACCATTCTCGGGATGTCGAAACTCTGTATGTCGATATCCCAGTCGGCAAGCGGGTCTATCATGCCCTGGCTCAGTACGGCTGACTCATGGACTTTTTTTTTAAGCCGTCGGCCAATGTCGAGAGATAGATCTGCTGGCGGATGGCGAGATAGTTAAGGAAGTCACCGATGAGCAGGTTCTGCGCCTTGCATGCCAACGGTACCGACGATTCATCAAGTCCGCCCGGATTACCGAGATGCGGGATGGTGCGGAAGAAAAACTGTCTGACAGCGGCCCATGAGAATATGTTTCTCAATGACATCTCCGTCTGCGTGGGCAGCAGATAGTCTCCGTTGGCAAGGTCGGTCAGATATGACGGATACCACTGTAGCATGAGTCTCTCAATTTCCTCACGGTCTTCGTCATAATCTGTCGGCACATCCATGTCGATGGTCTCGAAGTCGGGTGTGGCAATCTTTCCGGTCTGGAGAAGCATCTTGATGTTGCCGTAGATCATCGTCAGGAACTCCATCGGATTTATCTCCTCCTCCTGATATTTAACTTCGATGTGAAGCGAGTCGCCGGCCATTCCTACGACTGTCCCTGCCTTGATTTTCTGGTCAACCTGCGCGAAGCGTGTCTTGAGGCAGGAGTATGTCACAAGGTAGTCGCCATGCTCTAACATCAGCACAGCGCCGTTACGGTCGTTCATAGCTCCGCATACCTGTCCGTCGGCAACTGCTGCTATCAGGAAGTTACGGGTTCTGAAGTCAACACCGTGGTTGAATATGCCTTCGGGATTCTCTCCGTATGGCTTGATAATCTCCACTCTTCCCTTCTTTTCCTCAAAGGGCATGGAGTACCCTGATTTGGAATACAGGTTTGAATTCTGGTTGTAGTTCATGTTCAATAGTTTATCTTCTTATTACCGGTCTTTGTGGCTGTTCCTGCTGCGGCTGTTCCTGATGTGCTTCGGGAGCGTCCTGTCTCCGGTCGTTCTGTCTCTGCGGTTGCTGTTGCACCACGCGCGAGTTGTTGCCTATGAGCAACATACCGAGCAGTGCGCCGGCAATTTTGCCAAGCCAGCCGAAGCGTCCGAATATCAGCAGTGCCGAGGCAACGAGTCCGAGCATGGACATCATGCCGCTGAAAATATTGCTGAACAGGTTGCCGAACATGTTGGCTCCGTTGCCGGATGTGAGGTTGCCGAAGAACTGGCCTATGCCTCCCCAGGAGGATGCCGTGTTGTTGACATTGTTGACGGCATCGGTCACACCGCAGATAGCTTCACGGGCAGCCCCGATGGTATCGCCGACGGCTCCGACAGTGCCGTGAACAGTGTCCTTTACGGCGGCATTGGTTTCCTCGCCGAGAACCGTTTCTCCCACGGTCTGCATCACGGGCTTGTCGTTGATGAGTGCCTCCCAGCCGACATAGCCCACACCGGCTCCCACAGTGGCGGTCTTGATGGCTCTGCCTGTCCCTGCAAGTGTGCGCTGGGGATGTACAATCGGAACCGACACCCATTTCAATACTGAACTCCATTTACCCATTGTTATCTGGTTTTCTTTGGTTTGACTGTAATAATTGTTGAGTCTCTTAACGCAGGCTCAAACGGTTCTATCGGCCTCACTATCAGGGAATCCTTTATCCACGGCTTCGGAGGTTTTATCCACGGGCCTATGATCCACTGGTTATTGCCGTTGCCTGAACCGCTGCCTCCGCTGCCCGGATTGATGCTGACCCTGCCGTTCTGTCGCCACCGGCGGAAAGCGGCGTCCGTGATGCTCCCTTTGTCGATAGGGTCACGGGCCTTGTTGTCAAGTTCAAGCCACACATCGTTGAGCGAGGTGTATTTTACGGCTCTTGCCAGACGGGACAGCTTGCGGTTCATCTGTTTCAGTTTCGGGCGTATTCCGAAAACTATCTCCACACGCTGCTTCTCGGTCATCTTTATATCGGAGAGACAGACCTGACGAATGTCGTTGACTATATCCACCGATGTCATGATAAGTTCCCGGTATATGGTGTTCCTCTTTGGTGTGAGTGCCACAGCCAGTGCATTCGTCGGCGACTGTCTCAACTGCCGGGTCAACTGCCCGAAGTTCTCTGTCAGCCGACCGACTTCATGATAGAATCCGTATATCTGGGCCGCATACACGATGATGTCGTTGAAGCGGTCGAGATACTCGTTGTATTTCCGTTGCAGATCGGTGGTCGCTTCCACTTCCTCCTTTGTCCAGATATGGCCCGTGGTCATCAGCAGCATCGCCGATTCCTGACTCTTCAGGGCTTTCTTCGCCTTGTCATCATAGAGAAGTATCATTCCGGCGAGTGTCGGGTCAACCTGAGCCGAAGCCTTGAAAGCCGATAGGATTATGAGAGCGAAAAGGATGACTTTCTTCATGGATGTATAGACTGTGCCACTCTTTTCCAGCGGGCTTTCGCCTGTCGTGCTATCGTCGCGTTGTCACGGTCAATCATTCCGGCTGTCGCATTCGCCCATACATCGTTAAAGGTGTAGTACCGTATGCTCAGGGTAAGCCTCTGCAGTTTCTTGTGGAAGCTGTGCAGCCTGTCGTTCAATGCCCAGAGGGTCTGGCTACGTTCCTCGCCGGTAAGCATATTCTTCACTCCACCCTCGGCGACGGCGTTCTTGAGCAATGTATATACCGACACCATTTCGGTTGCGGTCTCGATATATAGGTTGTTCATGCTCATGGATGCCACTATGCCCTGGGGATTGTCGCCGATTGCCTTTTTCAGTTTCGTGAGGGAAATGAAGATGCGCACTCCCTCGTTGTAGAGGGATGTTGATGCCTTGAGGCTCGATGCGTAACCGTCAACCTTCTGGAGATAGTTGCTGTACTGCTTCTCCCATTCATGAATCTTGGTGAACTCGGCTGCGATGGTGTTCTGCAAGGTGGCTGTCGAGAGCTGGTTTTCGGTCTCTTTCTTAACCTGACCGTTGATTGCCTCGTTACCCTCCGCAAGTGCGGCCCACTCCAAAGGGTTGGCGACAACGATGCTCTGGGCGCCTGCCTCAAATGAGGCAAGACCCAGCGCTATGGCAAGTATGGATTTAGCGATTGGTAATCTCATAAATTCCTTTTCTTCGTTTGTTGTATTCAACTCTTTCTCTAAGTGTCTGTACCAGAGGATAGCCCAGTGAAATGCCGGGGATTCTCAGACGCGGTGTAGTTCTGTCTCCGGAATAGACCGTGACTGTCTTGATGTCGAAGATGTTCTGTATAAAGCTGACATCCTCATGGAAATCAATGACACGGTAAAGTTCGATGAACTCCAGTTTCCGGTTGAAAACACCGTGTCGATACATTATCTGCTGATCTGTTACGGTGAACTTCATCAGCCTCATATACAGCAGCATATATAGCAGATGAAGAGACATGGCTATCATCAGCACAAGGAGGGCCGTAGGCAGTTCTGAATCGGCATACAGGCAGTATCCGATGATGTTGACAGCAATCCATCCGCATTTGTCTGTCACCCATTGCAGAAAGGAAGGCCGGAGGGTTATCGTGCCGAAGCCTGAAATTGGCGGACTCATCGTTTCAGTCCTCCCTGTTGCCCGACATCCTGTCCGGTATTTGTCTTAGGTGTCAGTGGAATCACCTCGTCACCGGTATAGAAAGGCTTATCCTGCAAGGCATCGTTCCAGTCCTTATATCGTGGATGTAAGAAGAAGTCCATGACATTTTCCTTCGGAATCCCGATGCTTTCGGCGAAACTATGGAAGTGGGCGCAGAACTCACGGCCGGCCTTGTCATTGTCAAAACAGAGAAAATGATGGGCATTGGGGGTCGCCTTCAGCATATGTCGCATCTGTCCGTCGGTGGGTGTGCCTCCGGTAGATACGAACAGCGCATTTTCTGCAAGACCCGTGTGTTCCTTGAAAGCCTGCTCATTGAGCTGGTAAAATGCCATGGCATCGTATGCGCTCTCGAACCACGCAACTCCTGTCACCTTGTCCATAGGAGGTAGTTCCTCATGACCGGGATAGGCTATCCATAACCCCTCGGCGGAGTTGCTTCCGGCGGCCATCCCCTTGAAGGTGGTCTTACCCTCCTTGTTGGGGAAGCCACGAAGCTCCATGCCCACGACTGCCTTGTTGCCAGGGATTGTGAGAGGAAAGGAGAGATTGCCGAACTGTTTGCCGTCATCGCGTTTCTTGTATGATACTTTCATATAAGGCTCGAAAGCTTCCTGAGTCGATTTGCCGATGCCTCTTGCGATCAGGAATCTGGCTATGTGCCAGCGTTGCGAGCTGAACTCATAGTCCATCATTGTGAACGGCTTGCGTTCCTTTACAGGGTCAAGTATGCGGGTCTGTCTCTCTTCCAGCGGCTGATTGAGAAGACGGTGGCATACGACATTCACAAGTCGGTCTGGCGACATGCCGGGCCGGTAGTCGGAGAAGAAATGCGGATGCGCCTTGATGAAGGATATGATATTGTAGTTCTTGCGCTCCGGCGGCTGAAAGCAGCACATACCGTTTGCCGACACTATGAACTTGTCGCCGCTGACCCTGCGCCCGTCGCTGCCCAGACGGACATACGACGGGTAACGCAGACCGTCTCTGCGGTTAAGATGATAGCCGGCATCCTGCAAGACCTCCTGTATCGAAATCCTCGCCTTGAAATCTTCATATGTGAGTTTTGGTAATGCCATATATAAAGTTCATGGTTAAAAGCCTTGACCGCGATGTGGTTCCTGCGGTCGGGGCTGGTTGATTATTGCGTCGAAATTTCTGGCGGCAACATCTTCGGGTGTATCGACTCCGGGCTTGAAATACGGTCTCGGCCCGTGACAGCCGCCATAAAATTCAGGGCGCGGACGGGATGCGGCTCCAAGCACTACGGCTCCCACGGTCAGTGCCGTAAGAATCCCTGCTCCGATTTTCGCTCCGTTGTTGGTGGACTGTATGTCTTTCATATCAACTTCGGAGAAGATTTTGGAGAACATCTTCATGCGCTGGAGGTCATTGACGGCAAGAAACTTGTTATAGTCTTTCTGCGATATCTCATGGGTTATCACCTCGCCGTTGATGACCGCTGTCATGGAATACTTCATTTCCGAAGCTCCTTTATCCTTTCCTTTCTGTTCACCTTCCGGTCTGGATTCGGGAGCTACCGGCTGCACTGATATTCTTTCCACAGATACCTCTCTGCCATGCTTCCCTTCGCGGAACCAGGCCTTGTTGCCGTCAAGCTCATATAGGTCACGGCCGTTGATGACCGCGCCGACTTCGGGATGTCCTTCGTGAAGCATATCCATCATCGCCTGTTCTTCGGGAGTAATGGTGTAATGCTCGTTTTGGACTGTCGGCTGGTTCTGCACGAGGTTGACCACCGACTGTTCCTGTTGGTTGAGTTCCTGACGGACTTCCGGCTTTAGCGCAATCTCCAACATAGTGTCTTTGTTGAGTGTGTCAAGTGTGATTGCGTCGGCGAAGTCATCCTGGATGACACCGTTGATAATCCGGATGCGGTCTGCCACCGGCACCTCCTTGATAGAGTTGTTGGTGAGTTTCGCCACTTCTTCATCAGTGAGGTCATACACGAAATCGGCCTGTTCCGCGCTCGACTGGATTGTAACGGTCTTCTTTTCGGAATCTATGACGATGCCATGCGTTTTCAGCACCTCCTGCCACTTCTCGTTGGAGAAATAGACATCGGATGTGATAGCCTGATTGTATGGCACAGCGGGAACTTTGGGGCGTTCCGGCTGCGGGATAGGCTGGATTACGGTCTGCATCTGTGCAAGTACATCCTGCTGCGGAAGCGTTCCTTGCATAGCCCCCTGCGGTGCTCCTTTGTAATAGAAGCCGTATCCGCCTCTGTCCAGAGGAATTCCATAGATCTTTCCGTCCAGTGATATGGAATCGATA
>OOAE01002003.1_pt1 | contig 12373 bp, 9 predicted proteins | sample 1671271 | NCBI WGS metagenome assembly OOAE01 (sample SAMN06348139, study PRJEB24527) | human gut metagenome | biome: human gut; feature: ankylosing spondylitis patient; material: feces | host: Homo sapiens | place: China | collected 2015-10 | reverse complement strand
CTTCCATCTTAATCTCCAGATCATTGCTGACGATTTTGCGGAGAAAAAAGAGGATGTTTCCATCCTCTGCCGTGAAGACCCCCTGACGCTGGATGGTCTTCGCATATATCAGGCAGGAGCCCTGCTGAAGCCATGCTACCTTTATCTTGTCTTCGGCAATTCTCTTTCCGAAAGTTTCCTGCGATACCAGAACATCGCATTTGTAGTGGTGGGCTCCGGTGATCTTTCCTGCTTTTCCGAAAGCTGCAGAATCCTTCACATTAAGGGAACCCTTTCTTTTTCTGAGGTCTTCAACCAAATACAGCAGACCTTTGACAGATATTCTGACTGGGACAGTAAACTCCAGCTTGCACTTGGAAGTATCGATCCGCTGAATGAGATGCTGGAAGCCAGTCTGGATATATTTCATAATCCGGTTTTTGCCCACGACACCAACTTTTATATCCTTTCTTCTCCCCGGCACGTAACCGGTATGTCCGAATGGGTTCATGACCAGCGTACAGGAAGACTCATCGCACCTTTAAGCCTGATTCAGGATTTCAAGCTTGACGCCGAATACCAGCGCACACTTATCACCCACGGCGCCAATATTTATTCCGAAGAGCTCCGTGGTTACCGTATCCTCTACATGAATCTCTGGGTCAGCGGCAATTATCAGGGCCGACTTTGTGTGGATGAGCTCCAGACGGAGATACAGCCCGGACATTTTTCTGCTCTTGAGTATCTTGGCTCCTTTATCGAGCTGTGCATCCGTCGACACAATCTGTTCCAAATTTCAATGGGAAATGACTCCCGGCAGTTTTTCACGGAGTATCTTTCCGGAAAGCTCACAGAACTACAGGCAGTTACCGATCAGATCCAGTATCTAAACTGGAATCGCCATGACCGGTATCTTGTACTTCGTCTGGAAACCCAGCAGCAGGATGACCGTATGCACTCTTCCATCGCCACACTGGGACACATTGAAGCCCAGATCCCGGAAGGTCTGGCCTTTACCTATCAGCAGGGAATCGTTGTGATCGTTAATCTGTCCTTTAAGCACTCTGTATCTTCCGATGTTATCAGTTCACTTGCGATCATCCTGCGCGAAGGGCTTTTTAAAATGGGAGTAAGCTCTGAATTTCGTGATTTTCTCCTGATCCCTCAGGGATATATTCAGGCTGTTTCCGCCTTGCGCCTGGGCAAAAAAAGTCAGAGCATGGCCTGGTGCTATCATTTTGATGCTTATCTTCTGGAGTATATGCTTTCCCAGATCAGCCATCAGATCAGTCCCGAGCTCCTGGTCTCTTCACGGCTGGATGCACTGCAGAATTATGACCGAAAAAACAATACTGAGCTGTATCACACACTCAAGGTCTATCTGGAGCATGAACGCAATTCTCTTCAGACAGCCCGTGAGCTTTTTATACATAGAAGTTCCCTGACCTACCGTCTGGAGCGCATCCAGAAGCTCACAAAGGTTGATCTGGATAATCCGAAAGACCGGCTTCTTCTGCAGCTCTGCTTTCTTCTGCAGGAAAAGGACCAGACTGTCACCTGACAACCTGGTCCTTTTTTCTGTTTATATCTGTAAAAACTCCAATCCGAAATAATGTTCCATCCATAGCCTGATGGTTTCTTCCGAATCACTTATTTTCGTTTCAATGGATCCATCTTCCTTCTGGATCGTAAGAACATCCCCAGTCAGCGCAACACTTCCTTCCGGTCTGCAGATGCTCACTACTCTTTTTCTGGTAAATAATACATCTGGAGATTTTGCACAATAGAAATTCAGTAGTTCAAAATCTGCTTCTACTGTAGGAGTCTGTGAAAATCTGAGTATTGGCAGATATTTTTCTTCTTTCCTTCGTTCAACAAGTATCTCTCCGTTTGTATTTCCCGGCTTCATGTTAACACGGTACCATCCGTTTTTTTCTCTGTGGATACCATCCTTCATAAGAACCGGCTTCTTGGGACCGGGACCTCCGTATCCTACATCACAGTAATAGCTTCCTTCCTCAAAAATAGCAAGGGTTGCCCGGTGCAGGACCGGCGGAAGCTCTTCCCGGTTCCACAATATCCTTACCGCCACAGGGATCACACGGAAATCCAAAGCTTTCAGAAGCTCATAAAACAATTTATTCAGCTCAAAGCAATATCCACCTCGTTTTCTGACAATGATCTTCTCATAAATATCTTCCCACTTCAGAGAAGGAATCCTTCCCTCGTCAAAAACTTCCAGATTTTCAAAGGGAATACTGCAAAGATGAAGGTCCATTATCTTTTCCAGACATTTTTTATCTGTTCTTAATTCACCCTCATATCCGATCCTGTTCAGATATGCCTCCCGTTCTCTGTCATTCATTTTTTCACTCCTGTTCTATTCAAGAAGATAACAGCTGGTATAGGCGATCGTACAGGGACCATAATAGTATTCCAGACCATTTGCCTGGCATACCTGTGTTACCAGCATTCCATAGGCTTCCATCGAAGAAAATGCCTGTTCGGGGAAACGGCATGGAGCATCCGGATATGTACACGTTTTACATTTTGTACAGCACCCGGCCCCTATGGGGAGCATGCCCGGCCATCTTTCTCTGAGCATTTTTTCAAATTCATAAAAATTCTGTTTATGAACCGCTTCGGTCTCCATCATCGTCTCTCCGTCCAAAGGATCCTCCAGTTTCCCCACTGTCTGGACAATAATGCCTTCCCTGTACTTTTCTATCTTTTTTCTGCATACTTCAAGATCTCCGCATCCGGGAGGACAGCTCCAGCGTTTTGCATACATATGGCAGGTATTATTTTTGCACATTTCCCTTACCTCCGGCATAAGCTGGATCGAATCGCTCTTCAGAAGTGCTACATGAGAAAATCCTGCCTTTTTTCCCATCTCTTCCAGTTCTTTTATATTAAGCATATCCATTCTCCTCGCATTACGGAAAGCATAAGCCATCCACAAAACAGTCCTGGAACTCCGGCGAAGCTGCCAGCTCCACAAAATCCATATTTTTGACAGTCCGATCCATTTCTTTTCTTTCCTCTTCATTCAGGAGTGCGATCCTGGCACCTTCGCCTGCCGCATTTCCCACCGGCTGTATCCTGGGCAGCAGTCCGGCCGGGAACATCCCGATCGCTGCCGCACTTTCCGGATTCATGTAATTGCCGAATGCACCGGCAAGATAGACCCGTTTAATATCCTTTTCTGTGATCTCCAGTCTTTTCATAAGAAGAAAGATTCCCGCTGCGATAGCCGCTTTTGCCAGCTGTACCTCTCCGATATCCTTCTGTGTCAGATAAACGCCCCTGTCATTTCCCGACTTTTCCGGAGGTACCAGCACAAACACTCCCGCCTTTTCCTGGCCGCTTTCCAGATGACCACTTTCATCAATAAAGCCAGCCAGGTACAGCTGTGCCACAAGGTCGATCAGACCTGAACCGCATAAGCCTGCCGGAGCCTTATTTCCTATAGTCGTGTATTCCCATTTTCCATCTTTGTATACTACATGATCTACTGCTCCTGCTCCTCCACGCATCCCGCACTCGATCTTTGCACCTTCAAATGCCGGACCGGCAGCTGTTGAACAACAGGCTAATCTCGTTTTATTTCCAAGGACCATCTCCCCGTTCGTTCCAATATCGATCATAAGGCTGATCTCGTTCTGCTGATCCTGTCTGAGCGCCAAAATGCAGCCACAGGTATCTGCCCCTACATACCCGGCTATATCAGGCAGCATAAGCAGCGGCCCCTTTCTGTGGATATGGAGCCCATATTGCTCTGCATTCAGTGTAAGCCCCTGACTGATTGCCGGATTATACGGTGCATGGACCAGCGATGCCGGAGAAATCCCAAGAAAAAGATGATGCATGCAGGTATTTCCTACCACAGATACCTGACAGATATCTGATGTGCTTCTTCCTGCTTCCTCTGCCAGTTCCTGGAGCATTTCATCAACCGCATTCCGTATGCAGCCGGTCAGCTGCTCTACGCCATGCTCCAGAGCATGATCCGCCCGCATGATCACATCTGCGCCATACTGAGTCTGTGGGTTCATTCTACTCTTGAGAGCCAGCTGCTTCCCGGTCAATGCATCCATAAGATAGCCGACCACCGTCGTTGTACCTATATCAAAAGCCGCAAAACAGATTTTTTTCTCTTCTCTGCTGATATCCAGGATCTCATTTCCTGCACAGATCACATACCATTCTTCTGCTTCTTTTCTGCAGCCGTAAAGCTTCGATGCAATTTCAGTATCAGGCAGAACAGGTTTTTCCACATCCAGCTGTTCTGTCAGCCGCTCCCATTCAGAGCGGTTGTCTCCTGTCTCCGGTTTCTTAAGAATCACTTTTTTCTGTTTCAGATCAGGCCTGAACGCAACCGGTCTCTGCATTCCTTCTGTAAGGATCTCCTCTTCCTGGCATCCGGACAATGTATCTACTTCAAGGTCACTGTGGATTTCCGTCTGACATGCAAGCACCATGTGACCTTCTATTTTAACACGACATTTCCCGCACTTTCCCCGGCCTCCGCAAGGTGCATCAGGAACCAGCTTTGCTTTTCTTTCCGCCTCAAGGATCCTGGTACCCGGTTCCACCAGGATCTCCTTTTCCTCCCTGATAAATTTTATTCGGTACATTTTTATCCCTCCGATGGTCACTGTAAAGCAAAAGCCGCTCTGCCGTCTATGCCATGCACAGACAATACAGAGCGGCCCGTTTTATTTTCCCTTATGCTGCCAAAGCTTTTGCAAGAACTGCTGCGCTTGCTGCATCTTCTGAATATCCATCTGCGCCGATCTCATCTGCAAACTCCTTCGTGATCGGTGCTCCTCCAACCATGATCTTAACATTGCTTCTGAAATCTTCCGCATTAAGTGCTGCAACTGTATCCTTCAGAGCCGGCATTGTAGTTGTGAGCAGCGCTGAAAGTGCAATTACCTTAACATCCGGATTTTCTTTGTAACATTCAATAACCTTCGATGCAGGTACATCAACACCGAGATCAATAACTTCAAAGCCGGCACTTTCGATCATCATTGCAACAAGATTCTTTCCGATATCATGAAGATCTCCTGCTACAGTAGCGATGATAAGTTTTCCCATACTTCCTGTAGCGCCGGATGCAAGATGCGGTTTCAGAACCTCAACACCCTTTTTCATTGCACGGGCTGCTACCAGCATTTCCGGAACAAAGATTTCTCCGTTCTTAAATCTTTCACCTACAACAGCCATCGCATCGATCATGCTGTTAAGAATCTCTGTTGCCTCACAGCCTTCATCAAGAGCTGACTGTACAGCTGCACCTACAAGTTTTGCTTTTCCTTTTTCTACCAATTCTGCTACTTCTGTGATTTTTGACATAATCAAACACCTCCGCTTTTTATTTTTTATCCGCATTCCGCATATGCGTTTTATTTATTTTTTTACAGGTCCGATCAGACCTTCTCTGTATGCTCCGATGTATTCCATACAGTAATCATCCAGACCAAGCAATGCCTCTGTTGCATATACAAGTCCAAGCATATCTCTGTTTGTAGGATCCATGATCGCACTGTCAAGGCCGGCATTCATTGCAAGTACCACAAATCCGAAATTGATAAGCTTACGTACCGGCAGATTGAAGGAAATGTTGCTGATCGCCGCTGTAATGTGGATCATCGGATACTGTTTACGGACACTTGAAATTACTTCCACGTTCATCGCAATACCATCTTCAGATGTACAGAGCATCTCAACCAATGGATCAATATGGATACGATCCGGTGAAATTCCGTACTCTTTCGCTTTTGCCATGATCTTGTCAAATACCTTCAGCCTGTCTTCCGCACTTTTGGGGATACCTGTATCATCGCTTAGAAGTGCGATAACCTGCCACCCTTTATTTTCAGGCTGTGCCATAAGAGGAAAAATCTTATCGATCTTATCCCCTTCACCGGATACAGAGTTAAAAATACCCGGTTTTCTGCAGAATTTGTAAGCTTCTGTAAGAACATCTGCGCTGGGACTGTCTACGGAAATCGGAAGATCTGTCACTTCCTGAATACAGTCGATCATCCATTTCAAGGTTTCTACTTCTTCTGCTTCCGGAACAGATGCGCAACAATCGATATAGCTTGCTCCTGAGTTTGCCTGAGCAAGTGCCCGCTGCTTGATGAATTCTGCATCTCTGTTTGCGATCGCCTCCGCCACAGAGGGGATGGATCCATTGATTTTTTCACCTATGATTATCATACTATTTATCCTCCCGTTAACATATTCTGGCCTGCATCAAGAATTGTTACTGTTCATTCCGTTCTCAGTAACACGCTTCGCAGAATATTACCAATGAACAGTAACCAGGAATTCTTATTTCAGTTCCATGTCTTTCATATAATGATTGTATCAAAATAAATGCAAAAAACCAGCCTCATTTCATACCATAAACATTGCATTTATTCCTACATTTTGTAGGAATGTTTTTTAGGAAAGACCTTCGTAAGCAGCAATCTAAAATAAGCCCATAAATCATAGCTTTGTCTACGATTTATGAGCTTATGCTAACACTTATTTCATATTCCTTAAATTTCCCTGAAATCCGGTGTCCCGTACAGGTCATACGGAGTACTCTGGTATACGTAATAATTCAACCAGTTCGTATACAGGTTGTTGGCATGGGCCCTCCAGGTGAGGAGTGGTTTGTTGTTTGGATCGTCATCTTTGTAATAGTTCTTCGGGATTTCAATAGGCAGACCCTTGGCAAGGTCTCTCTTATATTCGCCATCCAAAGTCACGCGGTCGTATTCCGGATGTCCCATAACAAAGATTTTACGTCCTCCCTCTGCCATTGCAAGGAACAGACCAGCCTCTTCGCTTTCCGCCAGGACCGTAAGGTCTTTGCATGCATGGATATCTGCAATAGGAACTTCTGTGTGTCTGGAATGCGGCGCAAGAAATACATCATCAAAGCCCCGGACCAGCGGGATCTTACGGTTCAGTACCCTGTGCTGGAAAAGTCCGAACATTTTCTTATCCAGAGGTTTTTTCTCCAGGCCATAAAAATGATAAAGACTGGCCTGCGCTGCCCAACAGAGAAAGATCGTGGAAGTCACATGCTTCTCAGTCCAATCCATAATCTCAGTCAGCTCATTCCAGTAATCCACTTCCTCAAAAGGCATCTGCTCCACCGGTGCTCCTGTGATGATCATTCCATCAAATTTACGTTTCTTTATATCGGTGAATGTTTCATAAAACTTGTTCAGATGGCTGAGAGATGTATTCTTGGCTTCATGGCTCTCCACAGCCATAAATGTCACATCCACCTGCAGCGGTGTATTGGAAAGAGAACGCAGAAGCTGCAGCTCTGTTTCTTCTTTCAGCGGCATCAGATTCAGGATCAGAATATGGATCGGACGGATATCCTGGTGCATGGCACGTTTTTCGTCCATTACAAATATATTTTCTCTCTCCAGGATCTCCTTTACCGGAAGATCCCCCTGTGTTTTGATCGGCATTGTTTGCCCTCCTTATATATAAAGCGTCTCTTATAAAGGAGCCGCTCGGCTTTTTTCTTCAGATAAAAAGTATCTCCAGTCTGTACGGCCTTTACTGCACTCCGGCAAGTTTCCGAAAATCTTCTTCTGAAAGGATCGGAATCCCCAGTTCTCTTGCCTTTTTGTTTTTGGATGAATTGGACTGGATGTCGTTATTGATCAGATAATTGGTCTTTTTGGTAACTGAACCGGTAACCTTGCCTCCCAGGGATTCGATCAGCTCTTTGGCCTCACTTCGATTTCCAAAGTGCACCAGACTTCCTGTGATCACAAAATTCATTCCTTCAAAGATCTGTTCCTGTTTGGGACTGTCCTCCTGAATATGAAGAAAGCTCATCAGATGATCCAGGCGGCGATCATTATCCTCATCCCTAAAATAAGCTACCAGATTTCCGGCAATGACCGGCCCGATGGTATCAATATCACTGACCTCTTCCAGACTGGCATGACGTATCCTGTCCAGATCATTGTCAAAATGACGGCAGATCACCTTTGCATTAGCCAGACCGATATTTGCGATCCCAAGACTGTAGATCACTCTTGGAAGTGTAGTCTCTTTCGCCCGTTCCAGACTTTCCATAAGATTATCATAGGATTTCTGCCCAAAGCCTTCCATTTCCACGATCTCATCTTTATACCGGCTGATCTCAAAAATATCGCCAAAGTCATGGATAAATCCCCTGGCAATAAATTTCTCCAGTGTTGCCTCGGAAAGTCCGTCGATATTCATGGCATCCCTGCTTGTAAAAAGCCCAAAGGATTTGATCTTCTTGGCCGGGCACCCCGGATTGACGCAGAAAAGACATTCCACATCGTTTTCTTTCTTCACTACCGTTTCCTGTCCGCAGGCCGGGCAGGTATGCGGGATCGGTGCATTACCGCTTCCGGTCAGATTTTCCGCGATCTGAGGAATGATCATATTTGCTTTGTATACACGAATGGTATCTCCGATCCCCAGCTTCAGTTCCTTCATGATACTGATGTTATGCACACTGGCCCTGCTCACTGTGGTTCCTTCCAGTTCCACCGGCTCAAAAATTGCTACCGGATTGATCAGTCCGGTCCTGGACGGGCTCCACTCAATCTCCAGAAGTCTCGTATCACGCATCTCATCGGCCCATTTAAATGCCATGGCGTTCCTTGGAAACTTGGCTGTAGTTCCCAGAGATTCTCCGTAAGCAATATCATCATACAATGCCACAAGCCCATCTGACGGAAAATCATTGGTCGTAACTGCTTCCGCAAAGTAATCCATCGCTTCATCCAGAGTTTCCGCTGTGACTTTTCGATATTCCACAACCTCAAAGCCCTGTTCATTCAGCCACCGGAACTGCACCTCCCTGGAATTCCGGAAATCCACGCCTTCCGCACTCACTAAAGAAAAAGCATAAAACCGTACGTTTCTCTTCGCTGTAATTTCGTTATTCAGCTGGCGGACAGAACCACTGCAGAGATTTCTGGGATTTTTGTATTTGGCATCTGCATCTCCGATGGTTTCGTTGATCTTTTCAAAATCCGAATAAGTAATGATGGCTTCTCCGCGAAGTACCAGTCTCCCTTTAAAAGAAATTTTCAAAGGTATGTTCTTAAATACTCTGGCATTATTGGTAATAACCTCTCCCACAATACCATTTCCTCTGGTAACTGCCTTTATAAGCTCTCCGTTTTCATAGGTAAGCACGATCGTTAAGCCATCCAGCTTCCAGGATAAAAGTGTAGGATGTTCCCCGATAAACTCTCTCAAAGCTTCTCTCTCTTTGGTCTTATCCAGAGACAGCATCGGTCTCTCATGTTCCTCCTTGGGGAGCTGCTCCACTGCCTCATATCCTACATTAACGGTTGGACTGTCTGCCAGAACGATCCCTGTTTCTTTCTCCAGTGCGCTCAGAGTGTCGTACAGGGCGTCGTACTCCACGTTGGACATGATCTCCCTGTCTTCCTGATAATAGGCCCTGGACGCTTCCCGGAGCTTTTCTCCCAGCTCTTTCATTTTTTTTATGGATGATTCGTTCATGGCTTCCTCCCGTCCTTTTTTCTGATTTTTCGGAGGAAAGCATCTCCTCCAGTTCTTTTCGTTCTTCCGGCCGGATCTCACGATATTTCCCCTCTTCCAGGCCATCAATATACAGATTCATGATCCGAACACGTTTCAGTGTTACGACTTTATATCCGAAATATTCACACATACGACGGATCTGGCGGTTCAGACCCTGGGTAAGGATGATACGAAAACTGTTTTTCCCTGTTTTTGTAACCTTGCAGGGACGTGTGACCGTATCAAGGATCGGCACTCCGCCGCCCATACCACGGATAAATTCTTCTGTCACCGGTTTATTCACGGTCACCTGATATTCCTTTTCATGGTAGTTCCCCGCCTTCATGATACGGTTCACCAGATCTCCTTCATTGGTAAGGAGAAGCAGTCCTTCGGAATCTTTATCCAGCCGTCCTATGGGATAGATCCGCACCGGATAATCCAGATATTCTGTTACTGTCATCTCATTCCGCTGCTGCTTGGTACTGCAGACAATCCCTTTTGGTTTATGAAAAAGAAGCAGGATCTTTTTTTCCTGTTTTTTTACAGGCTTTCCGTCAATACAGATCTCCGCATCCGGAAGGATCTTCATTCCTGTGGAAACCAGTTCTCCATTGACAGTAACCCTCCCCGCTTCTGTCAGGCGGTCTGCCTCTCTTCTTGAGCAGACTCCTATATCGCTTAAATATTTATTGATTCTGATTTTTTCGTCCATTGTTCTATTATATATTTTTTCCCACGTGTTCGCAACCGGTTATTTTTCTTGTATTTTCTTGCTCATTATTGTATGATAAACAGAAATATACTTAAATATCAGGAGGAAAATCATGTCAGAGCATACTCCACGTATGAACCGGCTGCTGATCTTTGTCGCTGTTTTCCTGTGTCTGATCTGCGGTATTCTCTTTACCCAGTCATCGGCCGGTCCTTTTGAAAGCAGCAGTACTTCCGTAGTTTCCATAAATACCAGCGATATTTCGACTATTGAACCAAGTTCAGATCGCGATCACCATACAGATGCATCGATATTTTCCGGCGCTCCCTCACCTTCCGCCACACCGTCTCCTGTTCCCACAGAGATTCCCGAAACAGAAAAGGTTTCGCCGGAGGCAGAAAACGGAGTCTGGACACCGGATGGCACCAACTGGAAATTTATGGTTGACGGAACCGCCTATACCGGATGGCTTACCGACACAGATAGTCATCGATATTATTTCAATAAGGACGGAATCATGCAGACCGGCTGGATCACCCTAGGCAAAAAACGTTATTATCTGGACGAAGACGGAATCATGCAGACCGGAACCATCACCGTAAATGGAAAAAAATACACATTGGCAGCAGACGGTTCACTCAAAAAATGATCTTTCGTTATATCAGAGCAACAAAAATGCAGGTTCTTCCGGAACCTGCATTTTATTAACCCTTATTATTCTAACAGACCACTATAGACATAACCGGTCTGTCCATCATAATCAACCTGTATCCAGTCGCCTTCCTGCCCTTTCTTTTCAACTTCCGTTCCTGCAGAAAAACCACCGATAACCTCACCCTCTGAATCTGCGGAAGCACGAACATTACAATCCTCTGTAACTGTAAGCATTGTTCCTGCATCTGCGGAAGCACTGGCATCTTCACCAAGGCCCTGAAGGAATTCTGCCAGAGAGGGATCACTCTCCTGCGCAGCTTCATAGTCCGTCTTTACCTTTGTGATAAGCTCCTGCACATCCTTCTCAGATTCCAGTTTTTTCACATAGGCACTGATATCTGCATCATCATCAGCACCACCTTTGATCTTCAGATTGCCGTCACTGCCCGTCTCCACATAAAACTGGCTCAGTGCCGGAACCGGAGTCTCAATTCCAGTACAGATATAATTAAAGACTACATAAACGACATACGAATCGTCCGTCAGTCCCTTCTTAGCGTAAACATTCTGTACCTCATACCCATCAATATAATCCCTTGAATTAATCTGCGACTCGTCAGCCGGCGTAAATCCGTCCTCAATCGTCTTAAGTGTTGCAATGTCTTTTTCCCCAAAAGCTTTATAATAGCTCTGAATCAGCTCGGTTACTTCCGTGCTGGCTTTTTCCATGGTTGTCTCCGCATCCGTATCTGCCGCGGAACTGGCGTCTTTCTTCTCGTCTGTCTCCCCATCATTTGCCGGAGAAGAAGGATCATTTTCCTGGTTACTTTGGGCTGTTGTCTGATCTTTATTGGAATTCCCCTTCTTACCTCCAACACAGGCGCGGACGCCAAAGATCAGAACAAGCACGATCACCAGAATGGCTCCGCCTAACATAAAATAGCGAAGGTTATCTGATAACCATTCTCTGAAATCATCCAAGTTCTTGTCCTCCTTATCATAACAACACGCCGGAACAATTCCCACTGTTCCGGGTAACACACCTGAAGGGAATCGAACCCCCGCACATGGTACCGGAAACCACTGCTCTATCCACTGAGCTACAGACGCATTACTTGTATGATACTATAATATTTAGAAAATTGCAAGTTTTTTTTCGGAAATACCGCTTGCCGAGTAACCAAATCACCGCTATAATATTAACAATCGAATAAGTCAGGAGGCGGTCGGGTGGGAGAACCGAAAAAGAAACCGGGACGCAGCCGGAAGAACGGAACGGACTGGGAACTGCGCCGCTATGTGATGCTGCTTGCGGCGGTGATTGTATTGATTCTGATTGGCGCGGTGGCGGATCAGGTGCTCTTTGCGCTGTTCGGCATTGAAAAGCTGACGTTCCTCGGCCGTATTCTGCGCAGCCTAGATCGGAAGAGCGTCGTGTAGGGAAAGAGTGTAGATCTCGGT
>OOAE01001997.1_pt1 | contig 12394 bp, 9 predicted proteins | sample 1671271 | NCBI WGS metagenome assembly OOAE01 (sample SAMN06348139, study PRJEB24527) | human gut metagenome | biome: human gut; feature: ankylosing spondylitis patient; material: feces | host: Homo sapiens | place: China | collected 2015-10 | reverse complement strand
CGAGATCTACACTCTTTCCCTACACGACGCTCTTCCGATCTCATACCTGCTTTCCTACGAAGGCGAGCAGCGCTCCGAACGCGTACTGCGTCAAATTGAGGCAGACCTGCCCCGCTACTGCGTAGAACAAAATGACCTGCTGGTACCGCTGCGTTATCTCAACACGCATCCGGGAGAAAGCGACGCTATTATCTGCGCTGCTTTGGAATCAATCTTCGATTTGCCGCGCGGCATCGCCTGCGGCATTGTCGATGACTGGGGACAGGAATTTATCACGCCTGCCATCCGCCGCTCGCTGATTAAAGCACGCCAGCTCAGCAATAACGATGTAGTTACCGCGCGTATCGACTGCCTGCTGGCCGGCAAACACTTTGACATAGGCAAATTTCTCAACAAACGCAAATAAGCCGACTGCTATGCAATGTTATTGCTTAGCTTAGACAGTTATTGCTAATAAAAGCTTTCTCAGCACATAACAAAACCGGTTTCCCTATCGGCTTAAAAGCCTGGGAAACCGGTTTTTTAGTATGCACTTATTTACTTTTAGCCACAATAGCCATGCGGATGGCCCTTATGCCACTTCCACGCAGTGCTGATAACCTCATCTACACTGCTGTGCTGCGGCTCCCAGCCCAGCTCTTCACGAATTTTAGCCGAAGAAGCAATGAGCACTGCGGGATCACCGGCACGACGCGCCTCCTCCACAACGGGGAAGTCAACGCCGGTAACCTTTTTGGCGCTGTCAATCATCTGGCGTACACTGAAGCCGTTTTCACTGCCCAGATTATACACACGGCTGCTGCCGCCGCTCAAAAGATGTTTGAGTGCCAGCACATGCGCCTTCGCCAAATCGCAGACATGAATATAATCACGCACGCAGGTACCATCAGCCGTCGGATAATCGGTACCGAAGATAGAAACCTGCTTGCGCACGCCCTGCGCCGTTTTCAGAATCAGCGGAATCAGATGGCTTTCCGGGCTGTGGTCCTCGCCGATATCGCGCGTCGGAGAAGCACCGGCAGCGTTAAAATAACGCAAAGCTACATAACGCATATCATAGGCATGGTCATAATCCGCCAGCATGCCTTCAATAGCCAGCTTGGTACGGCCGTAAACATTAGTCGGTGCCAAGCGGCTGTCTTCGGTAATAGGCACAGCCTCCGGCTCACCGTAAACAGCAGCGGTAGAAGAAAATACCATGCGGTCCACACCGGCACCACGCATAGCCTCTAAAAGATGCAGGCTGCCTTCAACATTATTAAAATAATATTTCGCCGGGTCGGTCATAGATTCACCTACCAGACTGCTGGCAGCAAAATGAATCACCGCATCAATTTTAAACTGCTCCATAATGTGCTTGGCAAAGCGTACATCATGAATATCGCCTTCTACCAGCTGTACCTCGTCAGGCACTGCCGCCTCATGGCCGGTAGAAAAATTATCATAAACAATAGGAGTAAAGCCGCTCTTCTGCAGCTCCTCCACTACATGGGAGCCAATATAACCTGCTCCGCCGGTAACAAGGATATTCATTAATTATTTGCTCTCCTTTGCAACGATTCCCTGCAGATAGGTCAGGAACTTGTCACGCAGCTCAGGACGCTTCAGCGCCATTTCTACGGTTGCCTCCAGGAAGCCCTGCTTATCGCCCACGTCATAACGACGGCCTACAAAGTCATAAGCATACATCGGCTGCTCCTTAGCCAATACCTTAAGCGCATCGGTCAGCTGGATTTCATTACCACGGCCGGGCTGAGTTTGCTCCAGAATCGGGAAAATTTCCGGTGTAATTACATAACGGCCCAAAACCGCCAGACGAGAGGGTGCTTCCTCTACCGCAGGCTTTTCTACCATATCATTTACCTTAACAGTGCGTGCTTCATCGGTCGGTTCACCGGCAACAATGCCATAGGCAGAAACCTTCTCCTGCGGCACCTCCTGCACACCTAAAACGCTGGCACCTGTTTTATCGTAAACATCAATCAGCTGCTTCAGTGCAGGCACCTGGCTGTCAACAACGTCATCACCCAGCAATACAGCAAAGGGTTCGTCGCCCACAAAATGCTTAGCGCACAAAATAGCATGGCCAAGTCCACGCGGTTCCTTTTGGCGGATATAGTGAATGCGGATATCAGAAATTTTGCGAACCAGCTCCAGCTCCTTGGTTTTGCCGCTGGCCTCCAGGTTCAGCTCCAGCTCGATGCTGCGGTCGAAATGATCTTCAATGGCACGCTTGCTGCGGCCGGTAATAATCAGGATATCCTCAATGCCGGAAGCAAGAGCCTCTTCGATAATATATTGGATGGTCGGTTTATCAACAATAGGCAGCATCTCCTTCGGAGTTGCTTTGGTAGCAGGCAAAAAGCGTGTGCCCAGGCCTGCTGCCGGAATAACGGCTTTACGTACAGGTTTAAACATTTAATCTTATCTCCTTTACAAACTCAAGTGAAATATATGCATAGCAGCAACGCTGCAGGCAGTTCTTTACGAAAAAACACGGATACTCAGGAAAGTTAAGCTTCTTCGCCGCCAATAACTTCCAATAATTCTGCTGTCTTCGCAGCAAGCAGCTCCTTATCACCCTTAGTTTCTACGTTCAGGCGCATTACAGGCTCCGTATTGGATACACGCACATTAAAGCGCCAGTTATCATAAGCAACGCTCAGGCCATCCAGATGGTCCTGCTCGCCGTCAGCATATTTTTTGCCCAGCTCAGCCAGCACTGCTGCGGAATCTGCCACCTTGCGGTTGATTTCACCGCTGCAGGGATACATATCAACGCGCTCGCCTACCAGCTCGCTGAGCTTTTTGCCGCTGCGGCACATCAGCTCGGTAACCAGCAGCCAGGGAATCATGCCGCTGTCGCAGCAGGAGAAATCGCGGAAATAATGATGCGCACTCATCTCGCCGCCGTACAGCACGTCATTGTTGCGCATACATTCCTTCATAAAGGCATGGCCACTCTTGCAGCGTACAGGCACACCGCCGTCACGCTGCAAAATAGCTTCCGTATTCCAAGTCAGGCGCGGGTCGAACATAATCTTTGCACCCGGCTCCTTGTGCAGGAAAACCTCTGCCAGCAGGCCGACAATATAATAGCCCTCGATAAAATCTGCCTTCTCGTCAAAGAGGAAGCAGCGGTCGAAGTCGCCATCCCAGGCAATACCAAGATCCGCACCGCTCTCACGTACAACCTTAGCCGTAGCCTCACGGTTGGGCAGCAGCAACGGGTTGGGCACACCGTTCGGGAAGGTACCGTCAGGAGTTTCGTTCAGCGTGATAAATTCAAACGGCAGATGCTTCGCCAGCTCCTTCAAAATAGGACCGGCACCGCCATTGCCGGGGTTAGCAACAATTTTCATCGGCTTGAGCACGCTTGTATCAACATAGGTCAGCAAATGCTCGATATAGGCAGGCATAATATCCAGCTGCTCCAAAGCACCCATAGTTTTGCCTGCTACTACTTTATGCACGAACTCCTTTGTTGTAGCAACCATCTCACCAATTTCCTTCAGACCGGTATCGCTGGAAACAGGACGCGCATCACGGCGTACTAGCTTCATGCCGTTATATTCCTTGGGATTATGGCTGGCAGTAACCATGATACCGCCGTCTGCTTTCAGATGAGCTGTAGCAAAATAAATCATTTCCGTACCGCATTGGCCGATATCAATAACCTTTGTGCCGCCATGGCGCAAGCCCTCCGTCAATGCATCCACCAATGCTCTGCCGCTCAAGCGGATATCATGTCCGACAACAACAGTTTCCGCAGCGAACATTGCCGAAAAAATGCGTCCCATACGGTAAGCCATTTCCTCGTTAACTTCTGTGGGGTAAACGCCGCGTACATCGTAGGCCTTAAAAGCCTTGTTCGTAACTTGCATTTGTCTATTCTCCTTTTTTATAGTGTATTTATCAAAATTTCATGCTTCAAGAACCATTTTATATTATTCTTCATGGACGAAAAAAATCCTGCCTGCATCGCAGACAGGATTTGAACGCTACAGCTTTGCTCCGCTCGAACGGATAACTTCTTCCGCTGCCTCGCCAAGATACCAACGGATAACAGAAAAGAACGGCAGCGTCACACCATTATAATCAGGCACCAGACAGATAGTTGCCAGCATTTCCAGAACTTCATCCAGCTCCCGGCCCTTACTAAGCTCATCACTTATCTGGTCCTCCAGCGTATGGATTACCTCACGACGCATGCGCATCAGCCGCGGCGCGTTCAAGTTCAGCTCGCGGATAGTGCTGCGCGCCTTACCCTGCAAATCTTTGGGGCAGGTATCTTCGTCTACGTACATCCGCCCGCTATGCTCCGCATAACGGAACAGACGGATTTTGCCGGGAATCTTCAGCGGATTGAGGATATAGTTTGTAATTTCACGCCCACCCTTGGGCACATCGCAGCTGCGGTCACGCTTCTGGCTGGAATAGCGCCACTCGGGGTCAGGCACATAGGGCTGACTGCCGCCGTGGCACACGCCCAACAGATTGCGCCAATCCAGATGATAGTTGTGCCCATGCTCCTGCGTAGCATTTTTCGGATAAAAATGCTCCACGCGGAAGTCGTCAACCTCGCCTTCCTCCTCCGCCAGCTTAATGCCTACCTCACAATAGGCGCAAAGGCCGTGCTGGTCACGCAAAATTGCTTCGCGCACCTGTTTATAGCCCTTGCGGCAGCGACGGCGGAAATGCTCCCAGGTTTCCTCGGGATTATGCAGCCTGTACTGCCTGAGAAGCTCCGGCTCCTCCTTGCTTTTATAAACACGTTTCATGAGCGCCTCCTGCGGAACTGACGCATACGGATATCCATATCCGCACGCAGCAGAGCAGGCTCCTTGCCCTTGGACCATTTATCCAGTTTTTTGCGCAGCTCCAGCGCATCCGGCGTATCCCAGGCATCCTCGCTCACCAGCTGCAGATAACGCTTTAAATCCTGCACAATCGGCAGAGCTTGCGGACGTGGACTCACATTCTGAATATCCTGCAGCAGCTGATAGCTGTTGGCGCCCAAGGAAAAATCTACGTGGCGCACGCCTTCGAACTGCTTGCCCCAAGCCAATACACGTATGCTCTCTGCCGGCACGCTGCTAAGCACCTGCGCACTATGCGTAGTCACTACAAACTGTACCATCGGGAAGGTTTTCTGTAAATCCAGCAGTACCGTCTGCTGCCACAGCGGGTGCAGGTGCATTTCCACCTCATCAATCAACACAAGCCCCGGTGTCTTGGTTACTGCTTCCTCACGCAGCTGCGGATTCAGACGCGCCATGCGATAGGCCAGGTCAGCCACCATGCTGATAATACTGCGGAAGCCGTCGCTCAATTCATCTACCACCATTTCACCCATATCGGGATGGCTGACAACAAAGCATTTCAGGCGATAATTATAGTACAAATCACGCAGGCCGGTACTTTCCAGACACACGTCTACAGCGTTCTGAATCGCATTCTTCAGCATCACATTGCGCTTCACCTCTGCGCTGTACTGCTGCTCTGACTGCGCACACTTGGTAACGTACTCAAACCATTTCCCGAAGGTGCTGTAGGAAGAAGACGGCTCCAGACATTCCTCGTAGCCTACATTGCGTTCCATCAGCGATTTATGAAAATTTGTCATCAGCTTGCTGTCTACCCAAATGCGCTGAGTACCGTAATAGGCCAGCACCGGCAGCAGCCTGTTGCCGTTCTCCTTGGCATCGTGCGCCAATGCACATCCACGTTCGCACAGCTCATCAGCATCATCCTCAGGCACATTACCCTCCAGCAGGCGGCGGGTACAGGTAAGCTTTTTGCCGTAAACCTCACCCTCCAGCTTAATTTCTACCGGATAATGGCATTCCATACCATCAATATGACGCATATCCTTTTTATAAACAGGCACACGTCGCACATCCTGGGGAGTAATTTGCCGGCCACTGGCATCAAAGCTGCGCAGATAGGGCTCCAGAGCAATTGCCAGCGCATCAAAAATCGCCGTCTTGCCCTTGCCGTTTTCACCTACAATAACTGTCAGCCTAGGTTCAAAATCAATATCAAGCTCATCGTAACAACGGAAATTCTTCAGCCTTAATCTTTCTATCTGCATAATCTGACCTCCGTTTCTGTATCTCTGCTTACATTATAGCATTATTTGCATCCCATACTAAGATTTTTTACAGTTTTATTATGATTTTTTTGTAGCAAGGTGTATAATAAATAAACATCATCAGCAATTACTTGGTACTTGCCAATAATTACGCAGCCGAAAGGAAAAACTGTTTATGAATATATTTCTTCTGCTTACAATCGCCATGCTCATGATTATCCTCATGCTGCGTCGTCACATTCCCATCGGCCCCTGTATGCTCACCAGCGGTATTTTTATCTGGCTGATGAAAGCACCGGAGCTGCCGTATCTGGTGCAGGCATTACGCGAAACCTTAACAATGCCGCGCACCTATGATATTCTTTTTGCCCTTTATTTTGTCATGTGCCTGGAAATCGAGCTGCGCACCAGCGGTGCATTGGCAGGTATGGTGCAGGCGCTGCAGCGCATCTTTTCCAGCGCTAAGGTAACCCTGGCCGTGATGCCTGCCTTCTTAGGACTGCTGCCGTCGTTGGGCGGCGCACGCTTTTCTGCACCTATTGTAGATGAGGCCAGCAAAAATCTGCCTATCGAACAGGAGCATAAAGCTGCCATTAATTTCTGGTTCCGCCATATCTTTGAATTCTCCAGCCCGATTATCCCCGGTATGATTATGGCCTGCAACATCGCCGGCGTCAGCTACGGCGAATTCATCCTGCATCTGGCATGGCTTACCGTACTGGCCTTCTCCGCCGGCTGGTTTGTTCTCATCCGCCCGATTAAAGCGGACAGCAGTCGTACAACAGAAGCAATTGTCAACGACAGCCAGGGGACGCAGGATTTGTGGCTGGCACTCTCGCCTGTCATCATTACCTTTATCCTGGTAGTATTCTGCGGCTTTAACGCCTCAGCCGGCATGGGATTGGTAACAGCCTGCCTGTTTTTGGTGCTGCGCTTTACTAAGCGCGAGGTTGGCCTCAAGGATGTTGTTATCGGTGCGCTGGACATCAAAATGTTTCTCAATGTGCTCTGCATCCTCTACTTCATTCAGATTTTGACCGTCACCCACGTGCTGCAGGAAATCGTCGCAGCCTTCCAAAGCTCACCGCTGCCGGTGCCTGTTATCATCGCCTGCGTCAGCTTCATCATCGGCGTGCTTACAGGTATGTCGCAAGGACACGTGGCCATCGTTATGCCCATTGTCGCCGCCATGCAGACCGGCAGCCTGAACCTGGCCGGCGTTGCCATGGCCTTCGGTATTGCCGGACAGATGCTCACACCGACGCATATGTGTCTTGTTATCACCGTCGATTATTTTAAAGCCAACTTTTTCAAAACGCTTAAGCCGGTCCTGCTTTGCGAAATCATCATTCTGACTCTCTTTACAGCTTATACATATTTCACATGGTAAACTTTCAGTGCTTAATCAGCAGCAAGCAGTGTTCGGATTATTCCTCAAAACACTGTCCGCCGCAGATTAAACACTTTATTTTTATTATTTGCTTGCAGTAGCGCAAAGATTAAGTGTATAATAGTGTTATCTATTCTTAAATTTTGGAGGGGTGTTTGTGAATTATACAGAAATGGTAGTATTCATTATCTACCTGTTGTTCATGCTATCAATCGGCATCTGGTTCTTCTATAAAAATCGTCAGGGTGGTGAAAAAACCTACTTTCTCGGCGGCCGTCAGATGGGACCGTGGGTAACCGCTCTTTCTGCCGGTGCTTCTGATATGAGCGCCTGGGTGCTCATGGGCTTGCCAACATCTATCTACGCTCTCGGCCTCGGTCAGGCTTGGATCAGTATCGGCCTGCTCACCGGCTATTCCTTAAGCTGGATTTTCCAGGCTCCACGCCTGCGTCGTTTTTCCATTGTGGCCAACGATGCCATCACTATTCCGCAGTACCTCAGCAACCGCTTTTTATCTAAATCCCACGTGTTGCAGGTAATCTGTGCAATCGTCTTCCTTATTGCCTACACTATTTATTCCGCTTCCAGCATCAAGGCTTGCGGTACTCTGTTCAACACTGTTATCGGTATCGACCAGACCTACACCATGTATGTGGCAGCCTTCATCATCATCGGTTATACCTTCTTAGGTGGCTTTTCCGCTGTTTGCTGGACCGACTTCTATCAAGGCCTGATGATTCTCGGTTCTCTGCTGATTGCACCTATCTTCGCAGTATCCTTAATCAATCCGCAGGCTGTTGCCGGCATTCCGCCCGATTACTGGAATCCGGTTGCCAAAACCTCTGATATTATCTCCGGCTTTGGCTGGGGTCTGGGCTACTTCGGTATGCCACATATCATCATCCGCTTCATGTCCCTCAAATCCCAGAAGGAAATGAAGAAATCCGCTGTTATCGCTATCAGCTGGACCGCCCTCATCTGCTTCTTCGCTACCATGGTAGGCGTTGTCGGCCGTATGTATCTGGGCATGGATGAAAATATCAACCAAAACTCTTTGGTATTCATCGCCATGGTTCGCAGCATTTTCCCGGCTCTGATGAGCGGTATCCTGCTTTCCGGCGTATTGGCAGCTTCCATGAGTACTGCTTCCAGTCAGCTGCTTGCTTCCGCTTCTGCCTTTGCCAGCGACGTTTACAAGCCTGTAATCCGCAAATACCAGTCCGGTGACAAGGAAATGCTTTGGGCAGGACGTATCGTCGTGCTCGTTATCTCCTTCGTTGCTCTGCTTATTGCCGATTCTCCGCGTGCAGGCAGCATTATGGAGCTTGTTGCCAACGCCTGGGGCGTATTCGGTGCAGCCTTCGGTTCTGCTATCATGCTCAGCCTTTTCTGGCGCGGCTTCACTTTCCAGGGTGCTGTAGCCTGCATCATCGTCGGTGCTGTTGTCGATATCGGCTGGTACCTGACTATGGCAGCCTCCACCGGCATCTACGAAATTATCCCCGGCTTTTTTGCCAGCCTCGTAGCAGGCGTCATCGTTTCCCTGCTCAGCGGCGGTCCTTCCAAGGATGTTGCTGAACTTTATGATAAAGCCAACAACTACGTTGAGGAATAATTGTAAAGCTTATTACAATTACGCATAAATGTTATCCCTCGCAAGAATTTTTCTTGCATAATCACCCAAAAGCGCTATACTGTAGATATATTTAAACCCGATTTGTCAACGTAGACGACAAATCGGGTTTTCGTGTTTTTCCATATGTTTTTATTGAGAGGGGTTTTAATTATGGAAAAAGAAAAAAGAATCACTACACCAAAGCCGGAAGGATTCTTCAAAAAGTACGGCTTTTACATCGCGCTTATTGTTCTTCTGGGCATCATAGCCTGCCCTACGCCGGACGGTCTTTCAATCGCAGGACAAAGAATGCTCGGTATCATGGTCTTTTCAGTCATCGTCTGGGCTACAACAGCAATCTCCTATCCGGTCAGTGCCGGTGTTATAATCGCACTCATGGCAGTACTTATAGGCTTTGCGCCTAACCCTGCAACCGGCAAAATTTTCGGCACCGCCGCAGGCCTTGGTATGGGCCTCAAGGGTTTTTCCACCACGGCCTTCTGCCTGGTAGCCGCCGCCATGTTTTTAGCCACCGCTATGACCAAAACCGGACTTGATAAGCGTATCGCACTCGTTATCCTGTCTAAGCTGGGCGCTAAGGCCAACCGCGTTGTCATAGGCGTTATCTGCTGCGGCTTTATCCTCAGCTTCTTTGTACCAAGCACCACAGCCCGCGTTGCCTGTCTTGTGCCTATCGTTCTCGGCATGATCAGTGCCTTCGGCGTACCACTCAAAAGCCGCTTCGCCGGTATGCTGATGATTACCGTAGCTCAGGTCGACAGCGTCTGGAACGTCGGCATCAAGACGGCTGCTGCTCAAAACATGGTAGCCATCAACTTCATCCGCTCGCAGCTGGGAGTAGATATTTCCTGGCTAGACTGGTTCATCGCCGCCGCTCCCTTTGCCATACTCATGAGCTTTGCCCTGTATCATGTTATGATGTTTTTAATGCCACCGGAAATAGACGAAATTCCCGGCGGTCAGCAAACAGTCAAACAGCTCCTGCATGATATGGGCAAAATCACCAAGGATGAAATGAAGCTCTTATGCATCTCCATCTGCCTGCTCGTTTTGTGGACGACAGAAAAAAAGCTGCATGTCATTGACACCTCCACCAGCACCATTATTGCCATCAGCCTTTTGATGCTGCCGAAAATCGGGGTTATGCATTGGGAAGAGGTTGTCCATAAAATCAACTGGGGCACCGTTGTTCTCTTCGGTGTAGGCATCTCCCTTGGCAATGCCCTGCTGTCCACCAAAGCAGCTACCTGGCTAGCAAATGTCATCGTCAGCACCTTTGACCTGTCCAACTCCACCACCATTATGGTCCTCGCAATCATGGCACTATTCCTGATTATCGTGCATATGGGCTTCGCCAGCGCCACAGGACTTGCCGCCGCCATTATCCCTATCATCATCTCCGTACTGCAGCAGCTCAAAACACCGGGCGTAAACGTTATCGGTATGACGATGATTCTGCAATACGTCGTAAGCTTCGGCTTTATTTTACCGGTCAACGCGCCGCAGAACATGATTGCCTACGGCACCAATACCTTCGAAGTACGTGACTTCGTCCGTTGCGGCATCCCGCTGACCATCATCGGCTTCTGCCTGATTATGCTTCTTGGCATGACCTACTGGAAATGGTTGGGACTGGTATAAGCCTATTGCTATTAACACCTGAGCGTTCTGCTCCAAGCGGCAGAACGCTTTTTATATGCAGCACAAGGCCATCACCACCTAAATTATACCGAAGCAAAAGCATAGCATTTTCCTCTCAATCATATTATAATAAAAGTGACCAATAAATTTGCTGAATACATTATGTAAGGAGGTTCTGCCATGCGTACTTTTCTGCCATTAGCCTTTTGGTATTGGCTCTATAATCAGCTCTTCTTCTTTTTGGGGGCATTAGGATTTTTTGTAATTCATTTTCTTGTTGCTTTCATTGGCTTCGGCGGCATGGATACACTTGCCAGCGGCATTCTGATAACACTTTATGCCTTAATCCTCTATAAGCTTTTCGGGCGCTTTCTCTGGCGCAGCAGGCTGCAGCAATATAATCCCGGCAACACACAGCTGCTTTGCGCCTCACTGTTGCCGCTGATTTTAGGCAGCGTAATGCTCACTGCCAGCTTCGCCATAGCAGACGGCAAAATCTATAACACCATGACTGCTATGCCTGTGCTTGCGGCAATTAATCTCAGCCTGTCCTATCTGCCGCTCGCCAAAAGCGTCTGGACTATGCTCATTTTAGGCAGCATCTTCAACATCTTCACCATCACCTGCTTCTGGCGCTACTGCCGTAAATATCTTCAGCAGGAAATTCCCTGGCTGAAGCTGTTCACAATAATAGCTATATGTCTGGCAGTCTGCACCATCATTATTTACAGCATAACCATTATGTATCTGCCTGATGATAAAGCGGGAAGATGAGATATTCAAAATTTTATCATCATTAATCCAAACATCTTATGAAATTTTTGCAAATATACCTCTAACCATATTTTCTATGATATAATAAGTCTAACATACAAATTTAATACTGTTGTCGTTCTCTTAGGAGTATTGTAGTACCAACTGCAATACTCCTTTTTTAATAGCATCATCAATACGTATTGTTTTTATACGTGTTAAATGATACAATTATGAAAGGAGCAATATCATGAAATTTAAAGAACTGGAAAAGCTACTGAAAAAAGCCGGTTGGACATTATATTCGACCAGAAGCTCCCACTTTTATTACGTACATCCACACCAACCTAATAAAGTAACTGTTCCTAACCATAAGGGAGATATTCCCATAGGCACAGTTAAAGCTATTTTCAAACAAGCCGGTTTAGATTTTCAGAAAGGGTGATTTTATGTTATCAATGTATCCTGCGTGCTTTTATAAAGAAAAAGACGGACAATACACCGTAATTTTCCCAGACCTTAACCACCTGGCAACCTGTGGTACGGATTTACAAAATGCCATGAAAATGGCAACAGACTGCCTTGCCGGCTTTCTTTACGAAGCAAAGCTCAGCAATGAAGCTGTTCCGGAACCATATGAATTAAACACTATTGACGTTAACGAAGAATATAGCGATTACGCAGAAGCCTTTGTTAATATAGTAAGTGTTGATGTAGAAGCATATGCCAAAGAGCACTTTACCAAAGCAGTCAAAAAAACTCTCACCATCCCCAAATGGTTAAATGATGCGGCGATTGCCAAAAAGCTGAACTTCTCCAAAATTTTACAGGAAGATCGGAAGAGCACACGTCTGAACTCCAGTCACGTGGCCATCTCGTA